>Ga0308158_10003166_pt1 | contig 14738 bp, 21 predicted proteins | sample PhyBR2_FD_201038 | JGI IMG/M metagenome (GOLD analysis project Ga0308158, IMG submission 201038) | Phyllosphere microbial communities from UC Gill Tract Community Farm, Albany, California, United States - DLSLB.R2 | ecosystem: Host-associated > Plants > Phyllosphere > Unclassified | place: USA... | reverse complement strand
CTCCTTGAAGTCCAGGTTCAATTCGAAACCCAATTCCTGGAATTCGTCGACGCACAGTTTTTTGCGCAGACGACGGGAGCGGTTAGTGGCCATGAAACAATCCTCTTAGGTAATATCGCGGCGCAGTTTACCAGTTAAGCCGCTCGCCTGCCCGATTCAGTGACAAATGAACCGCACGTAGCCTGCACGGGGCGTTGCAACCAGATGCAATCATTCGTCAAGCTTGGCCAGCGTGCGTTGCAAGTCCGTCTGCAACTGCACCAGTGCCAGGTGCAGGGCGTCACGTCCAGGCCGCAGGTCGTCATGCGGGTCACTGGCCTCCAGTACCTGGCAGGCTTCATAGACAGCGCGCGCCTGGACGATGCGGGCCGCGCCATTGATCCTGTGGGCAATGTCGAGCATGCCTGGGTGATCGTCAGGGGCAATGGCAAGCAGGTTTTCGCAGTCGAGCGCGCAACTGCGCAGGACTTCCTCGAGCAGTCGCCGGGTCAGTGTAATATCGCCGCCGGTCAAGGCCTGGAGTTCGTCAATGATGTGGGTCATGCGGTCAATCACACCAATGCATTGCGCTTGGCCATTTCGATAAGTTCCACCAGCGAGTTCGCTTGAAGTTTCTGCATCAGGCGTTTCTTGTAGGTGCTGACCGTCTTGTTGCTGAGAAACATGCCGGTGGCAATTTCCTTGTTGCTGCGGCCCTGGGCAAATAACTGCAAGACCATCAACTCACGGTCGTTGATGGTCTTGAAAAGTTCGAGCTCTTCGAGTTGTCCTTCGTTTTCCCGAGACGGAATCAACGCCTGGCTAGGGAAATAGTTATAACCGGAGAACACCGCGCGCACGGCGCTGATCAGTTCGCTCAAGGCCTCCTGCTTGCACACGAAACCGGCAGCGCCTGACTGCATGCAGCGTATGGCGAACAGGGCAGGGGCCTGCGCGGTCAGTACCAGGATCTTGTAGGGGACGTTCATGCCGTGAAACCGGGTCAGCACTTCCAGCCCGTCCAGTTTGGGAATACTGATGTCGAGAATTTTCTAGACAAGCGATCTTTGGTGTCAAAGCCCTTAAGGCTTTGATTGCCCTTGCCCTTGCCCTTGCCCTTTCTTTTGCATTTGATTCCAAAGCCCACAAGGCTTTGGTGCTCCTGCTCCTGCTCCTGCTCCTGCTCCTGCTCCTGCTCCTGCTGGGAAAGTTTAAGCGGTGTTTTTGATTGGGAGTGCTCTAGGCTGAATCTATCTGACATACCACAGCTCATGGCCATCGCGGAAGGCGGAGGATGAAGCCGTTACCTGCCGACTTCAAATAAGACCTTAACCTAAACTTAACGCACGGGTATGCCTGCGATATAAGTGATCTAACGATCCCGCCTTAGAGCCTGCTTTTCCAGCCAAGCATGTAGACGCTTCATTCTGAATCGCTAACGGAAATAGGTTTAGATGAGGGGAGGGTAGTTTGCATCCATAAAGGCAAGGTTTGGCCAGTAGTTTTCATAAATGGAATAATCAAGGCTCCGAGCGTCAGCCCGCTCATGCTCGTTCAATAATGCCCAAGTTAGCTTCATTCGGCGCTTCCATACTTTTGCAGCCAAAAGAGTTTCAGCGTCTATTAGAGTCACCCCGCAGCCGATCAGGGCTCCAACAAAGCGCGCCTTTGCAGCATAGGGGTTCTCTGTAATTCGTTTTCCAATAGCGTCGGACTCTCGGTATGCCAAGCCTATCAGTTGAAAGTCGGACGCCCACATTGATTCCTGTTTCTTGATACGGCTCCGGATCATGAAGTCGGATTCGTCGCATGCATTAACGGCAATAATTATGCTAAGGGTGGTCATACATTTTGCTCCATTTTTATCGCTCTTGTACCTCCATGTTGCCGAGGAGCATGTATCACCGCAAGCCCTAAGTCCGTTGACGCTTTTTGGGTTGGGGCTATGCAGGCAGTCAGGTGGGTAACATTTAAAGTAGTTTGCTGGTAATCAGAGCATAAGATGAAGGGCTTGGTGTTGTAAGCTTGGCTGTCTGGACTGCACGCAAATGAACTGGATCTACGATGGTAGGCTGGAGCCGAGATGGTTCAGAGAACTTACGTTGATCAATAATCAAACGCTTCAAGCGTGATCATATTCCTTGGCCACTTTGGGGATACCTCCCGCATAGATGCAAAATGCATGGTGTGCCCAATGCCTATCGGCCCCCGTCTCGACTCTCACGCCGGCGAGCTCTGCTTGCCGGTTGGCGGGAAAGCTACTGTCCGCGTAGGCAATGGGTGTATCGCTTTGCTGCCGTGCGTGAAGATGGAAGAGCGGTAAATCTCCGCAGAGAAACTCACACATCGGCTCATATCGACTACTACGCCGAGAATCTTTGTGCGCCTCGCTCGCCGGATTTGAGCAGGTTGTGTCACGTTGTCAAAGCCTGCTCAGTTACCCGGCTAACTTGGAACTCAGGATAGATGATATCTAACCATTCAAGGCTCCCACGAGTCGTACGCTGGGCTAGCGGGCGTAGACAAGTCTTCCCCGGTTATCCGTCTCTGAAGCTCGACCGCTTTGAGTTGCCAGCACGTAAAAATTGCCACCAAGACAAAGCTCAGAGACCCCATGAAGATTAGCGCTAAACCTGATGTTTTTTGCATTTCAATCGCATCAGCTATGTAGCTGTCGTTGAAACCCAGCACCAGGCGACAGATGACGTCTTTGTCCCAGCTGCTATCTAGCGGAATGGGGTCATCACCGTAGCGGCAGTCATGCTGCTGTATTTTCCACGCATCGCCCCGGAGGGTACCGGGGAGGTCGAATCGTAAACTGGTAGCTTCGTTTTTCCCCACCCAAAACCAAGTGTCCGTCGCTGTGACTTTAAGCAGGGCCTGATCTGGGTTCTGGAGGATCGAGCCCGTGGCCACGAATAAGCATCCCAGCGCAAGAAACAGTACCCGAGAGACCCATATCTGCATTCTGCTCGGTATTTCGAAGATCAGTTTGTTGGCTTTGAAATACCAACCCGCGTGGCGTACCTCCGCGAATTCCAGATCATTTTCATTCAGCCATCCATGTAGCTGCGTCTTGGCCTTGACCGACTTAAGGCGAAAACCAGTCTTCAGATTGAATTTGTTCAAATCCAAGTATTCGTCAGCCACCTTTTGATCGTCTGTGTTCGTGTATTTTCCTTCGAGTCCCAGCCATTTCAGAATTTGGTGAAACAGGAAGAAGAACGAATGGGTACGCCAAAACACAGCCCCTATGACCAGCAGCCCGCATGCGATGGGCCACAGCTTGTATAGAACGTCGAGTATGTGCATGACGGAGGTGAAAGTTTGATCTGTCATCGTGCAATGCCATCCTTGGAGGAATCGCATCCTGTCAGCACGAGCGAGGCGGCACAAGGTCAGCATGGTATATGAGCTTACGGCAGATATCTTTCGAAGGCCTATTTTTCCACTTGAAGATGGTGGTGGGTTGGAACGAAAGCTTCCTGAATTTGGCAGCCAGCTCCTGTGCCCCTAATCCATATTCCTAGGCGTCTGAGGGGCGGCGGTGTGCGCCTTTGCTGAGGCAACGACGGCTTAGCGCCATGTTGGCGTGAACGCTAGGTCACCGCGGAATTGCACTCACTCGTCGATGTAGCCCTTGGCTACATAAAGGCGGTGGAACATTTCGTGGTTCTCCAAATCCGTGCGGTACGATTCCAGCTGGGTGGATCCCGCCTCATGCGGATAGTCTTCTGGACGCATCTGACGGAGCTGAACAAGCTCATCACGGTTGGCTTCAGCCTGTCGAATCCACCTAGCTTGTATGGTCTCAGCGAGATCCATAAAACCACCAGACGACCGACCGTTTTCCCAAAACCACTGCTTCATATCTTGGTACATCTGAAGGTGACGGCTGTCGAATCCCCCGCGATGCTCATCGATTTCGAACGAGTACCTAGAAGCATCGTATTGGTACAAGATGAACTCCTGGAGCAAGTAGGCGGTGCCGTACTTGCCGTCGAGCAAAATTTCACGGTGGGTAACGTAGGGTGATTCGCTCATTCCAGTGTCCTTTTTGAAGTCAAAAACCTCAGTCTAGACGCTCAATGATCTCGCGCTCCGGTAATAAAGTGGGTGGGCTCTGCTACAGAGCAGAGGATCTCATCAAGGATCAATCCCTTGCGAAATTGCGCTCCGCTTGACCCCCTACTTACAGTCGATGTGACCAGTCATTTGCGTTATTGCTGACTAGCGGTTGCATCGGATTTGACCAACATGATTCATCGATGGAGTGCGCGGCGGCGGCGAGTCATTTGGCTAACGAAGGCGGGGTGAAACTTCTTATCATTTGTTCCGGCCTTACGCAAAAGGCAGCAGGCCAATTTCTTTTCTTAGTAAGAATGCGACGCCTGCGATTATACAGCGGCATCATCACGAGACCGAGTCCGAGATCCAGTATCTGCGCACCGACGTATAGGGAATATCTAAGGCGGCAGCAATTTCCGCACGCGTCTTTCCTTGAGCTTTAAGCGCCAATACCGCCTCGCGGTTTTGTGCTTTGAGCGGATATCCCAGTGGGCGCTTGACCAACTGGCTTCCCTCTAGCTGGGCCTGAACCAGATCAAGCCCGCCTGATGTGGCGAAGCTCGCCAGCCCATTATGAGCGCACGCGAGCGCAGCCTCGAACGACTCCCCGCGCTGTAGAGACACGCAAAGGGCTAGGAGCGCGACGATATCGAAGTCCAATGCCTCAGCAATCTCCGAAAGCTTCCCGATGGTGATGTCAGTTTCCCCACGCTCTAGAAGACCGAGAGTGGTGCGAAACGGGGCTCCTTTCAGCTCCTTTTGCCCTAAGCCACGTTGCTCGCGAATCGCCCTGAGCGCTGCGGCTAGCTCGGTTTTCAGGTGCATAGGCATCCCCAAAAAGCGAGGATATAGCCACAGATCGTTGTAGCCACTAAACAGAGTATTATGGCTATAATGGCTATCTCGGGTTATGATGCGCTCCCACCTGGGGTATTCCTGATGTCTGACTACCTGGAAAATTTAAGCCAGAGCTTTGGAAGCAAACCGAATCAATTTACGCATAAGCCGACTTTAAGGGTGCTGCTTTATGAGGGCTTACGTGCTGTCCGACCTCCATATCGAGTTCTGTGATTTCAGCCCCGAGCCGGATGGCTATGACCTCGTGATCCTAGCGGGTGATATTCACACCAAAACCCGAGGCGTCGAATGGGCTAATGACACATTCAGCTGTGATGTCCTTTACGTGATGGGGAATCACGAGTTCTACAGCGGACACTTCGATCGAATGTTGGAGAAGGCTCGACAGGCAGCTGCGCCTCATGTCCACCTTTTGGAAAACGATACGTTTGTTTGGAATCAAATCAGGTTTCTCGGCACAACTTGCTGGACAGATTTTACGTCAAGCGGAGACATGGTTGCGGCAACGTCGATAGCCCGAGAAACCATGACGGATTTCAAAGTCATACGTGCAGGCCCTAACTACCGGCGCCTGCGCCCTGACGATGTGATATGCCGAAATCGAAGGGCGAAGGAATGGCTAACGCAGGAGTTGAGTAGGCCATTCCCAGGACGCACCGTTGTCATCACACACCATTCGCCCCTTGTTGAAGTCGGGGGTGGGCATGAAGGGCATCTGACGGCAGCGTATTGCAACAGTTGGCATGGTCTTGTCGAGCAGGCCGATTTTTGGGTTTTCGGACATACCCACGAGTCGATTGATGTCCAGCTCAGCGGGTGTCGAGTGCTTTCGAACCAGCGGGGTTATCCAGGTGAGTCGACGGGGTTTGCACCGGGCAAGATCGTAGAGATTATTTGACGGAATAGGAGGGTAGAGGTGGTGTCTTCCATAGCGATACACGAGGCCTCAAGCGAGCTTGAAGAAGCCCGTCAGATTGACTGGGGGGTCATGGTTGACGCTTATCTGACTGATGCTGCCCCTGTCGGTGACCGATACGCCGCGTGCGCGCATCGTGTTCAATCTGGAGCCATCCGAGATGGCATGACCGTCGTTACTCCTCCGGTAGTCTGTTTGACGGAGGTAGGGAGCTTCTCGTTGGTACGAAGCCGCTCCGGCCAAGACCACTACGTGATTGTCACTCGACATCACGGGCCTGAGGCATGACGTAATGACCGTTCCGCGCTCGGTAGACGAAGCAGCAAAAATCAATTTTGGAGTAGCCATCACCGGCTATTTGTATTGCCCTCAACTGTGCGGCTTTTGTTTTGAAGGCGTTGTCTATTTCGACCGAAAGGCACGCTTCGCGAGCGGGCGTTTGATACGCACCTCTGTAGTCTCAGATTTCTTAGAGATTGCTGGCTATTGGATAGCTCTCACATCCAGTGGAAGCGCATATGTCCTTGTCGGTGAGGAAGGCCCGTGGCAGTACCCTCCAGAAAGCGACGCGTCGATCAAATGCCGACCCGAGGGTAAAACTACCTGAACGCTTTCTAGTACGCAGGAATGACGCATCCCTAGGAGTAGAGGTTTATGTCCGATATTGACGTACAAGACATCATCGGCCCCAGTGCTGTCATGCAAGGCAGCAGTGTCGAGCTTTATGAAGCCATCCGCATCACCAAAGAGCGATTTCCAGGCCAGGGCTTTTGCGTCGTCAACGAATGGATTTGGCTAGACCTTGACGCGCCAGATCTGGTTGTCGATGAGCTGGCCTCTGAGGGTAAAAAGCCGGTTATGCTGCTGGTTTTCGACGTGTTGTTCGATAGCTCAGCCTTGTCCAAGTGCCGCTGGTTTCGGTCGACGCCATTGGTGGACTTTACCGATGGCATGTTTTTCCAGACTGAGAACAAACTGTATGTCTTGTTGGGCAATGGCCGGCGCAAATATATGTCCCTCTCGGCTGTCGTGAGACTATTTTGAGGCAGAATACGTATACCCATGAGGCCCAGTCCTCGTGATCAGCGCAGTCGTTTTCGACGCGTTCGGCACCATTGTGCGCATCGGGCAACGGATGAATCCCTATCGCGAGCTGATTCGTGAGGGGCGTCGTCAAGGCATTGCACTCACGCCGAAAAGTGCCAATATCGCGATGACGACAAACCTCTCATTCGATGACTTGGCGTCATCGCTGGACATCTCGATGACGCTGTCCAAGCGCGAAGAGTTGCATCGAAGGCTGGAGATAGAGCTTTCTTCGATTGAACCGTACCCGGACGCAGTTGAGGCGATATCACTGTTGAACGAGGCAGGCATCAAAACCGGTGTTTGCTCAAATCTTGCCAGTCCTTATGGCCCGAAAGTCCGCGAAATTTTTCCGCATATGGATGGCTACACCTTCAGCTACGAGGTGGGGGCTCCGAAACCTGATCCAGGTATTTACCGGTCAATCTGCAGCGCGATGAATGTAGAGCCTGGTCATTATTTCGGTGATGCACTGGGACGAGTGTTGATGATCGGAGATTCGCAACGGTGCGACCGTGATGGGCCTCGCGCTGTTGGAATCACCGGATTTTATCTGGATCGGACAGGTCGTGGGCAAATCCATGACCTTGTCCAGTTCGCCCAGGGGGTAATCAGCAGCAACCGTCCCGAGCCTTGAGTGCAAGCAAGCGCTTGCTGCCCCGTTACTTTGCAACCGGGCTCGCTGAGGGGACATCGAAGTCATCCCCAGTCATCTCCGAATGCAGGCGGTGGTTCAGAAGCACTTGGATGATCGTTCTGACCGACTCTGGCGATGGGATGATTTTGCCGTTGGCATCGAAGTCGATTTTCCAATTTCGCGTCAGATTGACCGCCTGCAATTTAGCCATGAAGTTGGCATCGTTATAGTAGGCGCGCTGTTGAACAACTGCCATGCGCCGCAGGTGCATGGTGTTGGTGCCAACGTGTTCAATCAGCAGCGCCATGTCCGAGAACACACCTTGAAAGGCGGCGTCCGCCTGCAGCTGTGCGAACGAGCTGATGTAGGTCTGCTTGTACTCCAGAAGAGATTCGAAGTTGGCCCTGTTTACCACCAGAATGTCCCCGTTCAGCGCGAAAAAGTCGAAGGTCTTGCTGATAGCAAACGTCTCATCATCAGCGAGGTCGAGGCGATTTTCACGCAAGACCAGGTTGATGCGCTGTTTTCGCTTCTTGACCTGCCAATCGCCCGGAAGCTTGCAGACGCAATACAACACGCCATCGCCATGAACAAAGCGTGCGACGTAGCCCAGGCTGCCCTGTAAATCAGAGAAGTCATCGATCAGATGCTCCTCTGGCGGCTGATCCACGACATCCTGCATCTGCGGGAAAAGTGTTTCGTCAGATTCCAGAAACAGACACGAGGACTCGTTTATCTGGGTAATCAAATCGTAGTCATCAACCTCTGCACACCTGTCGATGCGCGCACTGGCGATGTCCTTGAACTCCTCGATCAGCTCTGTTGTGGCTACCACTGATTGGGCTTTGAAGCGGCCAGTTTTGCTCTGGCTTTTCTTGAGCGTCCAGACGCTAAGAGTCGCGGCCTCGACATCAAACTGGCGGAGCGCGGTAAGGGCTTGTTCTGCGGGCATCAATCTCGCTCCTTCGACAGAATGTACATTCCTTGGATATAACAACACTTGAGGGTGTCTTTCGGATTCACTGCCGACCTGGACAGCGCCATTCGTGTCCGCTCCTGTTTGGCGGTCACGATATTGAGTTCGTACAGCTGCCAACCCATCGCGAGCAGCAGCGGGTTCATCAGGATTTGCCCGGATCGGTAGGTGATCAGAAACATCCAGCCCAGGAAAACCAAAAATCCATAGAACTTCCCGTCGCTACCCAGATCCAGGCCCATGAAGGAAACCACGTAGGGAAACACGTAGTTGATCAGGTCGTTGGGAACTGTCTTTGCGTCCTTCACGGTGACTTCGTGATCGCTGGGCAGGTTACGAAGCACCCACAGGAACACGCTCAGACTGATTGAGCACAGCACGAAAAGGGTGAGGGAGCGCCAGCCATTCATGAGCGTCGGCAGCTCGCAATTCTGCAGAGACCAGCAGATGGATTGTTTCCAACTGGCTTCGGCTACGTCTTGCAGCAAGAGGATCACGCTCAGCGGAAAGTACGAGCCGAGAAACAGGAAAGCAGCGGGTAGTAGCTTGACCTTCATACCCTGTCCTTGGTGAGGCTAAGCGAGGCCATCACTATGCCTCAGTCGTCGCAGCCGGTGAAGAAATTAATGACAGCCTGATCTTAGGCAATCACGTGCTTCGAATAGGTGTGGGCGGTGGGAGGGTTCGCTCAACAGCTGTGTCCATCTGCCAAATTTTCCGATCATTTCCATGCTGATCACCTTGTGGTCTCCTACTCGGAAAGTGCGCGGCAGCAGTTGAGCAGTTGGATCGTAAGCGGCCGGTGAAGACACCTTCTCAAACGCTGGCTGCCCTCTAACCGAGATCGGTACATCTCGGGCAGATCGCGATGACATTTTATCCAGGCGCGTGGCGCGAATGGTTGCCAAGCGGACAGGGTGACCAACGCACTGCTTATGTCCTACGTCGTTAACTTGGAGTAATTTAAATGACCACGGCCTTGGTGTGGCTCTCTGAATCGGTGCAGGGTCACTCCTCGAACGGGCTGATTGAATTGTAGAGTGCTACCTAAATTGTATTTGGCGCTCAAACTACAGCAGCCACTTTGGGGAGAACGAGTATTGTCAGCAGAAAGTGATATCAGGGTGGTTACGACAGATTCCGCATGGTCGGTGTTTCTGGTGTTCTTGCGGCTGGGCTTAACGTCTTTCGGAGGCCCGATTGCGCATTTGGGATATTTCCGAGAGGAGTTTGTTGCTCGGCGTCAATGGCTCAGCGAACGCAGCTATGTTGATTTGGTCGCACTGTGTCAGTTTCTTCCGGGGCCGGCGAGTAGCCAGGTGGGCATAGGGCTGGGACTATCGCGAGCCGGGTTTTCGGGGGCCGTCGCCGCATGGGCAGGTTTCACATTGCCATCGGCGATAATTTTGGTTCTGTTCGCTCAGGGCATGTCCACATGGGGAAGTGCTTTCCCTAACGGTCTATTACACGGGCTTAAAATCGTCGCGGTCGCTGTGGTTGCTCAAGCAGTCTGGGGAATGGCTCGCAATCTTTGCACCGATGTACCTCGGGTAACCATGGCTGCGTTTTCTGCTTGCGCTGCGCTCCTTTGGCCCAATGCATTGGGGCAGATTGGAGTGATCGTATGCGCCGCCGTCATCGGGTTGATGCTGTTTAAGCCCACTCAAGGCTTGGCTGCGGAATCCTTGCCGATCTTGGTCAGCCGGAAGGTGGGGGTAATGTCGCTGGTGCTGTTCTTCAGCTTATTGGTTGGCCTACCATTATTGATTCAGGTTTGGCCTTCTCAAACTCTGGCTATGGTGAACGCCTTTTACCGTGCTGGCTCATTAGTATTCGGTGGGGGGCATGTCGTCCTGCCGTTACTCCAGGCGGCGACGGTACCCAACGGCTGGGTTGCCAACGACACTTTTTTGGCTGGGTATGGCTTGGCACAGGCCGTGCCGGGCCCACTTTCTACCTTCGCAGCATTTCTCGGTGCGTCCATGAACGTCCAGCCTTCTGGTTGGTTGGGCGCTTCGATTTGCCTCATCGCTGTATTTGCGCCTTCATTCCTGCTGGTGATCGGAGTGTTGCCATTCTGGGAGCAGCTGCGTCATAGCTCGCGCACCCAAGCGGCGCTTGCGGGAGTTAACGCGGGAGTGGTCGGGCTTCTTTTGGCGGCCTTATACAACCCGATCTGGACGAGTGCCATATTCAAACCGCAAGACTTTGGGTTAGCGCTGATGGCCGTAGTTGCGTTAATGTTTTGGAAGGTGCCTCCGTGGTTGGTCGTCCTATGCAGTGGTTTGCTCGGATGGGGGCTAAGCAAAGTTTTTTAGGGAAGCTAGCAAACTCAAGACGGCTAGCCGCACTCGCTCCTTAGCGTCAGCCTAGCAAACTTTACGTGCTTACACGGGCGACCATTTATGCGGGAGAAGCTCTGCGATTTCGCTCGCCCGTTGTTTCGGCAGGCGTAGGAGTACGTCCTTCAAATAAGCGTACGGATCATGCCCGTTTATGCGAGCGGACTGGATCAAACTCATGATTGCCGCCGCCCGTTTTCCGCTGCGTAGCGATCCAGCAAACAACCAGTTCGAGCGCCCTAGGGCCCATGGTCGGATTTGGTTCTCGACTTGATTGTTATCGATGGGCACAGCCCCATCGTCGAGGTAGCGCGTCAGCGCTACCCAGCGTTTAAGGCTGTAATCCAGGGCTCGGGCCGTGGCGGATCCGCTGGGCACCAGATCTCGCTGGGCCCACATCCAGTCATGCAGTGCCTTGATTATCGGTGCCGCCTTTTCTTGGCGTATTCGCCAACGATCCTCATCACTCATGTCTCGCGCTTGGCGCTCAACTTCGTACAAGCCGCCAATCGAGTGCAACGCCTGTTCGGCCAGTGGGCTTTTGTTTGCCAAGTGCAGATCGAAAAACTTGCGGCGGGCGTGGGCCATGCAGCCGATTTCGGTCATGCCTTTCTCGAAGCCTGCTTTGTAACCCGCAAAGTCATCGCACACCAGCTTGCCATTCCAAGAGCCGAGGAAGTTACGCGCATGCTCGCCCGCTCGGCTTGGGCAGAAATCATAAACCACAGCCTTAAGCGTCGAAAACGGCGTGGCACAATAAGCCCAGACGTACGCTCGGTGGGTTTTCTTCTCACCTGGCGCAAGCATTTGAACCGGAGTCTCATCGGCGTGTATCACTCCCTCGGCAAGCACCGCCTCGCGGAGCGCATCGACCAGGGGTTGAAGCTGCACGCCCGTTTGCCCAACCCACTGCGCCAGCGTCGAACGGGCGATCATCAGGCCGGCGCGGCCAAAGATTCTCTCTTGCCGATACAGTGGCAAGTGGTCGGCGAACTTCGCCACCATCACATGAGCCAGCAGGCCTGCGGTCGGGATACCCTTGTCGATTACTTGTGCGGGTACTGGCGCCTGGATCAGTGTTTCGCACTGTCGGCAGACCCACTTTCCGCGTATGTGCTGCTCGACGGTAAACATGCCTGGCGTGTAATCGAGCTTCTCGCTGATGTCTTCGCCGATGCGCTGAAGTTGGCAACCACATGCGCACTGCATGTTCTCAGGTTCGTGACGGATCACTGTGCGCGGAAACTGCGTCGGCAAAGGCGCACGCTTGGGTTGCTGACGGGGTTCGGTCGGTGCAGTCGGCGGATTGGCCGCTTTCAACTCCGCTTCGATGGCCGCGATATCAGTGTCGAGCAGGTCGTCGAGCAAGCTGCCCTGGTCAGGGCTAAGTTGCTCGCTGCGTTTGGCGAACTTGTGCCGTTTGAGCACTGCGATTTCGTGGGTGAGTTGTTCGTTGACTATTTCGATCCTATGGATCTTCTTGCCCATCGTGTCGACCTGCGACAGCAACTGCGCAGCGAATGCACGCAGTTGATCGAGGGTCATTTGATCGAGGTTGGGCGCAGAAGTCATGCCTTGGATTTTACCAAAGCAGACCGCCTGCGGCAGCAGGCTTAGGTCTTAATTACAGCCTTTTAAAGGATGGTGATTGCCCCGCCAGCTCCAACCCGTTGCCAAGGCAGGCCCAGAACCAAGGCTTGAAGTTGTTCGGTATTCAGCTGCATCTCGCAGCCTTGTCGGATACCTGGCCAGTGAAACTTTCCTTGATTCAAACGGCGAGCGGCCAGCCAGACGCCAATCCCGTCATGCACCAGTACCTTCATGCGAGTGGCGCGCCGATTGGCAAACAGATAAGCGCAGTGCGGCTTCGCCGCACCGAACACCGCAATCACCCTGGCCAGCGCAGTTTCAGTGCCGGCGCGCATATCCATGGGCTCGGTGGCGAGCCAGATGGCGTCGATGCGAATCATTGGGTGAGTCCACGGACAAAGCGGGCACAGACTTCGGGGTCGGAAGCTGGCCATTTCACTGTGAGTGTTTGCCCGCCAAGCGGCAGCTCGATAGTCGCCGATGTTTCTTCCGGACGTTTAGGGCTGGCTCTTAGCGGGACAAAAGCTGGCAAGGCTGCTGGTGGCTGGTATCTGTAAATCGGCAACCACTTGCGGATTACGTTGGCGTTGATACCGTGGCGGATGGCGACGCTGGGAAGCGTTGCGCCAGGTTGCAGGCATTCCTGAACAACCTGAGCCTTGAAGGGTTTTGGATAAGAGCTTCGTTGGCGCATGGAAATCCTGACGTTAAGGGCTATTGCGTCCGCTTTAAAATACGCGGACACCATCGCCCTTAATGCTGGAGTTCGTAAGGTGTGTTCCCGGAACGCTTACGTTGGATCAGTTTTCGGTCATGGTCGTTGAGAGTTGACAAATTCAAGAGCGTTCCAGCTAGGCGCCGGAAACCACCAGTGACTTGCACCCGCTTCCATTGGCATAGCGGAATTTGATCCACTGTATGACCACGGCGTGGCCTATGCTCAAGCGTTGCGTAACGCTCAAATCCCTGTCCGTCTATTCAGGGGTACGGGCTTGGTTCACGGGGTGCTACGCGCTACCGGGGTGAAAGAGGTGGAGTGCTCTTACGAAGCTTTGGTGGAAGCTCTTATAGGAGCTTTCTGAGTCGTTACGGCAGAGTTTGGCCCCCGTGGATAATCCGCAGGAGCTTTGAGCGGGGAGGGCATTTACTCCCCATGGAGCAGCTGTGCACTGAAACGCATTGGTGAAGATTTTAGCGAGAAGCTGGACAGCACGCAGCCGCGGTCGCGCCAAAAGGTAGGATTCTTCAATGTTCACCATCTGCTATACCTACCGCGAGAAGCGTGTAGTCACGCGTTTAGCCGTGGATCAGCTTACTGGTCATGCGGCGGTTTCGTACGCCCTGCTGCACTCTGGCGCAGCGGAAAAAGCGGATCAGCTAAAATGGCCACGAGATCAGCAGGGCATAACAGAAATCGCTCGAGGCCTTGGCCTGACGAATGTCATATTTCACCGAACGTTGGGATCCAAGGGGACAAGCTGACCAGACGACTTTAGACGTTGCATGTCAAATTCATGCGCTCACGCTATAATTGTCATGCTAGCCATTAGCTTTGAGGCCAAGCTTTGCTGGCCCTTGATAATGAAAGCACTGACAATCGAATGATAGGTTGCGTCCTGATTAGTCATATCAAAATGCGCTTGCCACGTTACCGTACTTCGTGAGCCATCTCCTTCTGGCCTTACCTTTATGGAAGCTAAGAAATCCGTAATGCAAAGCTCGGATTCCTCATGGCCATACGAGAACTCCATCAGGTCATTATCGATGGACAGAAGCCTCTGACGTACAAATCCCCCTTCGGCAAGAGTGAGCTTTCTGATAGAGCCACCAGTGTCCGCAGATTTCCCACTCTCAACAGTGCAGTGTGCTACACCAGTATGCCACTCAGCGATGCTGTCAAACTGTCTGAGGACGTGCCAGATTGTCTGAGGGTCTGCGTCGATAATGGCAGTGTATTTTACTGAAGTCACATTGGTTTTCCTTGTCCCCGTTTGGCACACCTGAAGGTGGCGCACGTATGTAGTTGGCTTAATCGAACTAGATAGGCTTAACTGAAATCACTTCGACATATCTGAATTTCTTTCTTGCCACCTTTGTAGCCTCTTGTTCAGCTAGAAGGGTACTTAGCGTATCAGCCTCATGAGTCATCTCCTGAGTGTGACCTTCGAAATCGTTCCCTACGCGCAGGATGACCCTAAGCCTGGGTGTGAAAGCGTTTGCTGTTTTCTTTTTGAGGGGTTTTGCAGGAGCCTCTACTACGGATTCTGGAGTAGGTTCTGGTGCTTC
>Ga0308158_10003165_pt1 | contig 14739 bp, 9 predicted proteins | sample PhyBR2_FD_201038 | JGI IMG/M metagenome (GOLD analysis project Ga0308158, IMG submission 201038) | Phyllosphere microbial communities from UC Gill Tract Community Farm, Albany, California, United States - DLSLB.R2 | ecosystem: Host-associated > Plants > Phyllosphere > Unclassified | place: USA... | reverse complement strand
CGAGCATGACCTCTACTTCCGCCAGTACTCCTTCCATTCCCACAAGCTGGTCCTGAACCGCGCGTCCATGGCACGGTTCGCCAGCCGGCTGCGCGGGCTCGGCTATGAGGTGGTTGTCCTCGCGAGCGACCGGGACCGGACGTCCCGAGCCCAGCTTGCTGAGCTGGTCAGGCAACGGCGCCCGCAGTCGGTGACCTGTTTCGACGTCGTCGACGACTGGCTGGAGCAGGACCTGACCGCAGGACTGGCCGACGGCGGGTACCGCCTGCGCACGGAGGACGTGCTCGAGACGCCGAACTTCCTGACCACGCGCAGGCAGGTGGAAGAATGGTTCACCCACAACCGGCCGCGGATGCAGGATTTCTACGTCTGGCAGCGGCGGCGGCTGGACATCCTGGTTGACAACGGCGAACCCGTCGGCGGCAAATGGTCCTTCGACGCGGAGAACCGCAGGAAGCTGCCCCGGGGGCATGTGCCACCCACCGTCAGCCGCTTCAAGGACCATCCCGCTCACCGGCAGCAAGGAACGTTCGATCTTGAGCCGCTGACTGAGTCTTCCCGCCCGGCCGGAGACGGGTATGGCGACGAACCGTCCCGCGACGTCGGCCTCGCGATTGAATGGGTGGCCCGGGAATTCCCGGATGCTCCGGGTGATCCCAGGCTGTTCGCGTGGCCCACTACCTCCCGTGAGGCACGGGCACATCTGAAGGAATTTGTCACCGAGCGCCTGGACGGGTTCGGGCCCTACGAAGACGCGATCTCCGCCGAGCATCCGTTCATCAACCACGGCCTTCTCACTCCGGTCCTGAACATAGGCCTGCTGGATCCGCGCGACGTCCTGCAGGCTGCCCTGGACGGCGCCGGCGACAACACGCCGCTGGCCTCCCTTGAAGGGTTCGTGCGGCAGGTGATCGGCTGGCGCGAGTACATGCGGGCCACGTACCGGTTGCGGGGGCGCCGGATGCGCACGGCCAACCTGCTCAACCACCCAAACCGGCTGGGTGCGGGCTGGTGGGACGCCCGTACCGGGCTGGCCCCGGTGGACATGGTCATATCGCGTGTCCTGGCCACCGGTTACGCCCACCACATAGAACGGCTGATGGTGCTGGGCAACGCCATGTCGCTGCTGCGGATCCACCCTGACGATGTCTATGGGTGGTTCATGGAAATGTTCATCGACGCCTATGACTGGGTGATGGTCCCCAATGTCTATGCCATGAGCCAGTTCGCTGCGGGAGCCGACATCACCACGAAACCCTACGTTTCGGGCAGCAACTACCTGCGGAAGATGTCGGACCTGCCGGCGGGGGAGTGGATGGCGGACTGGGACGGGTTGTACTGGGCGTTCATCGATGACCACCGTCCCGTTTTTGAGCGGAATCCGCGCTCGCGGATGGCCGTGGCCTTGTGGGACAGGATGGATCCGGCGGCCAGGGACAGCCACCGCGGCCGTGCCCGGGCGCTGCTGGACGGGCACGGCCGCGGGCGCCTGCTGCGGGAGCCCCCCGTTTGACGGGAAGGGGGGACAGGATTCGATGACTGGGCAGTGGCACCGCGTATCCTGATTCCACCGGGCCTGTTCATGGCGGCCCGTCCCCCTCCGGAGAGGGAAAACACAAAGGAGACGGCATGCCGGTCAGGCGCCTGTTGCAACTGCTCACTGCTGCGGTGGCGGCTGCCCTGGTGCTGTCCGGATGTTCCGGTGGCAGCGCGCCGTCGGTCGTAGTCGGGGAAGCCAAGCGGGGTGGCAGCGTCACTGTCGCGGAAGTCAACGCCTTCTCCTCCTTCAACCCTTACAGCGCCAACGGCAATACGGACATCAATACGAAGATCGGCGCCATTACGCACTCCGGCTTCTTCTTCCTCGATGACAGTTCCAAGGTGGTCCGGAACGACAAGTTCGGGCACTACGAAAAAGTCTCGGACCAGCCCCTCAAGGTGAAATACACCGTCAACGAGGGAGTGAAGTGGTCCGACGGGGCTCCCGTGGGCGCAGCCGACCTGCTGCTGAGCTGGGCCGCCGGGTCCGGCTATTTCGACGACGTCGATCCCGGTACCGGGAAGGGCACCAAGTACTTCGCAACCGCCTCCAACGCCACCGGCCTGGCAGGCACCGTCTTTCCGGAACTCGGTTCGGACGGGAGATCCATCACCATCGAGTACGCCGCACCGTACGCCGACTGGGAAGTGGCGTTCGACGTCGGTCTCCCGGCCCACGTGGTAGCGGCCAAGAGCGGGCTCAGTGACGAAAAGGACCTGGTCAACCTCCTCAAGGACACGCCGCGCGGCAATCCTGAGAAGCCCGTGACCATCCCGGCGCTCAAGAAGGTCAGCGACTTCTGGAACACCGGTTTCGACACGAAGAAGATCCCGGATGATCCGGCGCTCTACCTCTCCAACGGCCCTTACATCGTCCGGGACATCGTCCCGGAAGTCTCCATGAAACTGGTCCGGAACCGGGATTACACGTGGGGCCAGGAACCCTGGCTGGACGAGATCAACGTCAGGTTCACCGGGGCCGTGCCCGCCGCCGTCGATGCCTTGCGCAACGGGCAGGCGGACATCATCTCGCCCCAGCCCTCCGCCGCCACCGACGCGCTGCTCGCAGGCCTATCCGGGCAGGGCATCACCGTGCAACGGTACAAACAGGCCGGCTATGACCACCTGGACCTGAACTTTGCCGGGCCGTTCAAGGACAAGGACGTTCGCGAGGCCTTCCTCAAAACGGTTCCCCGGCAGGACATTGTGGATGCCGTGCTGGGCGGCCAGGCGCCGGACAACAAGCCACTGGATTCGCAGGTCTTCCTTCCGGACCAGCCCAAATACGCCGACACCGTGAAGAAGAACGGTTCCTCGGATTACGCCGCAGTGGACATCGATGGCGCCCGGAGCCTCCTGAAGGGGGCCACGCCCACCGTCCGGATCCTGTACAACCGGGACAACCCGAACCGCGCCAAGGCCTTCACCCTGATCCGGGACTCGGCCCAACGTGCGGGCTTCCGCGTCGAAGACGGCGGCCAAGCCAGCGCAGACTGGGCCGCAGCGCTCAGCCGCGGCGGCTATGACGCAGCGTTGTCCGGGTGGATCGGCACCGAGGCCGGAGTCAGCCGGGTGCCGCAGATCTTCCGCACCGGGGGCGGCAGCAACTTCACGGGCTATTCCGACGCCGATGCCGACAAGGTGATGGCGCAATTGGCCGTGACCACTGACCTTGGCAAACAGGACGAACTCCTGGCCGACATCGACAAACACGTCTGGGAGGACGCCTACGGCCTTCCGCTGTACCAAACCCTGGGCACCACGGCGTTCAGCGCCCGGGTGGCCGGCGTGAAAACCAGCCCCGGCCCGGTGGGCGTCTGGTGGAACGTCTGGGACTGGCGCCTGGCCTAGGCCCTGAAGCCTCTACGCGGCGGACCGGCACGCCGGAACGTGAACGATCACGGCGCCAATTCGCCGTCTGGCGTACCGGCGAGTAGCATGTGACGTGCGTAACTGCCCATCACTCGCCGGGGTATTTGACTGCTCCGGTCACGGTTTGGCAACGGAGTACCAGTATCCGGACTTCGTGCGGTTAGGCTAACCCGTATATGTAGGTTTCGTCACAGCGGTCAGCTGTGTCCAGCCTGCGGGGAAGCACAAGATTTCCCCAATATCTCTCTCCCACAACTCATAGGAGGCGGAATGCGTTTTACGCGCACTTCCAAAGCACTGGGCATCGTGGCAATAGCCGCGCTTGCCCTGACCGGGTGCGGCGGCGGCGGCAGCACTGGCGGGTCCAGCACTGCTGCCGGCGATCCGAACAAGGTCATCACCGCTTACAGCAATGAGCCACAAAACCCGTTGCTGCCGGCAAACACCAATGAGGTCTACGGCGGCCGCGTCGTAAACCTGCTTTTCGAAGGCCTTCGCAGCTACGACGCCAACGGCAAGGCAGTGAACGCACTGGCCGATTCCATCGAGTCCTCCGACGCCCAGAACTGGACCATCAAGGTCAAGCAGGGCCAGAAGTTCACCAACGGGGAAGCCATCACGGCCAAGACCTTCGTTGACTCCTGGAACTTCGCCGCGAACTCCAAGAACCTGCAGAACAACGGCTTCTTCTTCGAGTCCATCGCCGGCTACGACGACGTCTCGGCCGTGAACTCGGTGAAGGGTGCTGACGGCAAGACCACCACCACCCCGGCTCCCAAGGCCGACACGATGTCCGGGCTGCAGGCAACCGATGATTCCACCATCACGGTCAAGCTCGCCCAGCCTGAGGCCGATTGGTCCCTGCGCCTTGGCTACTCCGCCTTCTACCCGCTTCCTTCCGCCGCCTTGGCTGACCCCAAGACCTACGGTGAAAACCCGGTGGGCAACGGACCCTACAAGTTCGAAAAGCAGGGTTCCTGGGTCCACGACCAGTCCATCACCCTGGTGAAGAACGCAGACTACAAGGGCACCCGCGAGGCCAAGAACGGCGGCGTGACCTTCAAGTTCTACACCGATCCGGGCCCCGCATACACGGACCTGCAGTCGGACAACCTGGACATCACTGACGTCCTGCCGTCCAACGCGCTGAAGACCTACGTCAATGACTTCCCGGACCGCAACGCCACCAAGGCTGTTGCTACCGACTCCACCCTGAACATCCCGGGCTACAACCCGAACTTCCAGGGCGAAGCCGGCAAGCTGCGCCGCCAGGCCCTGTCCTACGCCATCAACCGCGAGGAAATCGCCAAGGTTGTCTTCAACGGCACCCGCACCCCGGCCAAGGCGTTCGCTCCGCCGGTCATCGACGGCTTCAAGGAAGGCATCAAGGGCAGCGAAGTCCTGAACTTCGATCCCGCGAAGGCCAAGGACCTGTGGGCCCAGGCCGACAAGATCCAGCCGTACGATGCCTCCAAGCCCCTCCAGATTGCCTCCAACACTGACGGTGGCAACAAGGAATGGATCGACGCTGTTGCCAACGGCTTCAAGAACAACCTCGGCATCCAGGCTGAAATCCAGCCGTTCGCCAAGTTTGCAGAGGTCCTCAACCTGCGCAAGTCCCAGCAGCTGCCGGGCCTGACCCGCGCAGGCTGGCAGGGTGACTACCCGTCGCTCTACAACTTCCTGGGGCCGGTATGGGCCACGGGCGCTTCCTCCAACTACGAGAAGTACTCCAACCCGGAGTTCGACAAGCTGCTGAAGGAAGGCCTGGCAGCCAAGAGCACGGACGAGGCCAACGCCAAGTTCAACCAGGCCCAGGAGATCCTGTTCCAGGACCTGCCCGGCCTGCCGCTCTGGGACCAGGCACGTCCGATCGTGTGGAGCAACAACATTGTGAAGGCCGAGACCGGCTGGAACGGTGAAATCCTCTACTACGGCATCACCGCCAAGTAGGCCCAGATCTAACTTGCCGAAGGCTGATGGGGGTTCCGGTTACGTCCGGGCCCCCATTGGCTTGCAACCGGCAGGAAGGCATTCATGAACGCGTTTTTCCCTTTACCGGAAGGCAGGTGACCCTGTGATCCGGTTTATCCTGCGCCGACTTCTGCAGGTGATCCCTGTATTCCTCGGCACTACCCTCCTGGTGTACTACATGGTGTTCGCCCTGCCCGGCGATCCCATCGCCGCGCTCTTCGGCGACCGCCAGCCCCCGCAGGCAGTTATTGACACCCTGCGCAGCCAGTACCACCTGGACCAGCCATTCTGGGTCCAATACGGCTTGTTCCTCAAGAACCTCTTCACCTTCAACCTGGGCAACGACTTCACCGGCCAGCCCATCGCGGCAAGCCTTGCCCGGGTCTTTCCCGTGACGGCCATGCTGGCCGTCGAGGCGCTGGCCATCCAGGCCATCTTTGGCGTCGCTTTCGGCGTGTTCGCGGGCCTGCGCCGCGGCGGCTGGTTCGACTCCACGGTCCTGGTGGCCTCGCTGGTGGTCATCGCCGTTCCGACGTTTGTGTTGGGCTTCGTTTTCCAGCTCGTCTTTGGCGTAAAGCTCGGCTGGGCAAAACCCACTGTGGGCGCCAACGCCGACTGGGTGACCCTGCTGCTGCCGGCAGTGGTCCTGGGGCTCGTCTCCTTTGCCTACGTTCTCCGCCTGACGCGTGCGTCAGTGAGCGAGAACATGAACGCCGACTACGTGCGGACGGCTACCGCCAAGGGTCTCTCGCGGCCCCGGGTGGTCCTGGCGCACATCCTGCGCAACTCGCTCATCCCGGTGGTTACCTACCTCGGCGCCAACCTTGGCGGCCTGATGGGCGGTGCCATCGTTACCGAAGGCATCTTCAACGTTCCCGGCGTGGGCAACAAGCTCTACCAGGCAGTCCTCCGCAGTGAAGGCCCCACCATCGTCTCCATCGTCAGCGTGCTGGTGCTGGTGTTCGTTGTGGCCAACCTGCTTGTCGATCTCCTGTACGCCTGGCTTGACCCGAGGATCCGCTATGACCAGTAATAACAGCCACTTTGTGGCACCCATCGACGAGACCCCGCTGCAGGCAACGGACTCGGTGAAGACAGACCAGGCCCCGCTCAGCCTGTGGGCAGACGCCTGGCGCAAGCTCCGCCGTCGTCCGCTGTTCATCATCTCGGCACTGTTGATCCTTGCCCTGGTGGTGATTGCGCTGTTCCCCGGCCTGTTCACGTCCACGCCCCCCAACGAGGGGTGCGAACTTGCCAACTCCGAAGGCGGCCCCACCGCCGGGCACCCGTTCGGCTTCACCTTCCAGGGCTGCGACGTCTACTCCAGGGTCATCCACGGCACGCAGGCCTCGCTTTCCGTGGGCCTGCTCTCGGTCCTCTGCGTCCTGGTCATCGGTGTGACACTCGGCGCCCTCGCCGGCTACTACGGTGGCTGGATCGATGCCGTGCTCGCACGCCTTGGCGACATCTTCTTCGCCCTGCCGCTGGTCCTGGGTGCGCTGGTCATCACACAGCTTCCGTTGTTCCGCGAGAACAAGAGCGTGTGGACCGTAGTGTTCGTCATATCGCTCCTCGCGTGGCCCCAGATGGCCCGTATTACCCGCGGCGCAGTGATTGAGGTGCGCAACTCGGACTTCGTCACGGCGGCACGGGCGTTGGGTGTGTCCAAGTTCGGGGCACTGATCCGCCACGTCCTGCCGAACGCCCTGGCACCGATCATTGTCCTGGCCACCTTGGAACTGGGCGTGTTCATCGTGGCAGAAGCCACCCTGTCCTTCCTGGGTATCGGCCTGCCGCAGAGCATCATGTCCTGGGGCAACGACATCGCCGGTGCGCAGGCATCGATCAGGACGCGGCCGGAAATCATGCTCTACCCGGCCGCGGCGCTGTCCATTACGGTGCTGAGCTTCATCATGCTGGGCGACGCCGTGCGCGACGCCCTCGACCCGAAGAGCCGTCAGCGATGAGAGATAAAGAGATGACAACTCCAGACGTCCGCATTGATGAGGCCGGCACCACCGGGATCAGGCCGCTGCTCGAAATCCGCGACCTCGCCATCACCTTCAAGACAGGCGGCGGCGAAGTCAAGGCTGTACGGGACGCCCACCTGACCATCATGCCCGGTGAAACCGTGGCCATCGTGGGGGAGTCCGGCTCCGGCAAGTCCACCACCGCGCTGGCTGCCATCGGCCTCCTGCCCAACAACGGCAAGGTATCCGGCGGCCAGATCCTTCTCGACGGGGAGGACATCGCCCACGCCAGTGAGCAGCGCATGATCGAACTGCGCGGCAACACCATCGGCATGGTCCCGCAGGACCCCATGTCCAACCTGAACCCGGTCTGGAAGATCGGTTACCAGGTCCGGGAAACACTGCGTGCGAACGGCCGGCCCAGCGGGCCGGACGACATCGCCAAGGTGCTCTCGCAGGCAGGGTTGCCCGACGCCAAGCGCCGGGCCAACCAGTACCCGCACGAGTTCTCGGGCGGCATGCGCCAGCGTGCCCTGATCGCCATCGGACTGTCCTGCCAGCCTCGCCTGCTGATTGCCGATGAGCCGACGTCGGCCCTTGACGTCACGGTCCAGCGGCAGATCCTGGACCACCTGGAAACCATGACCAACGAGCTGGGCACCTCCGTCCTGCTGATCACCCACGACCTCGGCCTCGCCGCCGAGCGTGCGGACAAGGTCGTTGTCATGTACCAGGGCCGGGTGGTTGAAGCGGGACCCTCGCTCGAGCTGCTCCGCGACCCGCAGCACCCGTACACCAAGCGGCTCGTGGAGTCTGCCCCGTCCCTTGCCAGCCGCCGTATCCAGGTGGCCAAGGAACAGGGCGTGGAGACAACCGATCTTCTGGCGCCTGCTGCCGAAACGGCGAAGTCCGATACCTTCCTGCAGATCCAGGACCTGCGGAAGGTGTACAAGCTCCGCCAGGGACTGGGCAAGGCAACGGACTTCGCGGCGGTCGACGGCGTTAGCTTCGACGTCCGCCGCGGAACCACGACGGCGATCGTGGGAGAGTCGGGGTCCGGCAAGTCGACGGTGGCCAAGATGGTCCTCCAGCTGGAGAAGCCGACGGACGGGAAGATCCTGTTCGACGGCGTCGACACCTCCGTGCTGAAACCTGCTGAACTGTTCAAGTTCCGCAGGCGGGTCCAACCGATTTTCCAGGACCCGTACGGTTCGCTCGATCCGATGTACAACATCTACCGCACGATCGAAGAACCGCTGCGGGTCCACAAGATCGGGGACCAGGCCAGCCGGGAGAAGAAAGTCCGGACCCTGCTGGACCAGGTGGCTCTGCCCCAGTCCGCCATGCAGCGGTACCCGAACGAGCTCTCCGGCGGCCAGCGGCAACGTGTGGCGATCGCCCGGGCCCTGGCGCTGGATCCGGAGGTCATCATCTGTGATGAGGCCGTGTCCGCGCTCGACGTGCTGGTTCAAGCGCAGGTCCTTAACCTGCTTGCCGATCTCCAGGCCAACCTTGGGCTGACCTACCTGTTCATCACCCACGACCTCGCCGTGGTGCGGCAGATTGCCGACCACGTGTGCGTGATGGAAAAGGGACGGTTGGTGGAAACCGGTTCAACGGACGCTGTGTTTGAATCGCCCCAGCAGGATTACACCAAGGCGCTGCTCAACGCGATCCCCGGTGCGAAGCTGATGCTTCCGCCTGAGGTGGCATAGGACGCAGCGTGCCAAGCAGCTGGAGCCGGGACCGTGGGTCCCGGCTCCAGCTAGCTGCTTAACCGTCAGTCCTGCAGCCCGCCGGTGCCGCCGGGGATTGCCGCCAGGGAGCCCTGCTCTGCAGCCGACGTCCGGTTCAGTTTCAACTCGCGGAGCCGGCGCTCAAGGATCCCGCCCAGTGCCACGCGGCCTGCGGCGTTCATGTGGACCGAATCGGCCAGGTCCTTGGCCAGGCCATACCGGGTAAGCCAATCGCCGGCGGAAACAAAAGACAGGCCGTGGGCGGCGGCCACGGACCCCACCAGGGCGTCCACTTCGCTGCGGCGGCCGCCGCCGTCGTTCGCGCCGCGTGCCAAGGTTCCGATCATCGCCACCCGGGTACCGGGGTAGCGGGTTTTGAGATCGGCGATCAGCCGCCCGGCATTGCGGACAATCTGGGCGTCGGTTGCGCCGGTGGCGGCGTCATTGCCGCCGCCTTCGATGACGATCAGCGCCGGCGTGCCGGCGGGAAGCAGCCAGTCCCCGCGCTCCAGGGCGTCAACATAGTTGCCGGTCGCACCGTTGGCCGCGACGTAACCTGTCCCTCCGCGGCCGCAAAAATATACGTCGTACCCGGCGGCGGCGAGGCCAAGGCGCGGCCAGCCGTCCAGGGGCTCGGACTGGGAATCACCAATCAGCAGGACAGTCCTGCTGATGTCCGGCACCACCGCTTCAAGCCTTCCGTTTCCGGCATTCAGCAGCCGGGACGTGGCTGCCACGTTGGTCTTCATAGCGGTGGCCGGTACCGGTCCACCGGACGCCGCGGCCCGCGACAGGGCGCTGGCGCCATTTTCGGCGGGCGACCCGCACCCGGCCAGCCCCAGGACCGCGGATGCTGCCAGCAGTGCCGAGGCCATGACGGCAGCGGCCCGGGCGGCTCCGCTGGGCGTGATGGCCGTGGCACGGGGCATCGTTGTCTCCGACTTGCTCTGAAGGGTGGGCGCTGAGTCACAGCAATCATGCCACGCCGGCACATGTGGCAGTGAATTTCGTCACACTCTGCAGCGCCGAGCCCCGCGGTACACAGCCGGCGGGCGCCCGGTCCCGCCGGATTTTAGGCCAACAAATGGCTCACCGGCTAGAATAGATGCAGGCGCCCTGTGCCAAGGGCCTTGTCCGTCGTGCGTTCCAGTTGGAAATGTCGCGATACAACAGCTGACTCCACTGAATCGAGCTTTTACGCATGTCTGAAACCACCACCAACACCGCGGTAGCCACTGCCTCGCGCAGTGACCTCCGCAACGTCGCGATTGTGGCCCACGTTGACCACGGCAAGACCACTTTGGTCGACGCCATGCTCAAGCAGACCAACTCCTTTGCCGAGCACAACCACCTCGAAGACCGCGTGATGGACTCCGGTGACCTTGAGCGCGAAAAGGGCATCACCATCCTGGCCAAGAACACCACGGTGGCCTACAACGGTCCGTCTTCGAACGGCGAGACCATCACCATCAACGTCATCGACACCCCCGGCCACGCCGACTTCGGTGGCGAGGTAGAGCGCGGCCTGTCCATGGTCGACGGCGTCGTCCTCCTCGTTGACGCATCCGAGGGTCCGCTGCCCCAGACCCGCTTCGTCCTTCGCAAGGCCCTGGCCGCGCACCTGCCCGTCATCCTGCTGGTCAACAAGACCGACCGTCCCGATGCCCGCATCGAGGAAGTCGTTCACGAGTCCATGGACCTGCTCCTGGGCCTGGCCTCCGACCTGGCCGACGAGGTTCCCGACCTCGACCTGGACAAGATCCTCGAAGTTCCTGTCGTTTACGCCGCAGCCAAGGTTGGCCGCGCCTCCCTCGAGCAGCCCGCTGACGGCACCGCCCCGGAGAACGAGGACCTCGAGCCGCTGTTCAAGACCATCGTCGAGCACATCCCGGCCCCCACGTACAACCCCGAGGGCGTCCTGCAGGCACACGTCACCAACCTGGACGCGTCCCCGTTCCTGGGCCGCCTCGCGCTGCTCCGCATCTACAACGGCACCCTCCGCAAGGGCCAGACCGTAGCCTGGGCCCGCGCGAACGGTGAGCTGAAGAACGTCAAGATCACCGAACTGCTTGCCACCAAGGCATTGGACCGCGTTCCGGCCGAATCCGCAGGTCCCGGCGAGATCGTCGCTGTCGCCGGCATCGAGGACATCACCATCGGTGAGACCCTCACCGACGCCGAGAACCCGCAGCCGCTGCCGCTGATCACGGTGGACGATCCTGCGATCTCCATGACCATCGGTATCAACACCTCCCCGCTGGCCGGCAAGGTCAAGGGCGCCAAGGTTACCGCGCGCCAGGTCAAGGACCGCCTGGACAAGGAACTGATCGGTAACGTCTCCATCAAGGTACTCCCCACCGAGCGTCCCGACGCCTGGGAAGTCCAGGGCCGTGGCGAGCTGGCGCTGGCCATCCTGGTTGAGCAGATGCGCCGTGAAGGCTTCGAACTGACCGTGGGCAAGCCGCAGGTTGTCACCAAGATCGTTGACGGCAAGGTCCACGAGCCGATGGAGCACATGACCATCGACGTGCCCGAGGAATACCTGGGCGCCGTCACCCAGCTCATGGCTGCCCGCAAGGGCCGGATGACCAACATGGCCAACCACGGTACCGGCTGGTGCCGCATGGAGTTCATCGTTCCGGCCCGCGGCCTGATCGGTTTCCGCACGCGGTTCCTGACGGACACCCGTGGTGCAGGCATCGCAGCGTCCATCTCCGAAGGCTATGAGCCGTGGGCCGGCCCCATCGAGTACCGCACCAACGGTTCGATGATCGCCGACCGCGCCGGTGTGGTGACGCCGTTCGCGATGATCAACCTGCAGGAGCGTGGCTCGTTCTTCGTCAAGCCCACCTCTGAGGTTTACGAGGGCATGATCGTCGGCGAGAACTCCCGCGCCGATGACATGGACGTCAACATCACCAAGGAAAAGAAGCTCACCAACATGCGTGCGGCTTCCTCCGACACCTTCGAGAACCTGACCCCGCCGCGCGACCTGACCCTCGAAGAGTCACTCGAATTCGCCCGCGAGGACGAGTGCGTCGAGGTGACACCGGATGCCATCCGCATCCGCAAGGTCATCCTTGACACCAACGAGCGCTCCAAGGCCAACCGCGCCCGCGCCAAGGCATAACAACGCCCTGAACGCACAGAACGCCACCGGTACTTCACCGGTGGCGTTCTGCATTTAAGGCAATGAGAGGCCCTACACCCCACGCCGAAGCCTTGGGCCGGGAGTAGCTGCGCGCGGACAGTCCCCGCGCAGTGTGGGGCGATGCGTCAGTGTGCAGCCTGGCGCCGCGGGGGAGCGGGCGGGACCTCTTTGGCCGCCACCACGCGTTCCAAGGAAATGACGACGTCGGACCGGCGGGTGCGCACGGTGCAGGAACCGGCGTCGCACTCCAGCAAGTGGCCCAGGGCATCGGTGAAGCCGCCTTCGATCCGATAGCGAACCACCACCCGGGTCCCGGGCTCAGCCGCTGCAAGGAACCGGGCGGGCGCAGGCACTGGCAGACTCACCAGTTCATACTAGGCCGCCGGCTAGGTTCGCGGGAACGGGCTGGGAGATAATAGGCTCAGATGTCAAGAGTCCGGCCGTGCTGCCGGATGCAAGAGCCGGCGGGTCGCCGGAACCAACGTGGAGAGGCCAGGGACGTGACGTACGTAATCGCGCAGCCGTGTGTGGATGTTAAGGACAAGGCATGCATCGAAGAATGCCCCGTGGACTGCATCTATGAGGGCGAGCGTTCGCTGTACATCCATCCGGACGAGTGCGTCGACTGCGGCGCCTGCGAACCCGTCTGCCCGGTGGAAGCCATCTACTATGAGGATGACACCCCGGACGAGTGGGCTGACTACTACAAGGCGAACGTCGAGTTCTTCGATGACCTCGGATCCCCGGGCGGCGCAGCCAAGATCGGCAACACGGGCAAGGACCACCCCATGATCGCCGCCCTCCCGCCGCAGAACCAAGACCACTGACCCGGACGAGCGCCGTGACAGCAGCAGTGAACTCGTTTGGCCTGGCCCTTCCCGACTACCCGTGGGAGGCCATGGCGCCTTATGTGGCCAAGGCGTCCGGGCACCCCGGCGGGGCCGTCAACCTTTCGATCGGCACCCCGGTGGATCCCACGCCAAAATTGGTCCAGGACGCACTGAAGGCTGCCGCGGACGCCCCGGGCTATCCCACCGTGCACGGCACCCCGGCGCTCCGGGAGGCCATCGCAGGCTGGTTTGAGCGCCGGCGCGGAGTGTCCGGCCTGGATCCCCGCAACATCATGCCGACGGTGGGTTCGAAGGAACTCGTGGCGTGGCTTCCGCTGCTGCTGGGCCTCAAGCCCGGCGACGTCGTCGTACGCCCCAAGGTGGCCTACCCCACCTACGATATCGGCGCGACCCTTGCCGGTGTCACCTCGGTGGCCACGGACAACCTGGACGAACTCGATGACGCCACCCGCGCCCGGGTGCGCCTGATCTGGGTTAATTCGCCCGGGAACCCCACCGGCAGCGTGCGGGATGCGGAGTCTCTTAGGGCGCTGGTGGTCCAGGCCCGTGAAATCGGCGCCGTGGTGGCCTCGGACGAATGCTACGCAGAGCTCGGCTGGGGCGACTGGGACGTCCAGCGCGGCGGCCGGCGCGTCCCCAGCATCCTGGATCCCCGTGTTGCGGGCGGCTCGCACCGGGGCCTGCTCGCCGTGTACTCGCTAAGCAAGCAGTCCAACCTGGCCGGCTACCGTGCGGCCTTCGTCGCCGGCGACCCTGACCTGATGCCCAACCTGGTCAACAGCCGCAAGCATGCGGGCATGATCGTCCCCTACCCGGTCCAGGAGGCCATGCGCGTGGCCCTGGGCGACGACGCGCACGTTGAGGCGCAGAAGGACCTCTACCGTGGCCGGCGCGAACGGCTGGTGCCGGCGCTGCAAGAGTTCGGCCTGGAGATCAAGGAATCCGACGCCGGACTGTACCTCTGGTCCACTGCCGGGGAGAACACCTGGGATACGGTGGACCGCCTGGCGGACCGGGGCATCGTGGTGGGGCCCGGCGTCTTCTACGGTGATGCCGGTAACGGCTTTGTCCGGGTCGCCCTCACCGGCACTGACGAACGCATTGACGCAGCGGCGGCCAGGCTGGCGGGAGCGGGCTCCTAGCAGCACGTCATATTCGTGTGACTCGCCCCACATCCGGTGCATTTTAGGCCGTCGTGGAAGGCTGCGGATTAGTGACACCCGCCAAGGAGCGGTACTTTTTAAGTGACGATCAATGGTGGCTTTCTACAAGAAGGCAGCCCGGGTGTTGGAACCTGTCTTCTCAGGCTCAGTGCACGGCTCACCTGATATTGGATCAAGCTTTCGACAGAGGCCGAAGACGCCTCATGAAGGGGACTCCATGACTGAGACCAACAATGCTGCGACCCTGCTCCATGCAGGTGGCGAGCTGAAGCTCCCGCGCATCCAGGTTGTTGAAGGGAACGAAGGTTACGACGTCTCCAAGCTGCTGAAGCAGACCGGCGCCGTCACGTTCGACCCCGGCTTCATGAACACCGCAGCAACCACCTCCGCCATCACCTACATCGACGGCGATGCCGGCATCCTGCGCTACCGCGGATACCCCATCGAGCAGCTGGCGCAGCACTCCAGCTTCCTTGAGGTGTC
>Ga0308158_10003164_pt1 | contig 14740 bp, 16 predicted proteins | sample PhyBR2_FD_201038 | JGI IMG/M metagenome (GOLD analysis project Ga0308158, IMG submission 201038) | Phyllosphere microbial communities from UC Gill Tract Community Farm, Albany, California, United States - DLSLB.R2 | ecosystem: Host-associated > Plants > Phyllosphere > Unclassified | place: USA... | reverse complement strand
CCGTGGCGGTATCGGCGATGCCGTTGTGATCGGCACGGTAGTTGGCGTGCGCCAGCCAGCGGTTACCACTGCTGTCCTGCATGGAAAGCTGCAGTTTCACGGTCTGGCTTGGCAGCAGCCCGGCAACGCTGATCTGCACCGGTTGATCGGCTGGACCGTCCACGGGATGTACGCGCAGTTCGGCGGCAAGGGCCAGGGAGCTGCAGCCGAGCAGCAGCGGAAGCAGGAGATGCTTGAGCATGGGTGTGGTGAGCGAGGAGCGGCCCGCGATGTTGCCGCTGCTGGAAGTGCAACGGAACAGCTGGACGCCAGCAATGGCGCAGGCCGTGCCGTGCTTGGCATGAGCCGTGCGCCTCAGCCGGTCTTGCCCATTTTCGCTTCGAACGCGTCGCGGTGCAGCCGGCTCAGCGGCAGCTGGGTGCCATCCAGCAGTTCCAGCGTCGCATCGCCATTGCGGCGTGGCAGCAGACAGCGCACCCGTGCGCAATTGACGATGACCGCGCGCTGCACCTGCACGAAGCCAGCCGGCGCCAACTGCTAGGCAGGCGTAATGGCCGGCGCTGTCGATGTAGTCGATGTCGGTGGGGGACACGTAGTCGCTGCGGCCGCCGTTGCGGATGCATAGCGGTGCCAGCGGGTTGCTGGTCTCGCGTGCCAGATGCCTGCGCAGCCGATCCAGCGCGATGGCGAGCCGGTTCGCATCCAGTGGCTTGGGCAGGTAGTCGATCGCGCCCAGTTCGTAGGAGGTCAGCGCATGTTCCGCAAGGGCCGTGGTGAAGATGATCGCCGGCGCAGGCGCGGGCAGGCTGCGCGCGAGTTGCAGGCCATCTTCGTCGGGAAGCTCGATATCCAGCAACAACAGCTCGACCCGCTCGGTAGCCAGCAGCGAACGGGCCAGGGCGATGCTGGGCGCCTCGCCGACTATCTGGATATCCGCATGCGCGCCCAGCAGGTGGCGCAGCTTTTCGCGGGCCAGTGCGACGTCGTCGATCAGCAGGGTGCGGATCATGCGGAGGGCTCGCTGCTGGCAAGCGGTAGCCGGATGCTGACCTGGAAGTGCGCACCGTCGCGTTGCGCGTGCAGCGTGGCATGCTCGCCGTAGATTGCCTGCAGGCGTTCGCGGCTGGCTTGCAGGCCAATCCCCATGCCGGCGGCCGCGTCGCCAAGCGGGTTGCGGATCTGCAGGTGAAGCAGATCATCGCGCGATTCGAACTGCAGGCTGATTGTGGCGTCGTTCGTGTCTGAGCAGCTGGCGAAGCGCACGGCGTTCTCGATCAATGGCTGCAGCAGCAGGCTGGGCACGCGCGCATCCCACGCATCGGCGCTGGCCTGCAGATGCACCTGCACCGGCTGTTGCTGCAGCAGTCGCTGCAGCTCGATGAAGGCCATCGCCTGCGCCACTTCCTCGCGCAGGGCGACGAAGGGTTCGCTCTGCAGCAGGTTGCGCAACAACTCACCCAGCTGCGCCAAGGCAGCGTCGGCGCGCTCGGCATCGCGGTAACCCAGTGCGCCGATTGCATTGAGCGCGTTGAACAGGAAATGGTGATTCAGGCGTGCTCGCAAGGCTTGCTCGCGCGCCTGCGCCAGCAGCTCGCCACGGCGGCGATAGCGTCGGATATAGGTCAACGCTTGGCCGATGCCGATGACAGCAACATAGGTTGGGAGCGCGAACAGGCTGGTGGCGATAACCGCATGCAGCCAGTTGTCGGGCAGCGTGCGTGGCAGCGCCAGTTGCGAGAGGCAGTACCCAAACAGCCAGCCAATCAGCGACAGCGCAGGAATGATGCAGATGCCGGCGGCCAGCAGCTTGCCCGCCGCTTTGACGTCGCTACCCATGCCTAGCGGCCAGCGCGCGCACAGCTGCCATAACCACGGTGTCGCCAGCAGCCACAGGCTGTGGATGCCAAGCAGGAACAGCAGGGAACGCATCAGCTCGACAGGAGCCAGACTACCGGCTGCGGGTCCGGTCAGTTGCACCGCTGGCAAGGTGACCAAGGTCAGCAGCAGCCAACCTGCACATGCTGCACGCCACGGGAATGCCGTGGCGTGCGTATCACCCGCAATGCTGGAAGAGCTGGTGTCGGGCAGGGAAGACATATCCGTGTTCAAGCGCCGGGCTGGGCCGGCGCCTGCTTACATCTTGCGGACGCGGAAACGCTTGCCCTTGATCTTGCCGGCTTCCAATCGTGCCAAAGCCTTGCCAACCTGCTCACGGGCAATGGCCACGTAGGAGCGGGTGGGGAAGATATCGATCTTGCCAATCGCCTTGGCCGACAGCCCGGCATCGCCGGTCAGTGCGCCGAGGATGTCGCCTGCGCGCAGCTTGTCGGTTTTGCCGCCATCGATGCGCAGGGTGGTCATGGCCGCCTGCGGCAGCTCTGCCGGACGCGCGGTTGCCAGTGGGGTCTTCTGCCAGTTCAGCGGCTTGCCCTGCTGTGTTTCCAGCGCATCAGCGCGGCTGCGTTCACGGCCGGCAACCAGGCTCAATGCCAGGCCATTGCGGCCGGCACGACCGGTACGGCCAACGCGGTGCTGGTAGGTGTCGATATCGGTCGGCAGCTCGTAGTTGACCACGGCAGCCAGGTCTTCCACGTCCAGGCCGCGTGCGGCCACGTCACTGGCGACCAGCACGTTGCAGCTGCGGTTGGAGAACTGCATCAATACTTCGTCGCGGTCGCGCTGTTCCATGTCGCCATGCAAGGCCAACGCCGAGAAGCCGAACTGGCGCAGCGAGTTGGCTACTTCGTCGACGTCCTTGCGGGTGTTGCAGAACACCACCGCCGATTCCGGCGTGTACTTCAGCAGCAAGCCGCCCAGTGCCTTCTGGCGGTGGGCCGGCTCGGTTTCGAAGAACAGCTGCTGGATGGCCGGGGCTTCGGCCTGGCCATCGACAGTGACTTCGGCCGGTTCCTTGAGCAGGGCGCGGGCCAGTTCGCGGATCGCTTCCGGGAAGGTGGCCGAGAACAGCAGGCTCTGGCGGTCCTTGTGGGTGCGGCCGGCGATTTCGCGGATGGGTTCTTCGAAGCCCATGTCGAGCATGCGGTCGGCTTCGTCCAGTACAAACGTGCGTACCTGGCCCAGGTTGAGGGCGCGCTTGCGCGCCAGTTCCTGCACGCGGCCGGGGGTGCCGACCACAACCTGCGGATCATGCGCTTCCAGTGAGGCCAACTGCGGGCCCAGCGGCATGCCGCCGGTGAGGATCAGCAGCTTCAGGTTGGGGATGCCGGTGGCCAGCTTGCGCAGCTGCTTGCCGACCTGGTCGGCCAGTTCGCGGGTAGGGCAGAGCACCAGGGCCTGGGTGCGGCTGACGGACAGGTCGAGCCGGTTGAGCAGGCCCAGGCCGAAGGCGGCGGTCTTGCCGCTCCCGGTCGGAGCCTGCGCGATCACGTCACGGCCTTCCAGGATCGGCGGCAGGGCCAGCGCCTGTACCGGCGTCATCGAGGTATAGCCCAGCGCGTCGATGCCAGGAGCGAGTGCCGGCGACAGCGGCAGGGAAGAGAAGTCAGTCATGCCGTATTTTCGCAGAAGCCGGGCGGCGGCGCTTGCCATTCTGAATGGGTGGCTCCGTCTCCTTCATCCAGCCTGCAAGGGCCGGTTTCACCCCTTGCGATTGTTGGCGACCGGCTTGCTTTTGGGGGTGAGGGTCTTGGCCCCGGCTGGCCGCTGGTGAACGAAGGGATAGGGTACGGCAGGTGTCTCCGGCAAGCCCGCGCGCCATTGTTCGAGCACGGCCGCTACTGTCCTGCCGTTCTGGAACTGCGGTTCGGAGGGGCGCTCGCCTTGTTCCTTTTCACGACGGCGTACGTTGCCTGCGGCCAGGGTGTAGGCCCGGGCAAAGTCATTGGTGGCGTTCAAGGCCTCGATCAGGAAGGCGCGACCAAACCAGGTGGCGCTATCGGTATTGCCGCAGCCAAAGGAAGGGCGGTCCTTGCGCGCGGCAGTGATCACCATGCGCTGCGGTGATATCAAGGCGGGCACGAAGGCGCCCGAGAAACAGGCCGAGACCACGATCACCGCATTGCCGATATGCGCCTCATCCAGCATCCGCGCGAGCTGTGCCGGTGCCAGATAGTCTTCCTGGTCGCGACCGGTGTGCAGGTAGACGCTGTTGTCGTGCAGGCCGTGGCTGGTCAGGTAGAGGAACAGCACATCTTCATTCGGGTCCAGGGTCTGCCCGAGTCCATTGAGTGCATGGCCGATGCTGTCGGCGGTAGCCAGAACCTGCGGCGGGCCGCCATGTCCCAGGGCAGGCTGGTTGACCAGGCTGATCATGCGGCCTTCGGCACCCCAGCGCTTGGCCGACAGCTCACGCAGGTAGGCCACCTCATTGGGGAACACATCTTCGTCGGCATCACCGGCCACGCCGAGGACGTAGATATCGGTGACGCCGGGGCGCTGGGCTGGCAAGCCTGCCAATGCGGCGTCCAGCATCGTGAGCTGGCTGCCTTCAAGTTTGGGTGTGGTGGCCTGCCGCTCGGGTGCTTTGGCCGCGCCAGCGAACGCAGGCCAGGCCGCACAGGCTGCCAACAACAGCTTGGCAACGGCGTTGATCAGCCGGGGAGGGGAGTGCTGGGGGCCGCGTTGGGCTGCCATTGCCGTAATCCATGACGGTGGGTATGGCAGCACGGTCGAGCTGACCGTGCTGCATCCAGTGCGCGCCCTTGGGCGGCACCGATGGCTATGGTGCCGGAGTTGAGCTTGGAATGCGTAGCTCGAACGGATCCCCCGGAGGCGCTCGGCGCCCAATGAAGCCGCCAACAAGCGGAAATCCCCGGAATCGAGCTGGGCCGACCCATCAGTCGGTAGGCAGCGACCAGCCATAGGCCAAGGCGGACTTTTTCCTGAGGTTCTCAAGCTGCTCGGCAGCATTGATGGCGCTGCTTGCGCGGTAGACCAGGTCCTCCAGCCTGCACAGGATGCTGGCTTGCGCTTCATCATCGGGCACCACCTGCACGATCCTGTCGACAAGCTGATGCATTTCCAACAGCTTCTGCTTGCGCTCATATTCGCCAAGCGACACCGCGTCCTGCACGACCTGCTGCGCAAGAACATCGAAGCTATCCCGCAACTTCTCGTAGTCCATACAGCACCCGCTGTGATGGCTGCCAGCCAATAGCTTGCAATGGTGCTGTCGGGGATGCCCTTACTTCAATGAGGGTTACACCTTATAGAGACTAGGATTTATCTGACATTCGGACATGGCGGACTAGGCGCCTTTGCGTTAAGCCCCGCTCCAAGCGACGGGGGCGAAGCGAAAGACCTCTTGATGGTGTGATTCCAGTTTCACAGCCAGGAGGAGATTCGGTGCGGTAACGCATGACCTCTGTGCGATGCCTTGCTGTCTGGTGGGCGCAACTTGGGTAGTAGTCCCCTGTTTTCGGCATCATTGTTGGCATGACGATAGGCAGGCAGCGCTCTTGAAGAAATGTTCAGGCGAATAATGAGTGGATGCCTGTATCAGGCGCTGCGGTATCATTCACCTTGAACCTAAGCTACGCCCAACATGATGCGCCGATTCGATCTCACTTTCTGGTTGTTATTTTTAACGATTATTCTAGGGGTGGCCCTGCGCATCTATTGCGTTTTCGTCGTCGATCTCTCTCCTGAGCTTGATTTCAGACGGTACTACGAAGTTGCCGAGAATTTGGCTGCTGGGCGCGGTATAACGCTGTCCGAGACTCCTTATGTCGCACAGCCGCCTCTTTACCCTTTGCTGCTAGGAGGTTGGTTCTTTATCTCAGAGGCCAACGTCATGAGTGGGAAGGTGCTAAATCTTCTTCTCTCTGTGTTTACGTTGCTCTCCTGGGCGTGGCTGGTAGCGCGGGCCCGCTTTCCAGCATGGATGCAGGTTGTTTCCTTGCTTATTATCGCTGTTCATCCTGCGATGGTTGCTTACGTTGTTGTTCTTGGCACGGAAACGCTATCCGTTTTCCTATGCACAAGCTTGTTGGCGGTTGCGATGTTGCGGAGTTCCCTGCGCTGGCCGTTACTAGGGTTTATATCTGGATTTGCGATCTTGAACCGTCCGCAGCTATTGGTGGTACCAATGTTTGTCGGTGGGGTAATTTTGTTGTTGCCGATGCTGAGGTCACGGTTCTGTCGAGGGGCGATCATGCTGATGATCGTTCCGCTTCTTGTGGTTGCTCCATGGATGATCAGAAATTTTCTGACGTTTGATGTCTTTGTGCCGGTCAGTGCGAACAGTGGTTACGTGCTGATGGTCAATAATAATGAGAACAATGGCAGTGGGGCCTGGATGCCGCTATCCCAAGTGCCGTTGAGTGATGAAAATTTGATGGCCTTTGAAAGACACGCCGGGATGGGGCGAGACTTTTTCGCAGGCGATGATGAGGGGCTGAAATTCCGGATGTGGACGCCCCAGGCGGACAAGGTTGCAAGTGATGTTGGAAAAAAATGGATTGTCAGCAATCCACTCGATTTCGTTGAATTGGCTTGGATGCGGCTAAAAATTACGTATGACATTGACAGTTTGATGATGTGGCCTTTTCGTCAGGACGCAGGACTGCCAAACGCGCTAATGCAAATCACTTATGCGCTTGATTTGGTGTTAGCACTCTTATCGGTGTTGGGGTGTGTTGTTGGTCTGTTATTTCGTCCGCGCGATAGGCTTCTGCTGTCATGGCTTTGTGCGCTAGCTGTCATGTTTGGGATTATTGCGGGTGTTCTGCTTTTTGAGGGACAAGGCCGCTACCTGATGCCTATGCTTCCGGCTCAGGTTTTTGTCATCATGATCCTGTTTTCTCCGCGTGAGGCATGGACGTCGTTGAACCGTAATTCTGTGGGCGCTGACGTAATGGCTTGAATGCAAACGGCAGCGGCTGCACCCAGTTGTTGCTTGGGCTGAAGCGCTAAGAGTGGTGCGGACGCAGAAACAAAAAAGGCCGGAAACCCGTGCTGCTATTGGGTTTCCGGCCTGATCGGGACCTTGACGGTCCATCTAATGGTGGAGGTGGGCTCTACACCAAAACCCGGCGTAAGTTACTGAGCGCGAAGGGCATAAATGGATTGAGGCGAAGGTGATGCCCCCATTGGTGCCCCGCATTACGCCGCGCTCGCCATACCGCCCTCCCGAGTCGCCATCTTGGCCTCCAGCCAGGCGTCGATTTCCGACTCGACCCAGACCACGATGTTGCCGCCCAGGTGCAAGGATCTCGGGAACCGGCCTTCCTTCATCCAATCGTATATGGTGGTCTTGCCCAGGCCGGTGCGGCGGCGAACCTCGGGCAGGCGGATGAAAGTGGGCGCAGTGCCGGATGCAGTCATAGGGCTTCTCCTTCCAGCGCCGCGCGGGCGCTTTTGATTCGGTCTTCGTTGGCCAGCTCCAGGGCGCGGAGCCGTTCGATTTCTGCTGCGGATACTGCGAGCCAATCGCGCAAAGTGTCCTTGCTGGGCTGCTTCATCCGCTTGGGCTGTTTGGGGAATAGCTTCGGGGGGGGGCATCGGCGCTTCGTCGTAAACGGCGCCATGATCTTGGTGGCCTCGTCCAAGTCGCCGCGGGCCAGGGCGATCACAGCCAAACCACGCGCCTCCCACATGCGGCGGGTCTTCGGCCGGGCCTTGTCGAGGTTCACGCCGGTCTTGCGCGCGAGGTCGTGGCCGACGGCGATGTGGTCGATGGATTCAACGGCGCTCATATCACATGCCTCGGATTCGGCCGCACAAAGCCGAACCAGCGGTCTGTGAGGTGGTTCCAGTTGATCTCGTCGGGATCGCGGGGGATAGGCGGCAACGGCGCACGCAACCTCCGCATGTCGTTGGTGCACGGCACGCACACTCCGGACCGGCCTTGCTTCCCCGCGCGATTGAACTGCTGCAGGGGCAGGGAGCGGACGCATTTGGTGCAGGTCTTATGCATCGCTCGCCTCCTGCGGGCTGTCAGGTCGCCAGCCGATGCCCGCGTGCTCCATTTCGCCACGGTGGTCAGGGTGAGTACGGCACCGCTTGCAGTTCGATTCGGTGCAGCCGTCGATTGGCGGCTTTGCTTGTTGCTCCGCGCTGCACCACAAGCAGGTCTGCACGCCATCAGGTTGAGGAAGTGACCAGTAGTGTTCGCCGGTCGGCCAGATGCACTTAGACATCCTTCACCCCCTGCGGGCGGGCGGCGAGCATGTGTTCAATGAACGCGGCCGCCTCCTCCATCGTCTGGCCCTGCAACGCGTCTCGGTTGCTTGCGGTCGTTGAATATCGGCGAAGCCTGCGCACAGTTCCGCGGATTCCGTCCTTGCAGTGATAGTGGGTGTCAGGCTCCTCCGGCGCGGCGCGCAGGGCGGCGGTGATGGCGATGAGTGCGCCTTGCACGCTTACGACAGCCGGGAAATTCCGCCGCGCGTCCGGCTGAGTCGCCTCGACATCTTCGGCCCAGGTCTGGCCCGGATGGATGTCGCACAACGTTCTCTGGTTCAAACCATTGCCAGCAATGTGGACCTGCACATGAGCAAGCGCGCGCTGCCGGCCGTGCCCGAAGTGTTGCGCCTGCTTGGCGTCCAGGCGCAGGCCATTGCCGAAGCGCCGCCGGAAGATCCGGACGAAACCCGAATCGTTCCGGTGGAGGTGGCCTGAGATGAGTATCGGGGCGCACTCCATCCCAGCGAAGTTCAGTTTTTCCGGTGGCCGCCTGCCGGTGCTCCGTTCTTCCGAATGCCGGCTTGCACCATCGCCGCGCGCAACTTCGGCAGCTCTTTCTCCAAGAGCTCCAATTGCTCCAGCGTCAGCGTCATTGGAACGAGGTCTCGTTCGGGTGCCGTTTTCTCGCCATCTGCCTCCAATCGAATGGAGCGAAAAGTGAAGACCGACGCTCCCAACATCGGAACGATATCGATGGCCCAGCCCGTGACCAGCTCCAGCTCCGGCGTGTCCTGTTCGGTCAGCTCCATGTCGCCCTCCTTGCGGGCTGTTCGTGTGGAAACAGCAGCCTACCGCAAGGAGAGCGGCTCTCGCTTTCCGGTCCTGAGGGTCCATTGAGATGAGTTCGATTCCTTTCATGGCGCCCATCGTGCGCCGCGCCTTTGTCGCAAACCACGTTCACGGAGCCCCGCAATGAACATCACCGACGCAGCCCACAAGACCGTGAAGGACTACCCGGGGGGGGGCAGAGGCGCTGGGCGTCCGCATCGGCATGTCCGGCGCAGTGCTGCGCAACAAGGTTAATCCGAACAACAGCACGCACCACCTGAGCCTGGCTGAGGCCAGTGAGATCATGGGGGTGACTGGCGATGACCGGATGCTGCATGCCCTGGCCGCCGAGCACGGCTATATGCTGCGCCGAGTGGAGGGCGCAGCAAGTGGCAGCGTCATCAGCGCAGTCCTCGCGGTTTCGAGGCGTCAGGGCGACCTTGCGCAGGCCGTGGCCATTTCGCTGGAGGATGGAAGGATCACGCCGAACGAGTCGAGCGAGATTGGGCGGCTGTGCGCTTCCATCCAGGCGGATGCGGCGGATCTCGCGCAGCGTGCTGAGCTTGCATCGGCCGGTGGGCAGTGAGCACGCCAGCCAAGGCCAAGCGAAACCCACTCGCGCGCTTCACTACCAGCAGCTGCGCAATGAGTTGGATCGCCGCGCCAAGGAAGAAGGGAAGCCCAAGACGATTTCACGCCCCGCAACGGTGAGCTGATGCTGGTGGCCTGCTTGTGGTCGCACTGGACCGACCCGAAGGGGAAGGAACCCGACTTGCTTAGCTTTGCGGCGATCACCGACGAACCCGAGCCGGAGGTGGCCGCCGCCGGCCACGACCGGACCATCATCAACATCAAGCCCGAGCACATCGAGGCCTGGCTCAACCCGGACCCGGCGAACCTGCAGGCGCTGTATGCGATCTTCGACGACAAGCGGCACCCGTTCTATGAGCACAAGATTGCGGCGTGACGCAGGCCTATATGGCCGTTCGGCGCAACCTTTCGAATCTGAAATGCGATGAGCCCGGCATAAAGCCGGGCTCTTGGGTTGATCAGCCTACGATCAAGCTCCAGGGAATTTCGGAATTAGGGTACTTGAATAGAAACCCGTCATAGTCGGTTTGGACGGCAATCTGCCCGTGCTCATCTACCAACGTTTTCACTTCGACTTCCGAGATCGAGCGATTTCTGATATTGATGCTGTCAACGCTGCCGGTATGGAGGCGTTTCCGCTGACTGGAAAGGACTTGAACTGAGCGGCGCTGGCTGCCTGGCCCTTCCAGATACATCGCAAGTGATCCCATGACACAAATCTCTCTAATAAGTATCGGCATCGCCTCCGAGTGGCCTCGGAGGAGAAACGCGAACATTTCTTCAGTCCGTGAAAACTTGGTCAGCGAGACTTGGCGGTAGTTCAGCTGCGAGCAAACTTCAATGTCGGTGTGGCGCTGGGGGCGACGCGAAAGCAGGCTGATGCTAGCGTTAGAGGAACTGCGGGTCGTCCTTTGCCCACTTCCGGAAAGCAGCTTTCATTTCTTCGTTCGCGAGCTTCCGTCCGCAACCTTCTCTTAGGGCTGCTTTATCCAGAATGGTCGTGTAGTTGTGCCAAAAGCCATCACTGGTGCCGTACCGTTCAAGTGCCCTGCGTAGCTCTAAGGAGAGGGCTATGAATGTGATGCTGAAGCGAGCTTATGAGGAACCAGGGGCTGACGATGGCTATCGGGTTCTTGTGGATCGACTCTGGCCGCGCGGGCTTTCCAAAGCAAATGCCAAGATCGATATGTGGCTCAAGGAGGTTGCCCCGTCAACCGAGCTACGCAAGTGGTTTGCGCATGACCCGGAGAAATGGACGGAGTTCAAGCATCGCTACCGCCAGGAGTTGAAAGGCAACTCAGTATGGCCGGAGCTTCAGGCCATGGCCAGGGAGAAGCAGCTCACGCTTGTGTACGCTGCCAAGGATGAGCTGCACAACGAGGCGGTGGTGCTCAGGGGGTTGTTGGAGCGCAGTGCTTAGGGACTTCAGCGGATCGGGGTCTGGCTCGACGAACACCCGGCGAACCTGCAGGGCCTGTACGCGATCTTCGATGACAAGCGGCATCCCTACTACGAGCACCAGATCGCGGCCTAGCCCTCGTCGATGATTTAAGGATCGCGACGTTACGTCCTATTCGCGGGTGAAATCGTGTCCTGGCGCATTGCTGCAGAACCGATCGATGAGTCGCAAGGATGTTGCAGCGTGATGCGGTTAAGTCAATGGAGTACTGCCGCCCTATGAGGCTCGGACTTGGGATCGACCGATATAGCTACCGTTCAGTATATATTTTTCATCTATTAAGATATGTGATAAAAATGTGAAACCGCAGGAGAGTGCGGTGTTTCCATTGGTTCGGACGATTCACATCCGCAACTTCGCATGGAGTGCGGAAACAGGGGGATAAACATGAAGACCACCATCCACCGGCCTGCCGTTCTGGCAGCCGGTTTCATCGCGCTCGTGTCGGCAACGGCGAGTTTCCCAAGCCACGCGCTTCTGGGCATGTCATCGGATAAGTGCAAGACGGCGCAGGGCAGTCTGCGCATCGTCGAGCCGGATGACGGCATGGGAATCTGGGCGACCTATGGGCTGCCTGCACCTACCCGGGTGCTGCGCGTGCTTGTCAACGATTCCAAGTGTTTTACGGTGCTTGACCGTGGCGCTGGATTCACCGCTGCGCAGGCTGAGCGGGAGCTGGCCATGGGCGGGCACCTGCAGGAAGACCAGAACATCGGCGGTGGACAGATGCGTGGCGCGGACTTCGTGTTGGTGCCGGATATCGTGTCGCAGAATCCCAATGCCGGCGGCATGAGCATCGGCGCAGGCGCGTCGAATGGTGGGGGTTCGCGGGGCTTGATGGGGGCGATGATCAACGTCGCTACCTTGGGCGTGGCTGGCAAGCTGACGACGAAAAGACAGACTGCCGAAGTGGTGTTGACGCTGGTTGACGTACGCACCTCCGAACAGCTCATCAGTGTGACCGGCGAAGCCAAGATCACCGACAAGGCCTGGGCGGCAGCGGTGTCTGCCGCAAGCGTCCAGGGCAGTGCCGGGGCGAATGTCGGCAGTTGGGACAATACCGAGATCGGCAAGGTCATCAAGGAAGCCTACGAAGAGGCCTATTCGCGCATGGTCGATGAGGTCAGCAAGAAGCGCGGTGTGCTGGCCAATCGCAATGTGCCGAGGGCAACGCGCGCAGCGGTGCCGGTAGCACCACCGGACGCGTACCAGACCTTGGCTGCATCGCAAGCCAGGCTGGCCAACACCGCCGCCGCAAGGTTGCAAGCAGGACCTGCGGCGCCGATGGCGGCACATGCCGGCGCGCCGAACCTGGGGGCGGTGGCGGGTATGCAGGGGCAGATGATGCAGCACGGTGCGGATCACGTTGTTGGCGGTAGTGTGGCGTCGGCCGCGATGGGCGCTGTGGCGCAGCAGGGCGGCATGCTGGGCGCTGCCGGCCAAGTGGTACAGCAGGTTGCAGGCCAGGGCATTGGTGCGGGCGTTGCGCAGGCTGCGATAGGCGCTGTGGCGCAGCAGGGCGGTATGCTGGGCGCTGCCGGCCAAGTGGTACAGCAGGTTGCAGGCCAGGGCATTGGTGCGGGTGTGGCACAGGCTGCAATGGGTGTGGTTGCCCAGCAGGGTGGCATGGTTGGCGCAGCGGGGCAGGTGGCGCAGCAGGTTGTAGGCCAGAATGTTGTCGCCGGTGGCCAGATGGCCGCCACTGCGGGAACCATGATGTTGCATCGCATGGCTCGATTGCTGACCCAGCCCGACAGTCAGTCGACTGTGGTGGCGGAACTCAAGCCTGGCATGCTCGCCTACCCCACAGGGGGGCGCAATGGTGGAATGATCGAAGTCGACGATGAAATGGGAAATCGTGGTTGGCTGCCGTCGGCGGTGCTTGGCATCAAGCAGTAACTCACCTCCAACCAGGCGCTTCGGCACGGTCCCTTGGTCCGTGCCGGGCGCTGCCTTGGCACGTGTGCTGGCTGGGTCTTCTTGGAGGCACATGCGCGGCCACAGCCGGGTCAATGCGTAGTCTTGATGTAGCTGGCTCGGCAAGTAGTTGGCAGTCACGCTTTGGTGGAAAGCCACGATATGGCGCTCCCTCCGGAGCTCCCGGGCTTCAGTCGCGCGGCCTGCGCCAGTTGTCGCGGAACGAGGGTGTCATATGCCGTGTTCGCAACGTGCGGACCCGACGCGCCTGACCATTCGGCAAGGGCGTTGCCGAAATGGATGCGTAGTTGATCCCAGCGCCATCGCCGATGCCGTGCCGCTCATCTGTCCTGCGCAGCTCGGGCAGTTGTGGTCAGGCTGAAGGTAGCGGTCGTTTCGGTCATGACTGGAGCAAGGCGCCCTGGATGCCAAAATCGTAGCGTCAGGTGGTTTGCGAGGTTCATCATCGTCCCGGCAGGGCCAATGGTGTTTCCCTTGTCACCGCAAGGAGGGGCTATGAATGTGATGCTGAAGCGAGCTTACGATGAGCCGGGGATGGGCGATGGCTACCGGGTTCTTGTCGATCGACTCTGGCCGCGCGGGCTGTCCAAGGCAAATGCCAGGATCGATCTGTGGCTCAAGGAAGTCGCCCCATCAACTGAGCTGCGCAAGTGGTTCGCGCACGACCCGCAGAAGTGGACAGAGTTCACGCGTCGTTACCGCCTGGAGCTGAAAGGAAACCCAGCATGGCCGGAGCTTCAGGCCATCGCCAGGCAGAAAGCCCTGACACTTGTGTACGCGGCCAAGGATGAGGTGCACAACGAAGCGGTGGTACTTCGTAGATTGCTGGACGATGAGCCCAAGCAGGCTCGGTAGGCATTCATTGCCAATCATCGGGGACGCTTGGCGCATGGTTGTGCTTCGGCTATCGAGCGGTGGCACGCTCCATCTGGGCGTGCTGTCGGTAGCTCTCTGCCGATAGCGGACTCCGGTGCTGATCGCGGCAATGGCAGGCAGCGGCAATGTCTTGCGCGTTGTGCGAACCTCCATCGCAACGGACTTCATGTGCTTGGCACGGCAGTGCCTGTCCGCGGTCTGATCGATGGCCAATCCGTGTAGGCGGGCAAAGTGGACCGGTTGACCAAACCACATGAGTCGATCGCAGCAGCGACCTGATTGATTCAAATGCGCCGCGTGACGGCGCTTGATGATTGTCTTGGACATGGCGTTGGACTCTTGAGCGATGAAGAGTTCCATTCGGCGATTCTGGCGATCGCAGGAGGCCTTCCGGCCTTTCCTTTTCTTGAGCGTTCGCAGTCGAGGGATTTCCCGATTTGATCTGCGTTACATGCTCGGATGATCAAACCTGGATAGGTCACGGATTGCGACCGCTCCCGGATGGCGAGTTGCCGCACGAACTGGCCCGCCTTCACGTACGTTGGGCTTGGGCGCTTATTCGTGGCTATGCACGCCCGCGGATCAGGAGTTGGCATTTCATGTCCATCAAGACGTGGGTCGTCTACTTAATGCGTTGGTCATTGATGCCTGTGGAGTCCGAGTGCTTCTGATCTTCTCGGATGTTGAGTTGTGGGACGGGTGCCAGAAAATGGGGTTCACACAGCGGGCAGAATCGGCCTGCCAGCAGCCTGCACTGTCCTCGGTGCCTGATTTGGTTGCTGGCAGCGAAGTTTCTGGAAAACGGAAGTTCAACTCTTAAGGGTGAGAGCAATGAGAATAAATGGACGTTACGCGATGTGTGCTGCGATCTTTGTTGCAGGGATTCTTACGCTGGGCTCGGCGAGCGCCGCGGTTCAAACCATCAGCTCTCGATCATCAACATCAGGGGGCTATTCGGGGAAC
>Ga0308158_10003162_pt1 | contig 14744 bp, 7 predicted proteins | sample PhyBR2_FD_201038 | JGI IMG/M metagenome (GOLD analysis project Ga0308158, IMG submission 201038) | Phyllosphere microbial communities from UC Gill Tract Community Farm, Albany, California, United States - DLSLB.R2 | ecosystem: Host-associated > Plants > Phyllosphere > Unclassified | place: USA... | reverse complement strand
CTCGACGCTCAAGCACTACGCGTACAACGACCAGGAAACGGGCCGCAACCACCTCAATGTCAAGATCAACGATGCCGCGGGCCGCATGTCCGACCTGCTGGCATTCCAGATCGCGATCGAACGGGGCGACCCGGGCTCGGTCATGTGCTCGTACAACCGCATCAACGGGCAGTACGGCTGCGAGAACGACCATCTGCTCAACAAGGTGCTCAAGGGCGACTGGGGCTACAAGGGCTACGTGATGTCGGACTGGGGCGCGGCCCACTCGACGATTCCGGCGGCACTGGCCGGCCTGGACCAGCAGTCGGGCTACCCGTTCGACAAGTCGCCCTACTTTGACGGCGCACTGAAGGAAGCTGTCGAAAACGGCCACGTGCCGCAGGCGCGGCTGGACGACATGGTGGCCCGCATCCTGTGGGCGCTGGGCGCGCACGGCGCGCTGGATCATCCGGTCAAGGTCCAGGCCAAGGACATCGACTACACGGCGCACGGCAAAATTTCGCAGGCGGACGCCGAAGAAGCCATTGTCCTGCTCAAGAACAAGGACAACGTGCTGCCGCTGGCCAAGGACGTGCAGCGCATCGCCATCATCGGCGGCCACGCCAACAAGGGCGTGCTCTCGGGCGGTGGCTCGGCGCAGGTCTACCCGCGCGGCGGCATGGCCGTACCGAACGAAGGCCCGGCCGCCTGGCCAGGCCCGATGGTCTACCTGCCAGGCTCGCCGATGAAGGCGCTGGCGGCGCGCACGAAAGCCAGGATCACCTGGCACGATGGCAAGGACGCCGCCGCAGCCGCGAAAGTCGCGGCGGGTGCCGACGTGGTACTGGTGTTCGCAACGCAGTGGACGTCCGAAGCGGCCGACGTGCCGACGCTGGCGCTGCCGAACAACCAGGACGCGCTGATCGCCGCAGTGGCCAAGGCCAATGCCCGCACCGTCGTCGTGCTGCAAACCGGTACGCCAGTATTGATGCCGTGGGTGAACGACGTGGCCGGCGTGGTCGAGGCCTGGTATCCGGGCACGAATGGCGGCGAAGCCATCGCGCGCGTGCTGACGGGCGAAGTCGATGCGTCGGGCCGCCTGCCGCAGACCTTCCCGCTGGCCGAGAACCAGCTGCCACGACCAAAAATCGATGGCATCGACCTGCCGAAGGACACGCGCTTTGATGTGGACTACGACATCGAAGGCGCCGCCGTCGGCTACAAGTGGTTCGACCTGAAAGGCCACAAGCCGCTGTTCGCGTTCGGTCACGGCCTGTCGTACACGAGCTTCACCTACACGAACCTGAAGGCTGACGCGACGAACGGCAGCATCCGCGTGCGCTTCAATGTGGCCAACAGCGGCACGCGCGCCGGCAAGGCGGTGCCGCAGGTGTACGTGTCGAAAGTGGGCGCCGGCTGGGAAGCGCCCAAACGCCTCGGTGGCTGGGACAAGCTGGCCCTGGACGCGGGCGCAAATCGCACCAGCGAAGTGACGATCGATCCGCGCACGCTGGCGGTGTTCGACGGTACCAGCAACCGCTGGAAGATCGCGGCCGGCGAGTACCGCGTAATCCTGTCGACGGCGGCCGATGCGCCGGTATCGGCGGTGACGGTGCGCCTGCCGGCGCGCGAGTTTGCCGCCGGCGCGCGCTGATTGCGGATCTGCACGAGAACCGACTGAAAGACTGACCGCCCGTGGCCTGCCAGCAGCGCTCGCCCGAACCGCACCGCGACCGCGACCGCGAAAAATACGCGATCCTGCACGCCATCGCCAGCCGTTTCGCCGATGCGGATCTCGAGCTTGAAGCTGTTGCGCATGGCGCTGGCGTGAACCGCAACAAGGTCAACGACGTGCTCAAGGCCGAACTGGGTTGTACGTTCACCAGCTACCTGAACCGGTTGCGCCTGACCGAAGCAGCCCGCCTGCTGGCCGAACGCGATTCGGCCAGCATCACCGACATTGCCTATACGGTCGGCTACAACCACGTCTCGTACTTCAACAAGCTGTTCAAGCTCGATTTTGGCTGCACACCGAAGGCATTTCGCGCGGCGGCGCATCGCACGATGCTCTGCCCCTCGCCCACATCCGGAGAAAAGACCTCATGAAGCACACGATTACCACCATGACGCTGGCGACGCTGCTTGCCCTGCCAGCAGTGGCCCATGCGCAGCAACGTAACATCGACCTCGATGTCACCCAAGTGAAGGGCCAGCTCGACCGGATGTTCAACCTGTCCGTCGGCGCCGGTCGCGCCAATGAGGGCTTGCGCGCCGACTGGCAGCAGCAGCTGGCCGAACTGCGCAAGGACACCGGCTTTCGTTACATCCGCATGCATGGCCTGCTGAGCGACGACATGGCCGTGTTCCGCATCGACCCGCAGGGCAAGGAGCAGTACAACTTCCAGTACGTCGACGCCCTGTTCGACTACCTGCTGAGCATCGGCATCAAGCCGTTCGTGGAACTGGGCTTCATGCCGTCCGCGATGGCCAGCGGCACCAAGACCATCTTCTGGTGGCGCGGCAACGTCACGCCACCGCGCGACTACGCGCAGTGGGAACGCCTGGTCAAGGCCTTGACCGCGCACTGGACCGAGCGCTATGGCAAGGCCGAAGTGGCAAGCTGGTACTTCGAAGTCTGGAATGAACCGAACCTGGATGGTTTCTGGGCCGGCTCGCAGGAGGAGTACTTCAAGCTGTATGCGCACGCCGCGCGCGCCGTCAAGAGCGTCGACGCGTCGTACCGCGTGGGTGGCCCTGGCACTGCCGGCGCGGCCTGGATTCCCGAGATGATCGGGTATGCCAGCAAGAACAGTGTGCCGCTCGACTTCGTCTCAACCCACTCGTACGGCGTGAACCAGGGCTTCCTCGACGAATTCGGCACCACCGGCACGGTCCTGAGCACCGACCCCATGGCCGTGACCAACGACGTGCTCAAGAACCGCAAGGAGATCGCGGCCTCCAGCATGCCGAAGCTCGAGCTGCACTACACCGAATGGAGCTCGTCGTACACGCCGTCCGATCCGACCCACGACAGCTACCACCAGCCAGCTTACATCCTGAGAAAGCTCAAGCAGAGCACTGGCGCCGTGCAGTCGATGTCGTACTGGGTGTTTACCGACATCTTCGAGGAAGCCGGTCCGCGCTTCGAAGCCTTCCATGGCGGGTTCGGTTTGATGAACACGCAGGGCATCAAGAAACCGGCCTATTTTGCCTACCAGTTCCTCAACCAGCTGGGCGATCGTGAACTGAAGAACGCGGACCAGGATTCGACGGCGACGCTCGACGCAAAGGGCAACGCGCAGGTGCTGCTGTGGGATTACTCGCACACGCTGCCGGCGGGGATCAACAACCAGCAATACTTCATCAAGGACCTGCCGCCCAAGTCGAAAGGCCAGGTCAAGGTGGCGATGCGCGGCCTGAAGCCAGGCGCCTACACGATGACTGTCTCGCAGGTCGGCTACAAGCAGAACGATGCGTTCACCGCGTATATCGGCATGGGCTCGCCCAAGCAGCTGACGCGTCCGCAGGTCGCGGCATTGAAAGCGACGGCGACCGGGAAGCCGTTGAAGCAGCAGGCGGTGACCGTTGGACGCGATGGTGTTTTCAGCACTGCATTGCCGCTGCGTGAGAATGATGTTTATCTGCTGCAGTTGAGCACAGTGCGGTGACGCGCGGTCAGGTGTCGGGTGACACCATAACGCAAAGCCGGGTATTTATTCCACTGGACTAGGCTGTGTAAAAACTCAGAAGCAGGCCTTGGCAGCGGGACTATACCCGCCGATGCAGGTTGTCCGACCCTTTAAGGTACTTAGGAAGCAGTGCCGCGTTTTTGGGGATACTGACCGAGACAGCAAGGCAACCGCTCAGAACACGCGCTGCAGGGCAATAACAACGCATGTGCCAGAATTGCTTTCATCTTGCCGGCGACCCCAAGCAGCAACATCAGTCGTTTGATGTTAAAGGCGAGCACGTGCATGCTCATTTCGATCTTCACGCGTGCCAGTCCTTTTGTAAGGAATTGCGTTGCCCCCATCCAGGACTTGATACTGCCGAATGGATGCTCGACTGCGCAACGCCGGGTCCGCATGTCGTCCGGGCTCCATTCAAGCTGCTCTGCATGTCGTCGAGCACATTCTGGTGCTCCCAGCGCATCACGCGGCGCTGCTGGCTAGGCGTGCACCTGTCCTTGCGCGGGAAGGTCTTGCAGTTCGAGATTCAATCACGGTTGAGCGTTATGCCTTTTCCAACGCCGGCGAAACGCCAGATCAGTGCTTGACCCGCGGGGAGATGTACTCATTCTTCTCCCGCTCATAGACGAAGGCCACCTTGTCGAATCTGCCATCGGTCTTGGCGTTGGATGTCTTGGCCCCCCTCACCTCCTACGGATGCGGATGCAAGTCGCCGGCAAAGACGATGCATATTCGAATCACCGGATCCAGACCGGCGCCGCGACGCGCTAAGGGCAGCCGAGAGGCCGGCCACGATGCTTGTCCGCGTCAGCCTCGCGGCGCCTGCTCGGGGCGCAGCTTGACCGCCGGGTCGCCAAGGACGACATAGTTGCGGCAGTCGTCACGTGCGATACGCAAGGCAAGCAGTTCGGCGTCCGGCACTTGTTTGCCATGCTCCCGGTCATCGAGTTTATTGATGAGCTCCGTGCCGATCACGCCCCACTGGCTGTTGAACTGGTCGGTCGCATACCCCACGCGCTGCCCCACCATGAGGCGGCCCAGCACATCGCGAAATCCCTGCGACTGGGCAACTCCCCTGGATGAACGGAAGCTGGAGGCCCAGGCGCGGTCGATGTGGCCGAGCGATGCCAGCACGCCCCCATTAGGCAGTGACATCAGTGTTTGCGGCAAGCGTGCGGTACTGGCGTTCTCGGCAATGCGCGGCACGGGCGGCTTAAATTGGAAATTGTCGTATTCAGGCGTCCCTAGGCCATAGCAGGCGAAAAAGAAGTGGACCATCCCGTGGACGTCGGCGTCGGTCGGCACATCGTCGGCGGAAAACCAGTGCGCATCCGAGATCGTGCCGTAGCCCGGCCAATCGCCGCACACCAGCGCGCCCTGATGTTGCGCCTGTCTCGCATCGCCGTAGGGGAAAGCCATGCCGTGCGAGCCGGTGAACAGGATTGAAGGGGGACCGTCGCGCCCTTGAAGGATCGTGGCCAAGCTTGCCTTGGTCGATTGCTCGCGCAGGTAGCCGCGCACCGCAAATCCATATTTATTCCCCAGCGGGGGTCTACTCGCGGTTCCGGCAACGAAAGGTTGCGCCACCTGCTCGGTGAACAACTGCGTTGCGCGGTCGAAGTCGTGCCAGGTGGCGAACAGGTCAACCCGGCGACGGGTGGTGCGCGAGCGGTCGCGCTCGAACGTAACGACGCTGTGGGCGTAGGCCCGCAATTGGTCCAGGGTACGAAAATCCAGCCGGCCCACGCCGGCCACGATGTCGAGCGAATACTGGAATTCAAATGGGATTTCCGATGGCGGCCCGACAATAGCCAGATAGAAAGGCACGCCATGCTCGGGATCGATCTGATTGAGCGAGGCGCCGTTGCGTTCGAGCCAGGTAATCGCCCGCTCGCCTGCCCGATATCCATCCGGCCCGGAAAAAACCCTGTACCTATTGCCCGCCTCGGCTTGGCGCCACGTCAGCAATTCGTTCAACGCGTCAACGTATCCCGCCGGATCGACATCGGCCGCCACGATCAGACCCCATCCGGCTTCGGCCAGCTGGTCCGGGTCGACGTCAAAGCTAAGACCATAGGATTTGAGGCCGTCGCGGTCGCCGCTTTTGGCACGCATCAGTGCTTCCTGCTGGCGCATGGACGCCGGATCGAGGCCGTTCACGGGTGCTTCGAGCGGCCTGCCGGTGGCTGCATCGATGCCAAATGCCAGTGGCGTATCAAATTGGGCGTTCATGACGCGATTCTTTCGGGAAGGGCCGCCTGCCAGATCAGGTGGGCCACTTCGGGTCCGCCGATGTCGCTGTGCGCGCCCGAGGCGCCATCGAGCTTGCAGACGTAGCGGCTGGCATCAACGTTGTAGATGCCGCCCGGTTGCAGCTGGTACGGGGTGGACGCATCGAGCATAGGCTGCGCGCGGACATTGGACAGCCCGCAGATGCCATGGGTGCCGATGGCGCCAAATTGGGGCGGCGTTGGCAGCAGGTTAAAGCTGACCTGATTCGAAAGCCCGGCAGCCCAGGGATAGATTTTGCCGAGGGCGTAGTCGTGGCGCGATTGGGTAGCAACAAGAGGGCCCGCGACCAGCCTACCGGCAACAATGCGATTAAACACTCCCGCCACATTGCGCTGGAATGGATTGTCCAAGGAAAATGCCCACAATGACGTGGCCCCTTGCAGCAGCACACATGAGTCGATCGGGCGCGGCAGACGAGCGCCATTACTCCCGGCGATGGCCGACGCCACCACGATGCACCCGAAACTGTGGCCAACGAGTTGGATACGCAGGTCCGGCGCGGTGTGCATCATGGTCGCCAGCAACGGGTGCAGGCCTCGTTCGCCAACTGTCTTGGCACGTTTTTTCATTGTCCAGAACGTCAATTGGCGCAACGGGGCCAGCAGGCGCCCACCCAGGTCGCCAATGCCAAAGGCTTCGTTATCCGCCCCACACAAGGCTTGGATGGGATCAAATGCGAGCCGGTCGGCGGCGCCGTCGCCGGCTGCACCGTTTTCGCCCAGTTGAAGGGCGTCGTTTAATGCCAGATAGGCGTTCACCATCGGTTCAGTCAGCTCGCTGGCGGCGGCATGCGTCCGCAATTCGTCGAACAGCCTGGTCAGCGCGTCCCGAACTGCTGGCGCGTCACCCAGCACTGCCGCGTAGCTTTCGGTCAGTTCGGCGACCTGTGCCCCGGCCCCGGGAGCGAAGCTGTTACCGGCTACCAACTCTTCATTGCCCCACGCCTGGCTGGGCCAGTGAAAGGCCAGGTGCACGGCGCGAAACCCAGGACGACGGGCCGACATCTCGGCCACATCCCCGGCAGCGGCAGCAAAGGCGCCAATCCAGCGGTCATACTGATCGAAAGCCGCGGTGACATCGCCTTTCCACCCATGGCTCCAGACGAACAGGTCGGTGACGTTCTCGCGGCGCAGGAAGTCAATTAGCATCTCGCTGATACGCCCGCCGAGTGCATCAGGATCGCCAGTTCGCTCGTCGCCGTCTTCATCGACGGCGAGCATGAAGTAGCTGGTGTCGGTTCCAGGAATGGTGCGGTACGGCATGGAGTTCCCCTTAGCGTAGATTAGTCGGGCGAGGCGCAGGGTGTCGGCTTGTCCGACACCCGGTTGAAATAGGTTCTGTTTTCAAGCTCGTTGAAGCCGCGGTGGTTGGCCAGGTTGCATGCCCGCGCGATCCAGCTGCCAATGTCCAGGTTCCACAGCACCGTGCCCTCGCCCGACGACGACACCATAGCTCGCCCGTCGCCGGATATGTTCAGGGCGGTGATTTCGGATCGATGGAACTGCTGCGCCAGCTTGACCGGGAACTTGGAGCCCGGCTGGAAGACATACAGGCCGCCTTGGGCATCGCCCACGGCAATGGTCTGGTCGGCGCCGACCGCTATCGCACTGGGCGGCGCGATCGCTTCGCTTTGTACTGGCCGCGCTTGCGGTGCGGGGCTGTCGACGTCCACAGAATAGACCTGGCCGATGTAGTCGCCGGCCCACAAGAGCCTTCCCTCCTTGTCGAAGCTTGCCGCCTGTATTTCGGCTTTGATTAAGGGCAACTTGCCGTGCTGTGAGCGAATTGTCGGGCATCCAGCCCCTGCTGGACCGACGCTCCAATATTGCGCCCCGCTGGAGACCGTGACGAAGTCGCTGCTGCCGGGACGCATGGCGACCACGCGGGTGCTTCGGGGGAAATCCAAAGGCAGGTGCCGGTTGCGCGTGCACTCAACAGCCGGGACGCCTGAGCTGGGCAAGGCCCATACGCTTGTGGCGCCCTCCGTGCGAACGATCAGAAGCGTGCCCTTGTCGTTGCTGTGAACGGATTTGATGGGCCCGAAAGTGTTGGCTAGCAACGTGACCGGACCTCGGTCTGGTTGACCGTCCTGCACCGCATCGATCCGGTTACCGTTCGCAATGAAGGTGATTTTGGCGTCTTTGGCGTGGGCAATAACAGCGCTGCCAGGCCGCAGCAGGCGCGTCGGAGCATCCATTGCGGTAGCGCTAGACCAAGTCTTCGGTCCTGCGCTTTCGGACACGTCTGCAAGCACGCCGCGCCCCCAGACTACGCGTCCATGGGGAACGATGTCGGGCGCCAGGCTGACCTTGAGAATATCGCCTTTGCCTGAACTGACATGGGCCTCGCGCTCGTTCGGATCGAGCGCGAGACTGACCAGTTGCCGGCGAAATTCCAGGAGTTGACGCTCCAGCACCCCGCCTGCCGGGTCGGAAAACAACTGCCAGCGCTTTATACGGCCATCCCAGCCGATCGACAGAAGCTCGCCGGTGCGCAGAAATTTCAGTTGAGCCACGGCCTGGTCGTGGGCATCGATGCGCAGCACATGGCGGCGCGCGGCGATGTCCCACACATGGATCTTGCCAGCGCGGCTGCCGGCGGCAACGAAGCGCTCGTCGCCACTGATCGCGATGCTGTAAAAGGCGCCACGATAATTGTTTTCTTTTGGTGAAGCGACCAATTCCGCGGAGCGCCGCGTCCCACCTGAACTGCTCACCAGCGTGACATGTTCCTCGCCTGAGATATCGGCAAACGCCACTCCCTTCCCGCCAGCCCACGGCGCCAGCGCCGATACCCGCGCCTGGGCCCTGGCCGTCCACGCAGGTTCGACGTCCCTGGGGCCGGCGGAGCCGCCAATGTGCCAGGCGGCGACCACCCCCTGCTCGTGCCCGGCATACAGCAGGTCCCCCGCGACTGCCATCGAGCGCACCGGCGAATCCAGCAGGGCCCGATGCTGGGAGGTTCTGGAGATCAGCGGCGCGCCGTCAGCCTGTCGGGTGCGCATGTCCCACAGTTGAATTCGCCCGTCGCCTCCACCAGTGGCCAGCCTGCCGTTGCCCAACAATACCGCCGTGCGGATGCCGCGCGGATGCTTCTGTTTCAAAAGAGCTGAATCGATATGCCAGACGCGTCCCTTGCGCGCCAGATCCTCTATCTGAACCGCATAACCGGCCTCGCCCACTTCAAGCACCACCCTGTGCTCGCCATCGGCCAGGACGATAGCCGACACGCCGTTGCCTTCGGCTTCGACGCTGATGACATGCCGGTTCTCATTCAGAAACGTGCTAAGGAGGCTACGGAAATTGAAGGCCACGGTGGTAGGGTTATCCTTCTGCAATTGCGTGCCGGTGACGGCCGCACGCGCGCCCAAGCCGATGCTGGGATTTCCGCTCAGAATCGCCAGCACGCCGGCCTGCACGGCAGTGACGTTGCGCTCGGCAACCAGTACTGCGGTCTTAGTAATCCTGTCCAGGCTCAGAATACCCATGACCACCAACAGTGACACGATGGCCGCGACGAACAAGCGCGACTTGGCCGAATGCTGCCGGTACATCGCATACGCATCCAAAAACGCGGCTTCCGTCCCGGTCGAGGCCGGATCAGGTCGCGGGATCTGATGCATCTGTTGTTGTGACAGGGTACCGAAGTAGCGCGCCTGTCGGCCGCCCAGCTGCCATACGCGCGCCATGATCTGCCACGGTTGCAGGTTCGCGATGCGCCAGCCTTCGATGCTGCGCCGTACCGGTAACGCCAGGCTGTCGTGGGACAGCTCGTACCAGGCATTGTCTTCGCGAGTTTGTCGCCTGATCAGGTGAATTTCTTCCAACGACTTCAATTCCTCATCGGTGGGATCGCGCGGGTCGGCCGGATCGACCATGGCAGGCAGGCGCACCCCGCCTGGGGTCAGCAGGCGGTGATCGATCCAGTCACGCAGCACGCGGCCCCGGCCACGGTCTGCCGCCGCCCGATCCAACGCGCTGTCGCAATACTCCTGCAGGGCTTTCGCTGGGTCGAAATCGACGACATCGGTTATTCGGATCTGTTCGATTGGCTGGCCCCGCCCACTCAGGCGTCTCCATAAATCCAAGCAGATCACCTGCAACTGTACCGGCTCGACCCGCGTACCTGGCTTGATCTCATCCTTTCCATGAGCATTGCGTACGCGCACCTTGCTCAATTCACCCGCAAGGCGCATGGCGGCGTCGTCGCCATCCTCGACGGGGAAGGTGATGCCCTGCGCTTCGGCCGGCCCCTTGATGGCGGCGATCGCCTGCTCGACAGTCAGGAGGTTCAATCTGAAGGTATTGTTCAGTCGTGTCGGCACAAGGTCGCGGTACTCGTCGAGCCAAGAAAAGTATTCCTCGCGCATGCTGAAGATCGCCCACACCGGGCTGTTCTCGCGCGCTAGCAGCACCCCCAATTGCTGGAAGAACGCATGCTGCTGGGCCGCCTGGGAGCCGGCAGAAAAGATTTCCTCGAACTGATCGAAGACGATCAACAGCCGCCTAGGTGGCTGATGCTCCGAAATGCGTATGCGCTCGAAATAGGTACCCAACGAGTCTCCCGGCTCGGCCGGGCCGAATTCGGCAGCGAGTCGTAGCAAGGTCGCCGCGACCGGGTCAACCAACTTATTGCCGCTGATGCGAATGGTGGGGAGAACTTGGAAGCGACTGGCCAGCTGCGCCAACAAGCCATTTTTCGCCATTAGCAGCGAAGTCTTGCCCGCGCCCGAGGACGAATACAGGACAATAATACGGTCGGCCGTGACACGCCAACCCAACTCCTCAATTTCGGCGTCGCGTCCGAACACGTGGCGCGAGCTGTCCAACGGCGTTGGACCGACATAGGGGCAATTCACGGGCTACCTCACTTATCGCGCTGGGACAGTTCGGAAATGAACGCGGCAACGTCACCCCAGTAGAGCCTCAATTTAGCCTTTAACTGCAGGTATTTTTCGATGTAGCGACGGGCATTGTTCAAGTCGAGAATGCTGTTGGGGTCGATCTGTACGGCAAAATGTTCGTAATCTAGCAGCAGGTTCACGCCTTCGAGTTGCAGCAGGCTACGGTACATCACGCGGAACTCCCACGAGTCCACGTCGAAGCCTAGAAACAGCAAGGCGCTATCGCTCAGACGCGACTTGACCGCCGGGGGGACGATATCCTTGATCGTCGGTGCCTTGGTGAGATAGTCGAAGAACTGGTCTTCAGTGAGCACCAGCGACGCCGGCGACGCTAGGTCGCCGAACAGCTTGACGACGATCGGATAATCGCGCGTCGCCTTGGTCGGGCTCTCGGGCGGCGCGTTGGCCACATGATCGTCGTCGCACTGCGCTGCCGCCCCGTTCCAGCGCACCAGCCGCACGCGCGGCTTTGCGCCCTGCTCGACCAATGCATCGATGAGCAGGTTGCTGGGGTCGGTGGTGATGTAGACCGGCAGCCGATAGGCCGCCAGGACCCTGTGCGGCTCGTCGGGATCGCGCCGGCGCAGCGCCGCGCCTGCCGCCGAGACCACCGTGCCGAGTTGTTCGATGATATCCGAATCGTCCAGGTTGCGCAGGTTCGGCGGGACGTCCTCCTTGAACCTATCGAGGATGCGCCGGTAGACGCTTTTAAAGAATTCGCGGCGCGGGAAGACCCCCTCGCGGGTCACGGCGAGATATTGGGCAACGCGCGGCAGATCATCAGTGTCGCGGTCGCTCATCGGATAGCGGTAGATCTGGCCCCACAGCTTGGCCAAATCTGCTCGCGCGCCGAACAGGTTTTCGCTCATGGCGGGTCCCAGGATGGGGGTGCATGCTGCCGCTTTCAGATTGCCGATGATCGATTGCCATGGATCGGAACTGGCGCCGCTCACACCAAATCCCGGCGGGTACCAGATGCGCGCACTGTCGAGCCTAGTAAAGACCACCGGCATCCACCAATCGGGATTGGCCATCACCCGGCTGCGCGCCACCGCGGTGGCGAGGTCGACCTCGCCATGCTCAGCCAACTGCTTGAAAAACGCGGGCATAAAAGTCGCTGCGGTGTCCATGCTCAAGTTGCCCTGCATCGCCAACACGGCCGGCACGCCCTCGCGCGCCAGCATGGGGCCGAGCGCGGTCAAGGCGTCGCGCCCCGGATGACCGACGCCGGCGCTCTGGCAGGAGCACAGCACGATCAGGCTGGGCGGGCGGTCGAGCGCGTTAATACGGGCGGCAAATTGCTCGCCCGTCACCAGGTCGGCCCTGCCGCGATTGTCCTGCAGCCACAGCGCCGCTCCATTCGGGCCGACCGTGCCGTGGCACACCAGGTACAGGATATCGATGTTGTCGCTCAACCCGGCCATGAGACCATCAAGCGTAGCCGGTTCGGTCTGCCCCAGGGTCCGTGCCGGGATTGGAGTCAGAGCCCTACGAGCAACGCCGATCTCGGCCTCCACGTCGATTGCGGCAAAGTCGTCCGAGAGGCCGTGCGGATCGGCGACCACCAGCAGGGCCCGGATGCCCTGGCTCGGGCGCAACAAGGGAAGCCGGAAGGCGCGCGTGAACAGGTAGCGCGAGAAGACCACCTGGGCGTCGCGCAGTAGCTGCACGGTCGGATCGACCGGATCGACCATGGTTTCCCAAGCCAGGCTGTGCAGTATTGCCGCGCCCGGATCGATACGGATGCGGATCCGCAACGGCACCCTGCGCACCGTCGCGTCTTTCCTGGCGGCGACAAACAGGGAATTGAGTTCCGCGACGGCGAACAAGGCGTTTGACATTGCGGTTCCCACGACGTGCGGATCCGGATTGCGCAGCACCGGGTCGGCCGGATCGAGCGCGATGCGCATGAATGGCGTGATCGCGTCGCCTTCATTGACGCGCTGGCGCGCGCTGACTTGGAAATGGTCCTGGGCGTCTCGCTGTATGACAATCTCAAGTTCGGAATAGCTTTTCATTGGTGCCGATTCCTTTGCACTGATGTAGCAAACACCAATGGTGCTGGCGCACCATTGCTATTTGTATTGCCGCGCGCACTACTTAAGTTCCGATGAAGCGGTGATGATTAGGGCTTCACGTAAATATCTCGCGAATTTATTCAAATTGCAATATTTCAATGGCGACTCGCGTGCAATTAGGCGCACTACAGTAAGCGATCACGCCTCGATGTTGTTGGCGAACATCTCCTTCCATATCCCTAGCGTAGACTGATGCACAAGAGACGCCGGATTGCCCGACACAGTGCAGCGCGTCGACGAACTAGTCGTAAAGATTGATGTCGTGCATCCGACAGGTGGACAGCAGGCTTTTCAAATCCCGACATGATTGGCGTACAGCACGGTCTAGCTGAACAATCAGTTTTTTTTACCTCACAGGTCGAGCACAATCGGGTGAACTCGCCGCCGTTTCCGGCGAACAGAGTATCGACATCGGCCGATCGGAAGGCCGCTGCCACCAGCGACGAACGCAATACCAAATTCAGGTTCAGCGTGTTGTGGGATCACTTTCGTCCAGACCAGGCCCGCGTTCACCTTGCAACCTGCTGACTTGATCATGCGCTGACCCGCACGGCGGGTCCGACGCATTTGCTGGCAACGATCCACGCCGGCGAGTGTGCGACGTTCTCACTCGTGGCATGACAGGCACTGCACCGTTATTTGGTCCCCGTCCAACCCAGTTTTTTTCGCACGAATGCAGTCAGCAAGTCCGCATTGGCCTGATGCTGCCTGGCGCGAGGATGCTGGCCGTAGCCGGTGAACGGGAAGAACAGCGTATCGATGCGCGCGTCGCCTGATGCGCGCAGGTTCGCCACCGCCGACGTGACGTAGCCCGGCCATACGGAACCGGCGCGGGTCGCGTCCATGCTTCCGAGCGCGCAGACGATGTACGCTTTCGGATACAGCGCGCGCACGCGGGCAACGAACGCCTGGTACGCCGCGATCCGCTGCGCATCCGTCGGTTCCGGCTGCAGCTTGTGGTCGCGCCCGATCAGCCAGCTGTCGTTCTGCATCAGGTTGATGACGACGACGTCAGGCGTCCAGCGCTTGAAGTCCCAGCGGCTGTCGTTGTCGCCCACCGCATTCATCTGGTCGTAAAAATCCGGCATCGTAAACGGGAACCAGCTGATCATCACGCCGATGCCGCTTTGCGATGTGATGTGCGCTTCGGCGCCGAGCTGGCGCGCTGCGATCGCCGCATAGGACTGGTAGTTGTTCTTGTCCTTGCCCAGGTCGTCCCGCCCATCGTCGGGCGCTTCATTGCCCATGCCGCTCGTGATCGAATCACCGAAGAACTCGATCCTGCGGGTCGGCCGTGGGGGCGGCAGCGCCAGCGTCGCCTTGTCATCGATTTCGATGCCCTTGAAGATGGTGGCGCCCTCCTCGCCCTCGGTGCGCTTGGTGAGCAGAAAACGGTGCGCGCCCGGCGCCAGGCCATTCGCGACCAGATAGGTCTTGCTGCCCTTCTCCAGCTGCAGGATGACGGGCCGCGTGGTGTCGCCATCGACGAACACATTGAAGTAGTTCTTGCCGTGCTGGTCGTCGAGGACGATCGCCAGCGAGGTCCCGGTGAAGTTGCCGGCAATCGACGTGCCGGGCCAGCTCAGGACCGGCGCCTTTCTATCTGCCATGTCGATGCGCCCCGTGTAGGCCAGATTCGGATGATCCGCCGCGATCTGGTTGGCAGCGCCAGCTGGCGCAAAGTGCAGCAAGGCGGCCAGGGCAAGTGAATATGCGAGATTTTTCATGGATGTCAGTATGAAAAAAGCCGGGTGCGCACTTGCACCCGGCTGTTGGTAGGCGCCGTTGTGATTACAGCTTGAT
>Ga0308158_10003161_pt1 | contig 14745 bp, 16 predicted proteins | sample PhyBR2_FD_201038 | JGI IMG/M metagenome (GOLD analysis project Ga0308158, IMG submission 201038) | Phyllosphere microbial communities from UC Gill Tract Community Farm, Albany, California, United States - DLSLB.R2 | ecosystem: Host-associated > Plants > Phyllosphere > Unclassified | place: USA... | reverse complement strand
TTTTTACACATCAAGTTCCGTAAATCATTCACCGAGCTCGTTTAAGGAAGGAAATCGCCATGTCTATGATAAAACTCGACCATGTCACGAAACGGTTTGATATGGTCACGACGACAAAAGAAAAATTTAAGTTACTGTTTAAGAATCAAAGTAAAAACGTTAAGACGTTTACGGCGCTCCGCGATGTCTCACTTGATATCGGGTCCGGTGAAGTCGTCGGTCTCGTCGGAATCAACGGTTCCGGGAAATCGACGCTGTCGAATCTGATTTCCGGTATCATCTATGCCAACGAAGGCGACGTCGAGATCAACGGGGAAGTAGCGATCATCGCCGTTTCCCAAGGGTTGAAAAACGTTTTGACCGGCCGTGAGAACATCCACCTAAAATGTTTGATGCTCGGGATGGACGATGCAGAAATCGAACGTCGGATGCCGGGGATCATTGATTTCGCGGACATCGGGGATTTCATCGATCAACCGATTAAAAAATATTCAAGCGGGATGAAATCGCGCCTCGGATTTGCGATCGCCGTCAATGTCGATGCCGACATCCTGATCGTCGATGAAGCTTTGTCAGTCGGTGACCAGACGTTTTATAACCGGTGTATCGACAAGATGAACGAGTTCAAGAACGAAGGCAAGACGATTATCTTCGTCAGTCACTCGTTGAACCAGATTCGGAGTTTTTGTGAGCGGGTCATCTGGCTCGAATACGGACAGGTTAAACTCGACGGGACGACGAAGGAAGTCGTACCGGAATACAAGAAGTTCCTGACCGAATACAAGAAGCTGACGAAAGAAGAACAGCACCAGTACCGGCGGGATCGTCTGAAGGAACAGGGTGCCCAGGCAAAACCGGGCAAGAAAAACATGGATGCCGAAGATACCGTCAAACATCCGGGATGGATCTTGTCAGGGATCAGCTTACTGGTGCTTGCAGCCGGTAGTCTGATGGTCATCGATGAGACACCGTCATTCGCGACGTTTACAGAAGCCTTAACTAAACTATTTTAAGAACGGATCAGAGACATGTGTCTCTGGTCTTTTTTTGAGTAAAACAGGGAACAAGAGATTGGAAAGCGAATGCTTACGAGTAACGGATCAAGTGCTGAGGAGGAATGTACGTGTCGAAAGTCAGAAAAGCCATCATCCCGGCAGCCGGTCTAGGGACCCGGTTTTTACCGGCAACCAAAGCGATGCCAAAAGAAATGTTACCGATTTTAACGAAACCGACCATTCAGTATATCGTCGAAGAGGCGGTGGCATCAGGGATCGAACAAATCATCATCGTCTCCGGACGGAACAAGCGGGCGATCGAAGATCATTTCGACCACGCACCGGAACTCGAGAACATCCTGCGTCAAAAAGGGAAACTCGACTTGCTGAAAGAGGTCGATGCCTCGACGACGATGGCGGAGATTCATTATATCCGTCAAAAAGAACCGAAAGGACTCGGACATGCGATCTGGAGTGCCCGGCATTTCATCGGCGATGAACCGTTTGCCGTCTTGCTCGGGGATGATATTATCGTCTCGGAAGAACCGGGTCTAAAACAACTGATTGATCAATACGAACAACTGGACGCCTCGGTCGTCGGTGTCCGGCACGTCCCGACGGAAGATACACACCGGTACGGCATCATCGATCCATTGAATCAGACAGGACGCCGATATCAGGTCCGTCAGTTCGTTGAAAAACCGGTCCAGGGAACGGCACCGTCGAATATGGCGATCATCGGACGGTACATCCTGACTCCGGCGATTTTTGAATACTTGGCGACTCAAGGAGCGGGATCGGGCGGAGAGATTCAGCTGACGGATGCAATTGAACGGCTGAATGGACAAGAAGAGGTCTACGGATATGAGGTGGAAGGGAAACGGTTCGATGTCGGGGAGAAGATGGGGTACGTCGAGACGACGTTAGCCTTTGCGCTCGAAGATGCAGAGATTCAGGCAGACGTCCGGCAGTTACTCAAACGGTATGTCGAGAGCTGGAAGGATTAAAAAAACAGGGGTGACGGATGAGAGTTCCGTTACCCCTGTCGAAAGAGAGTAGTTGTCAGCTTGATGTGTCACGTTTGCTTCGTGTTCATATACGTTTTCATTTGTGGTGCATGATAAGAGCGGAAGCGTTCGAGCAACCGTTCCGGATCCGATTCGACGAGCAGCATCGACGCGTGTTCCGGAATCAGGAAACCTTGTGTCTCCATTTGTTGAAATAACGCAACGAGCGGATCGTAATAGCCGTCAATGTTTAAGATGCCGCACGGCTTTTCGTGAAGACCAAGTTGTGCCCAGGTAAAGACTTCAAAAAACTCTTCCATCGTTCCCGGACCACCGGGAAGGATGATGAATCCGTCGGCCAGTTCTGCCATTTTCGCTTTCCGGTCATGCATCGATTCGACGAGATGAAGTTCTGTCAGATTCGGATGGGCAATCTCCTTTTCCTGCAAGAAGTGGGGCAGGACACCGACTGCCTGTCCGTTGGCTGCGAGGACAGCGTCCGCAACGGCGCCCATCGTCCCGACACGTGAACCGCCGTAGACAAGTCCGATTTGATGCGCTGCGAGCGTCGTCCCGAGTGTTGTTGCGGCTTGGCGGAAAATGGGTGTTGCTCCATCTTTAGAACCACAAAATACTGCTAACTTTTTCATCCATAGGTCCCCCTTGTTAAAAATCGTCTTCTGTCAACATATCATATCAGGATGTTTCGAATAAGAGGGATTTTGTAAGTTTTTGACGAAGAAAAACAAATCAAGAAACATTGAAGTGGAGGAGGAAGTAATGAGACCTAAAATCATCGTCTGGCTTGTCTTATTGATTGCGGCAATCAATCTTGCAATCGGTCTGTGGATCCCGGAATCACCTGCCCGAACGACGGTTAGCAGCATTTTGCTCGGACTGATCGTCTTACTTGGAGTGGGGTATTTCATTGCACTGCGCCGTTCGTCAAAATAAATTAAACCCGTTTCGTTTGCGTGCAGCAGACGGAACGGGTTTTTGTATACGAAAGAATCATAAAGATGAGAGTGAGTGAATATTCTAAAAAATCTATTTTCATACACTTTATCGACACAAAGGTGGATAAAATGTAAATAATATGCACGTTTCGGGACCTATGACCTAAGACGAAAGGTATGGTAAGTGTAAATAATGTGCAAAATGTATCGAATATTCGTATTCGAATATCCGAGGGGGGTCTAAGGTTATATGATGTTGTTACAGAGCTAGACAAAAAAATTAGGAGGTTATTCATTATGAACTTGAAAAAGAAATTAGGAATTCTTATAGGTGTAGTAACACTATCACTAAGTCTTGGTTTTAATGGAGCATCAAATTTCAATGTTAAAACTGATGTAGCAAAAGAAATCCCATTTGAATTCTCAGTGAAGCGTGACGTGGCGAAAGAAATTCCATTCGAGTTTTCAGTGAAGCGTGATGTGGCGAAAGAAATTCCATTCGAGTTTTCAGTGAAGCGTGACGTAGCAAAAGAAATCCCATTCGAGTTTTCAATCAAACGTGATCTTGCTTAATAAACTAATTATTTAAAGTATTTTTGATGAATTCAAATTTTGTTTCCAAAATTATTTGACGATATTCTCTTATATCCATTAGGTCAAATAATAGAAACGCTTTAGTGTATGAGTTAGAAATTTCGTCGAAAGAAAAGTCTAGCAATTCTTGGCATTCACCTTTTTGAGAATAGAGCTGTCCTAATAAAGACATATCTTTTTCAAATAGGCTTATTTTAATCGCTTCTTCAACAATAAATAATGCTTTCTCGACAGCATTTAGCTTCATTAAAATTTTCGAGTAATTATAATGAATTCTAATTCGTTCAACTATCAATTCATCACTATCAAAGTCAAGTTCCATTAATTCTTCGTAGACAGTCCTACTATGTTTATAACTTTTATTTTCGAAGTGTAATATTGCGATTGCGGATTTAATTCTTAATATCATACTAGGTGAATAATGTAGCGTAGAGTAATGTTCTGAAAGTTGCTGTAAACCAATGATGCAAGTTCTATAGTCGATTTTTTTTAAACGATAAGAACTTAAGTAGTAAAAGTATCGTACAAGCAAATTTAGTTCGCGGTCGAGAGGACTAGAATTTATTATCTTTTGAGTTTCTTGATAGATAGACTGAAACTCACTATTTCGAAAGCGAATTAATAAGTTCTCATCTAATATTTTTAGGGATTCTCGATAATTGGTATGATCCAAAAACGTGTTGATAGGAACTTGTAATCTACGTGATAATGCATATAATAAATCAACCGTCGGAGAATGTGTCCCACTTTCAATTTTACTGATTTCCGCCTGGCTGCAAATTCCATTCGCCAAATCCTTCTGCGTCAGATTATGTTTCTTGCGAAGGCGGCGAAGGGCCAGACCAATCTGCGGTGACGTGAATTGATCCATCGGGTTCTGTCCTTTCTGTCCAGTGGATTTGAGAAAACGATACCCTTTTCCATTATAAGAGGGAACTGGATCTGATACCAAACTTTTAGTTCAAAAAGTCGTCAACGTGTTGTCTGCCATTTTAAACGAATGAAAGGGGTAACTCCTATGAATCTCACCTTTAAAGAATCGCGCCGGACGATGACATCTTACGGCTGGTGCTTAAATATTGCTACTGTCTCGGTCGCACCCTTGGCAAGTCGGGAAATGGACCGGATCAAACCGACGGCGAAACGAGAATTAAAAACTTCATGATGACGTCTCTTGCTGACGTGGCTTCATTCCGTCACAGGTTTGAAGCCTTTTTTAATACAGACTGCTGAAAGGAGCATGGATATGATCGGACTAACGGTTCTTTCTGAAAGCGAAGGCTGGTTACACCAACTCGACCCGACCGATGCCCTCACGACTTTTTGTGAGCAGCACCGGTTCTCAATGGATCGTTATGATTACGATCAGCATACGTTTTTGGATTTACTCGACTATATGGACTTTCAAGAATTCGAACATTATTTGTTTGTCCTGCGAGGAACGGGGGAGCGGACCTTGCGACTTGTCGCGTATTTACAACAGCGGATGTTACATGTTCAGTTTCATCTGATTAATGAGCGGGGCGATGTCTTGTTCGGTGATCCATATTTCTTGAACGGAACCATCCCGTTAGACGGGACGGCAGTTCATACGCAACCGATTGAATTACAAGATGCGTTGATGTCTTTATTCACCGGTGTCTATCCGGATACGGCTTCTCGGGAGCCGCAACCGTTGCGTCACGTCTATGTCGAAACAACAGAGTTACTCGACTCGATTGTACCCACCCTGTTTGATCAGATGACGATTAACAGTTTGTTGTACATTGATCAGTCGACTCGTCATGATTTGCCGGTCATTGAATTGATGAGCCGGACGCCGGTCTTGTTAGCCTTTTCCGATACGTTATCCTTTAATGTCAGAGAACGATTGGCCACGTTTGACCGCCAGGAGTTGGATGCTGCTATCAAACAGTGGCATGAGACAAGTGTCGTCTCTAATCCGGAACAGCGGATCGGGATTCTTGATTATGCGACGCTCACCGGTATGCCGTCCTCCCATCGTTTGTTCATTCACAGTGACGGGATCTACGCGGATTATGGAAAACGGCTATTGCTTAGTGCGGCGTTCGACTTAAATATTTGTCAGTTACGTCAAAATCAGTTGGCGAGATGGGAAGCGCTCGCTCCGATTACTCAGCTCGCCTTATATCCGGTTCTGTTTCAACTCGCTTCAGCGTTTCAAGGGACCAGTCAGTTCGTGACGCCTTACAGCGCATTTGAACTGCCGCGGACCGACGGAAAGATTGGTCCGCTGACGATGATCGGGATTCAGAATAACGAGGGATGTTTTGCCTTCGAACTGGTGACGAATCAGTTGTTTGAGACGGATGAGACATTCCTCGCCATTCTCGAAGCCGATCAAAAGGAACGGTTTGATGTTTTGCCAGAGCGGCTTGGTACAGACTATGAATCGGCGATTCAGACGTATAAGGAGTTGATCTATCATGGATGACAGACCGTTATTCGGTCCATTTGCGCGAAAAGGGAGTTATTCACGTGTTCAAGTTCTCGATCATCTGTTTGCAGACGACCGATTCACGGCACTTTATCAAGAAACGTCCATCTTGCCTGAAGTTGATGAGTTGATGTTATATCGCCGGTATCTGCAGAAAGACGACCGTGTCTTGCTGCACGGGAACTTTTCCCCGCATCTCTTCAATCTGCTATGTGCAGAAGGATATGATTTGCATCTCGTTGAACCGGAACTGAATCGGATTACGGGTATCTCTGAAAAATACCTGAATCGGGTCTATGGTCTCAGTAATGAGTTGATTGATGTGATGGGGAGTGGAGTATTCGATAAAATCGTTTTACCGGGCACAACAATTGCACGATATTCACGGGGAGAACTGTTATTATTTTTCCGGAATATCCGACACTTTTTGACTATGAATGGACGATTACTCGTCAATATCCATAATGCGGATTATCTCAAACGACATGTCCAACCGATTGCTTCACGCCGGGTTCAAGACTGTACGCTGTTTTACGGTCAAAAGGTCGATCGCGACCGCTTGATTTTTAATACGTATCTGAAATCGGCTTCTGATGAGAAGGTTGGTTATGTATTGGAACATCTGTACGAAACAGATACGTTGTTTGAATTTGCTAAACTGTCCCGGTATCGGGGACGGACATTGTACGCCGGGAAAAGCATCAGTATTTTAGAGTTTGATAAAATCGGTTGATTTTACAATCCATCTTATACTATCAAAAGGGGCAGATTTTTTTATGATCTGTCCCTTTTTGGTATGATAAAAAAACCGCGTGCTTTAAATCGTTGTTACGAAGAAAAAAATAAAAGAAGTCAGCCTTTTTGAAGATAATTAGTTCCTTAAATTGGATAAAAAATATTTTAAATACTAGTTTAACTAGGTCTAAAGGTGGGGTAATAAACAAAAGCAGCCCTTATTAATCAGTTTCATGATGCCATCAGACAATCGGAGGATAGGTAAATGTTATGGATGAGAAGGTAGCAAAACTGAAAGCCAGTTGTTTATCGTTTATCGAAACATTATTTCCGGAAGAGCGTTTTGAGTTTGTGGATTATGTTATTCTTCCCGATGCCTTTGGTAAGAGCGGAACACATTTGACATTCAAATCCGCTGCACGGGAACTCAAACTCAGTTTTGTCGATCAAGCACATAGTCGCTTCGAACGTGTTTTCTTAGCTGAAAAGACGCCGAAGTCTCCATTTTTCAACCGGATGATGGAAGCGACATATGAAGACGGTCAACTTTACATTCACCATGTCTTAAAATCTGATTGAAACGGCAAGTATAAAACACGATGAGATGTGTACAGGAAACATCCTGTCCGCTTCTCATCGTGTTTTTAAGTCAAATCTTAATCGATTGCAAACCTTGTTGGAGTGCTTGATTAATGGTTGTCGCCATATGATCACGGACCTCTTGTGTCAGCAGACGACCATTGAAGTAGACTTCCGGTGAGAGCGTCAAGTGGACGAGAACATCTTCCAGGACGAGCTTGAAATCGAGCGGTTGCGTCGGTTCGAGGGATTGAGCCATAAATTCTTGTAATGAAGGATGTTGGACATATTGGGGATTAATCAAATCAATCACAGTCGTATTCAAAGCAAGAGCAAGCCGTTCTAATGTTTGCGTATTTGGCATCCGTTGACCACGCTCGTAAGCGGAAATCGAAGTGACCGTTTCTCCGCATCGCTCAGCCAAGTGTTTTTGGGTGAACTGATGTTGTTTACGCAATTTCATGATTTTTTTTCCGAGAGCACGTTCCACGGGTCTCCCCTCCTATTCTTGCCGATAAGCTTACTAGTACTAAATAACCACTTTCATTATAGCGCAAACCTTTGAAATGTAAAAAAAAGTTTTTAATAAAAAATAATTACATTATTATGTATTTAATGGGTTTAAAATTCACAGTACCATGTGTTATTTGAAAATATTGGGAAGTTCTCTAAAAGAGAACATGCTATTCTAATAGTTAGCGAGAAAAGGAGGGCATATATGTTAAAAAAAATTCCATGGTCCGGTTATGTGACCCTGTTGATTGTAACCATCTTGTTTATCTCGAGTTCGATGCCATATGAAGAACAGTCGTTAAAGCCTGGGTTGTCGAGGTACTTTGATTTAGTTTTCGTCGAACAGCTTCGGTTCATTTCGTTTGACTACCATGGGGAAGTCAGCGTGGAAGCGCTTGGTGCTTCTGGATTTGTTGAGTTTTTCATTCGTAAGGCAGCCCATCTGTCCATCTTCATCGTTCTCGGCATCGCCTTGGTGGATTTAACGTATCGAATGATCCGTCCGTATGCGTTGGCCGGTTTGTTTGCGTATACAGTCGCAATTACAATTGCCGTCTTTGATGAGTTTCATCAAATATTGACGGGCGGACGGACCGGATTGATTCAGGATGTCTTACTGGACGGCACGGGTGCTTTGATCGGGATTCTATTGTATCGATTATTTTGGAAGAAAAGACCAAGTGAACAATGGATGCGCCCGTGAGTCTTCTGTCCTAGTTTTTTAGAGAAAAAGCAGGGTTTTGATGATGGAAGTCGAAAAAAAGATTAATCTCATTAACTAAAAGGAGTGAAATCGGATGCAGCATCCTCATCTATTGATTACGAGCGCTGGTCGCCGGGCAAAGCTCATCGAGTATTTTGTCAAAGAGTTCAAGACGGGACGTGTCAGTACGGCAGACTGTAGTCCATTGGCATCCGCCTTATATATGACGGAGCACCATTACATCGTTCCGAAGATAGACCAGGTCGATTACATCGATCATTTACTGAAGCTTTGTCAAGAGGCGGGAGTGACGGCCATCCTGACACTGATTGATCCGGAACTCAGTTTGCTGTCTCGATCAGCTGAACGATTTCAAGCCGTGGGGGTGACAGTCGTCGTTTCACCGTATGCCGCCTGCCAACTTTGTTTCGATAAATATACGATGTATGAGCACTGTCTGCGTCAAGGTATCGCCCATGCGCGGACGTATCCCTCGATGGAATCGTTTCAAGAAGCTTTTTCCATAGGAGAAGTGAGCCTGCCTGTGTTTGTCAAACCACGTAGCGGGAGTGCCAGTACGGAAGTCCGCCAGGTGGAAACCTTCGAAGAGGTCGAACAGTTATTCGCGAAGAATCGCGATCTGATCGTTCAAGAGTTGTTAGTCGGTCAAGAGCTTGGCGTCGATGCGTATGTCGATTTGATTTCTGGAAAAGTGACTTCTATCTTCATCAAGGAGAAATTAACGATGCGGGCAGGGGAGACGGATAAAAGTCGTTCCGTCGTCCGGGAAGACGTTTTTGAATTAATTGAACACGTCCTGGAAGAATCCGGCTTGACGGGTCCGCTCGATTTTGATTTGTTTGATGTCGCAGGTACATTGTATCTTTCGGAAATTAATCCGCGTTTTGGTGGGGGCTATCCCCACGCCTACGAGTGTGGCATTAATTTTCCGGCGCAACTTTACCGGAATCTCATGCAACAAGTCAACGTCCCTCAAATCGGACAGTACATGAGTGATGTCTACATGCTAAAGCATGACACGGTCACCTTGGTTTCTGCTGCTGAACTGCAACAAATCAAGCGATGAATGCAAAAAATGCCGATTGGGTTTCGTGTAGAAATCCGGTCGGCATTTTTATTACAGATGACATCCGTCAAGAAATCGAAACACGGGATCGTTTGAGGCACTGTACAGCAGACGTCCAGCTCCCGAATAAGGCGTTGATCGTCGACGTACTCGGGACGGATCGTCCTTCCGCCCATTTCCGGTAGTGGATGATGCTGAGCGATGGGAGCTCGCGTTGTGCCTGTCTCAACGCATCAAGGACATCTTCTTCGACCCACTTCCGCCGTGGGGGAGCGATGTCGAGACAAGTGAGGGCATCAACCCATGAACCGTATTTTCGGGCAATCGTCGCGACCGTCGGATGTCCGTTTTCCTGCGCCCAAATCGAGTAGGTCTGGGTCGTCAGGCGCGGAAGAACGTCCGATGCTTCGAGGAGCGCGTTGATAATGCGTTCTTCTGTCATACAGATTGAACGTGTCATCTCGATGTGTGCTTCCTCAAGGGCCCGTGACCATGACCCGAAACGAAGGTTAATCAACGTCAAGGAAGGACCGTGTTTGGCTTTGGCCCATTCACGGTAACTGTTGCTATGAAACGGATGCAAACGTTCTGAAGCTTCTTTGATGAAAGCGAGGATCTCCTGATCGGAATAGTATGGCCGAATGGATGATAACCCAGCTGCATGCAACGCTTCACGCCATGATCCGAACACGTTGATAATCGTCGTGATCGACGGGATTTCTTTTCCGGTCGACCAGCGGGCATACGTCTTGGCGTCCAAGGCAGGATAAGCAATACTCGCCTCGATTAAGCTGTCGATTACTTGTTGTTCTGTCCATTTCTTCATGATGTCATACCCCTTTCGTGTAGGTGTTCGTCTAGGTGTGGGTACTTTCTTGTGAGGTCGTGCGACGGCGTGTCGCATAAATCAGAAAACTGAGCCAAATGAAATAAAATCCACTGGGCCGGATCAAGACACTTTCTGTGAACTGGAGCAAAAGCAACCAGATACTGAGTAACAACAAACTGATCGCTAACGAATCGTCGTAGCGGTAATCCTGAATGAACCGGACGAGTATCAACAGAAATGACGCGGAATACAGCAACAGTCCGAAAAATCCGAGTTCATACAGATAGACAATAGGCGTGCTGTGGAACGTATACAGTGTACTCGGTCCGAGCTGTTGTTCAAGCCCGATCACAGCAGAGCCGAGTCCGTGTCCGAACCAAAACCGGTCGAGTGAAGCGGTCAGACCGGCTTGCCATAACTCACTCCTTCCGTTGAGGCTGATCAACTTGGCGAATAACGAGTGGTTGAGGGACAGTGAGCCGATGAGAATCGCGGCACCAATCAGATAAAGCCCCGTCACCTGATAACGCAACCGATGGGCCGGAATCAATAAGATCGTCGTCAACAGCGCAAGCAGACAAAATGAATAGAGCCCAGTCTGCGAAGCACTAAGGATCAGACCAATGAAAATCACAATCAGGATAATCCCGAACAGAACGAATGACCGGAGATTTCGGCGAGCAATCGACTGCAGGACAGACATCCAGGCCATGAGACCGCCAGGAACGAGCCATGCTGCCAACGTATTCGGATTGTTGGTCAGACTGGCTGACCGGAGAAAACTGCCTTGCTCACCGACATAAAGTTGGGATAAGGAAACGGGACCAAGTTGCAACGACTGAATGTTCTCGATCGGAACGTATTGTTTTCCGAATGAGACGATGAGTGCATAAACAGCGAGAAAGAAGGCCTGATAGAGAAGGATGAGGTTCAACAGCTGAAACCAACGGATGAAAGGTTGAAGCGTCAGTGATAGAACGATGATGACGAAAAGCCATGTCGTAAACAGATGGAGTAGGGCAAGCGAAGAATCGACAGCTGGACGAAAAAAGAAAATGATAGCGTGAAACGTGAGATAAAGTAAAAACGAAGTGACAAGTCGTTGGGTCAAGGCGCGTGGCGGAAAATACAAGGGACGGGTAACAAGACAAAGGCCAGTAAACAGAATCAGATAGATAAGAGCGATCCAGATGTTCCAATGACTCGGCAGGACTTCGTCCGTGAAGGAGAGAGGACGTGTCCATAAATCGATCAGGACCCAAAGAGCCAGGAGGAATAAGCCAATCGATTCAGGTATATTGTATGATTTTAACATCATTACTAGTATCTATCCACCCTTCATATAGGACTTATTACCGAATTTTCAGTATTTTAATCATCAAATTGGTATTTACCCTTCATTTACTAAAATTCATGCAGTTTTCACGGATGATTTTGAAAAAATGGCGATCATTTTTTTGTGAATCGTCTTTTTTTTGTGAATCAATCTTTTTCGATGAACTAACGATACCGAAGCATGATGACTCCTCAAAAAAATATAATCATTTCCACCAAGCTCTAATTGTTTTGGCAGTCGTTTGGAAATAAGGTGTAACCATAACCAGTGTCCATCCAACATGTCAGGTAGTGAGAAAGAGGTGAACCATGTGAATTCCATCCATCAAAAAAAGACATTCGGTGACCATGTGATGACATTAAAGAAAGGGTGGTGGGTACTCTGCTTACTGACTCTTCTCTTAGCGGGTGCCGGATATGCCGTCAGCACCTATGTCATTCCACCGACGTATGAAGCGACTGCCTATATCCTTGTCGTCCCGCAACAGGATGCGGAAGCGACATCGACGACGACGCTTGTCAGTACCTACCAAGATATTTTAAGAAGCCCTGAAGTCATTGATCAGGTCGCTCAAAAGATGGACGTCACGGATAAACGGATCTTTGATTTGACGGATCGTCTGACCGTTGCCAGTAACCTGGACTCCCAAGTCATCGCCTTATCGGTCACGGATCGATCGGCAGAACAAGCCGCAATCCAGGCGAATACGATGACGGAAGTCTTCCAGGATTATGTGCCGCAACTGATCAAAACAAGCAGCACGGAAGTCTTCTCGACAGCCCGGATTCCAACGAAACCGGTCTCGCCGAACATTCTGATGAATACCGCAATCGGCGGGATTCTCGGACTCCTCTTCGGATTATTGATCGTCTATTCCCGGGCGCTCGGAAAAAAGTCAGTCGTTGAAGAAACAAAAGAGACGTCTTACCCGCAAGCTGTCAGTCATCCCAGCCGTTCTTGATTGAAGAAAGGAGGAGCCGATCATGCAAGCCCCGCCATTTCAGCAATATCGCCGGCATATGAAAATCGGTCTACTGCGGCTGATCGATGCCTCAATCATCATTGCTGCGACGGTCGTGACCTTTTACTTCTTTAACCCGCTGAACCTCACGGCCAACTTTGAACTGATGGATGCTATCGAAATCGCCCTGATTCAATGGGTCGCCTTGACGCTGGTCGCCCACTGGATGCGTTTTTATCAAATCATTTGGCGGTATGCCAGCCTCCGAGATTTGGGTGTGCTGCTCGTCGTCGTTGTTGCGAGCAGCTTCGTCCTTCTCGGACTTGAGTACGCGTTGTTCGATTTTGCCGTCGAACGCGCCGTTTTCCTCCAAACCGGACTAGTTCTGAACGGAATCTTGTTCGTCCGTCTGCTGATCCGTGGACGGAGTCTCGAACTGAAACGTGAAAATCGGTCGCTCGGGAAACGGACGTTGATCATCGGTGCCGGTGCATCGGGGCAGATGATCACGAAAGAGCTGAAACAGAAAAAAGCCCACATCCTTAATGTCGTTGGATTACTCGACGATTTTACGGAGCTGAAAGGGATGATGATTCACGGTGTCCCGGTTATCGGAACGATTGACCAGCTCGAATGCATCATTGAAGAACATAAAATTGAAGCCGTCGTCCTGGCGATTCCGTCACTTGCCTATCCGGACCGGGTTGCCTTACTGAACCGGATCAAACAGACGAAAGTCGAAGCCCATACATTACCGATGCTTGTTGAACTGGCTTCCGGCAAGGTTTCCGTCAATCAGATGCGCGAAGTATCGATCGCTGACCTGCTCGGTCGGGAACCGGTGGAACTCGATATCACGGAGATTGAAAAAAGTGTCAGTCAAGCAACGGTCCTTGTAACCGGTGCCGGCGGATCCATCGGTTCAGAGATTTGCCGGCAACTGATTAAATTCAAACCGGCCCATCTGATTTTACTCGGTCATGGAGAAAACAGCATTTATCTGATTCGGCGTGAACTGGAAGCCGTAACGGAAGGAATCACGCTCCACTCCGTTATCGCTGATGTCCAGGATGCGGACCGGATGATGGATGTCATGGCACGTTTTAAACCGGATCTCGTCTACCATGCGGCCGCGCATAAACATGTCCCGTTAATGGAAGATAATCCGAGTGAAGCGGTCAAAAATAACATTTACGGGACACGGAACGTCGCGCTTGCCGCGGAAGCGGCCGGAGTCAAGCGATTCGTCATGATTTCGACCGATAAGGCGGTTAATCCGAGCAGTGTGATGGGAGCGACGAAACGAATCGCGGAGATGGCCATCCAGCAGATTGCCCGCAACAGTGAGACGACATTCGCTGTCGTCCGGTTCGGCAACGTGTTAGGGAGCAGGGGTTCCGTCATTCCGCTCTTTAAGGACCAGATTGCGAAAGGCGGTCCGATTACCGTGACGGACCCGAAAATGACCCGGTATTTCATGACGATTCCAGAAGCGAGCCGGCTCGTCATTCAAGCAAGCGTCCTCGCAGAAGGTGGAGAAGTCTTCGTCCTCGACATGGGCGAACCCGTCAACATCACGACGCTCGCCCGGAACCTGATTCATTTAAGCGGCTTTACCGAACAACAGATTCCAATCGTCTACAGCGGCATCCGAAAAGGTGAAAAGTTATACGAAGAGTTGCTCGCGACGGAAGAAGTACATGAAGAACGGGTCTTTGACAAGATTCTCGTCGGGAAGACACGACCGTTCGGATCCATTGATCCTTATTTACGGAACATCGCCTTGACGCTGGATGATGAACAGGCGTTACGGACGTATCTACTTGAAGCGACGAACCGGACCGACATGATGCCGGAGACGATTCCACCGGCGATTCGGATCGCCCGGGAATGAGGGGGAGACGAGATGAAATCTGTTCGGCAACTGTCACGATTTAATCTGATTTTCATTGCAGATACGGCCTATTCCCTCCATCAGTGGATGATTTTGAC
>Ga0308158_10003160_pt1 | contig 14748 bp, 13 predicted proteins | sample PhyBR2_FD_201038 | JGI IMG/M metagenome (GOLD analysis project Ga0308158, IMG submission 201038) | Phyllosphere microbial communities from UC Gill Tract Community Farm, Albany, California, United States - DLSLB.R2 | ecosystem: Host-associated > Plants > Phyllosphere > Unclassified | place: USA... | reverse complement strand
CGATCCATGGACAATCATTTCAATCGGACTGCGCGATTGGGCGCATCGGTTCTAATTAATGAGCGTTGGTATTACAGCGGCGATGTGGAAACCAATACCGCTTATGCGCGCGCCTGCCTTCTAGACAGCCCGCGGCGTGGCGAAGCGCCGATTACCTTGCATAATCCCGATGGCGTCATGAGCCCACCATTGGCATAAGAGCCGGAAAATTCTAGTTCCCGGCGGTCCAATCTTGGGACTCAGCACAATCGACCTTCGGATTGTTCCAACGGATTGGGGGGGAAACGGCTCTCAGGTCAATTGCCTTTGCACTCATTCATTGAGCACGCGAAGAATTATTCAGTCTGTGGCTCTTCAGATTTTACAAGCAGTTTATCTATGCGGCGGCCATCCAGATCAACAATTTCGAATATCCAGCCATTCTTGCTGAAAGTTTCACCGACATCGGGTAGGTGTTTCAATTCTTCCAGTGCCAAGCCTGCGATTGTATTGTACTCAACATCATCTTGTATAGGAAAGCGCATAAACTCGGAAAACTCGTCAATGGGCATCCAGCCGGAGACCAAATAAGAGCCGTCCGCCCGACGTACTATGGCCTGTTCCTCAATATGATCTTCTTGCATTGCCCCAATAATTGCTTCCATGACGTCCCCAGCCGTCACTACCCCTTCAAAATGGCCGTATTCATCATATACCAATACCATATGGGTTGGTGTGCCCCGAATAGCCTCTACCACATCTAAAGCGTCGGAAAAGTCAGAGACTACCGGTACATCCTTGAGAATTTGACGCAGATTGACGCCACCTTTTAACGAAAGATGATTAAAAAAGTCTCGAGCTTGCAAAACGCCGATTATTTCGTCCGAATTTTCACCCCGAACGGGGAGGCGAGATCGGCTGGACTTTTGTAATTGATCACGAATAGCTTCAATGTCGTCCTTAATGTCTATCATTTCAACATCGAGACGAGGAGTCATCAGTCCGCGCGCAGTACGATCAGCCAGACGCATAACACCAGCGATCATCCGAGATTCTTCGGTCTCTATCACACCTGCATGATGCGCCTCGGCAAGCACGGTTTTGATTTCTTCGTCGGTGACACCGTCGCTCGTTTTACCTGACTGACCAAGCAACCTCAAAACAAGCCGGCCCGATGTATCCAAAAGCCACACTAGTGGTGCGGCTAGTTTTGAAAGAAGCGCCATACTGGACGCCACGCGGCTCGCGACAACTTCGGGTTCACGTAGCGCTATCTGTTTGGGAACCAGTTCGCCTACAATCAAAGACAGATAAGTAATGACAACTACCACAGAACCAACACCAAAGGCGTCAGCGAGCGAGGGAGACACACCCTGAATAACGAGCCAGCCTGTCAAGCGAGCGCCAAGTGTGGCACCAGAAAAGGCGCCTGATAAAATTCCAACAAGAGTAATACCAATCTGGACCGTTGACAGAAAACGCCCCGGGTTCTCTGCCAGCGCAATGGCCATTCGAGCCCCCCGACTGCCCTTATCTGCCAGAACACGTAACCTTGCGGGGCGCGACGAAACAACTGCAAGTTCCGACATAGCAAGTACACCGTTCAGAATCGTTAGCAGCACGACAGTGATTATTTCAAAATACAAACTTGTTCCTCAAGACCGACATCATATTTGTTAAAAAACAAGCTAGCAGACAATGCATATAAAGGCGACAAAGAGGATGGCATTTCATATTCCCAACAAAAAACGGAATACACGAATGACCGATTGACGGCGCAGCTTATTTCATCTCGATTTAAAAGTGAGGAGTTCTGATTACAACCCGAGCCGTTTGCGAAGCTTTGCATTTTTGGTATGAAGCTTCTCAGCTAAAGCCTTACACAGCCGTTGGTTTTCAGCTTCAAGTTCAACCAAAGCTTTAAGTTCGTCACTCTGTATGCTTTTGACTTGGGCAGTTTGTCGGGATGACGCTTTATTGCGAAGAAGCTTGGTTATTATTCCTGGTATCTTCAATCGTCATCGATTTTCTCTCTGCTGGGAGCTGGCTTCCGGCTGGCGATTTAATTTACCGCCTGCTTGAACTCTGGATCGTGCAGCCTAACTTATACTCTCTCGTTATGTGCTCTCGTCCGTCTCGTTAAAGGCTTGACTGGCGCGAATTATCATTTGTTCAAGACGAGCATTTTCCGAACGCAAATGCTCGATAAGCAGCAGTTTCAGCTGCTTATTCTCAACCTCCAATGCGTTGAGCTCAGCATCTCGTATCAAGAGTGGTGCATGTATTACAGCAACTGGAATCTCGGGGAGGGGCTGAGTACGGCGTACTTTTTCTGTCGTTGTCTCAGAATTTGGCAAGAGTACTCTATTATCAACTAACGGCCGCTTATTAAAACGTTTCCCAGGAGTGACCCTCATTTGGGAATAGGTTTCAGATGAAGTCGATTCCGGTAATGATAGTTCCTGAGTACTGACTGTCGGAATAATTTTAGCATCCCGAAGTTCGACATTGTCGTATTTGGCTTTTTCCGCTCGAGCAGCCGAACTTCTTTGCGTAATATGCCGCGAATTATATGTTACATCTTTATGTGTTGTACTGGCGCGAGATGGTTGAACTTGATGAGAAGTTGAGCGCTTTCGTTTCACTGTTGCCGTCCGAGATTTGTTCTCGTTCTGGAGCACAACTTCCGCCAATGGCAAACCTTCAATTTTAGAGTCCACATTCAATGGAGGGATTTCCTCATCAATCCGCGCTAGTGAAATTTGCGTCTCTTCAGCAGCTTGTTTTTCAGAATTGAGTGCGGTTTTCTCGTAGCTAACCTGCTCATCTTTCTGGGACAAAGATAGGTCACTTTCGACCTCACGTGCTATTTCTTTGAGGTTGATATCGCCCCACAACGAATTCGCGGTTTTAAGTGAGCGACGGTTTTTATACTCGACAATTAAACGTTTTCCTGGAAATTTCATGCTAAAGCTATCGTCCTAATGAGGTTGGCCTACCGAATATAATTAAGTGGTAATCTAACGGCGCCCATTGAAGGGCGCAACCTATCTTCTAAACATTATCGAGGTTAAAAGAAGCAATGTTTTTCCACTCGAATATAGCACATCCACTTTCTTACGGGTAAACGAACTTTAAAGTAATGGAAATTATTATACTACAAGACAGCACGGAGTATAATCTGATTTTAGGAGAAACCTACAATGGCTAACGAGAACCTTACAGTGACCGAAAACCAGACAACTGAAAAAGTGCAGGATGCGCCGAAAGTAGCTAAATCCAAGACTAAAACGGCTACTAAACGGGTAAAGGCAAAAGTCGAGGAAACGCCGACCATTAAGGTGGAAGCTCCGAAAATTATACGCCGCTCGCCAGCTGAACGCGCGCGCTTACTTGCAGTTGTGACAAAACAAATCCAGAGCGGCAAGACCACATTGAAGGCTGCCCTTAAAGAAGCAGGTGTCAGTGAACAGACCTACTACAACTGGAAGAATCAAACCAAAGAGAACACATCAGTTGTCTCTCAGCAAAGCGATGAGTTGAAGAATCTCATCGAGCTTGAAGCCGAAAATAAGCGGCTTCGCAAAGAGCTGGCTCAGAAGTTGAGCGCAGAAAATGCCGAATTGCGTAAGCGGCTCGGGCGCACTTAAGCAAAACTGCGTCTTTAATTTACAGGCGCGCTCGTTGTCGTACTTAAACGCTATTACTCAAGCGTACTGACAGCGAGCGCCGCGACATACAATTTGCCCCCAGCTTTATTACTCGAATAGACAGGTTGTCTTTTGTCACTAATTCAATAACCATTATGCAGTTCCATAAGAAACCTTATGCGATCTATTTGTGTAGCCGCAAAGTTAAAATGTCCTGTTTCTGCAAAGTTGGAATGTCACACTCCCCGGGTCTGAACGACGTTTGGGAGATAAGCAGATGGGATTGATTGTGATGAGCGAGCGTGATCTGCAGCGGATTGAGATTTTATCGAAGGTGACGGCCGGTCGGATGACGATGGTGTCAGCGGCGCATGTGCTTGCCGTGAGTGAGCGCCAGGTGCGTCGACTGCTGGAGCGGATACGCACTGGCGGTGCAGCGTCGATCCGGCACAAAGCGATCGGTCGGCCATCGAACAACCGGATTTGCGACGGTGTTCGGGATTATGCGATGGCGCTGGTTCGTGAGCGCTATGCGGATTTTGGGCCAACTTTGGCGACAGAGAAACTGACCGAGCGCGATGGCTTGAGAGTGTCGCGCGAGACGGTGCGCAGTTGGATGGTCGATGCTGGTTTATGGCTGTCACGCAAGCAGCGGCGAACGTTTCATCAACCGCGGTTACGGCGCGAAGCCTATGGTGAGTTGGTGCAGATTGACGGGTCCGAACATCGCTGGTTCGAGGATCGTGGGCCGCCTTGCTCGTTGCTGGTATTTGTTGACGATGCAACGGGCAAGCTGATGCAGCTGCGTTTTGTGCGCTCCGAAAGTGCCTTCACCTATTTCGAGGCGCTGGAGCTCTATCTCAGGCGTCACGGCGCGCCGATTGCCTTTTATTCGGACAAGCACTCAGTGTTCCGGGTGGCGAAGAAGGATGCCAGGGGTGGCCAGGGCATGACCCAGTTCGGTCGTGCGCTTTGCGAGCTAAACATCGAGATTCTTTGCGCAAATTCGAGCCAGGCCAAAGGTCGCGTGGAGCGGATGAACCGGACGCTGCAGGACCGTCTGGTCAAGGAGTTGCGGCTATCTGGCATTGACAGTATGGAGGCCGGCAATGTGTTCTTGCCGGACTTCATCGAGGACTACAACACACGATTTGCGGTTACCCCTGCCCGTTCGGACGACCTGCATCGTCCGCTGAATCTGGCGCCGGATCGGTTGACGGAGATCCTGTGCAAGCGCGAGCAACGCTATGTCGGATCGCAGCTGACGTTTTCGTTCGAGCGCAAGCGGATCATGCTGGAAGAGACCGAGGTGACGCGTGGTTTGGTCGGTCGCTATGTCGAGACTTACGCCTATGGGGATGGTCGGCTGGATGTGCGCTGGAAAGGGCATTCCCTGCCCTATCAGGTGTTCGACAAGGACCAGCGGGTGACCCATGCGGCCATCACCGAGAACAAGCGGTTGGGTGCTGTTTTGGCGTTTGTCAAAGAGCGTCAGGAGGAGCAGGTGAAGCCGAAAGTGAAGAGTAACAGCGAAAAGAACGGCTATAAAACGCGGGGCCGCAAGCCGGGTCGCAAGACGGACTTCATGAACGAACCCGCGGTGATTGCGCGGCGGGAGAAAGCACTGTCGCGGCAGCAGAATGACCTGTTTCAAAGCTAAAGCCGAAGGGGCGTTTTATCATCCGCCCCGGCCAGCCCTTGCAACCCTGACCCGCCGGGCAGGCCGGGGCTGAGCGTCGTGTCAGAAAACCCTCAAACGGACATTTTAACTTTGCAAATCGGTGGACATTTCAACTCATCCGACACAATCTGTGTAGCCGGGGTGGATTCTAGCTTGAAGTGCGACTTGCAAATGATAACAATGAGTTATCCAATGCAAGGAACCTGTCATGGCACGCACCTACGCGCACATTGATTTGGATGAACGCCGCAAAATCGCCCGCTGGCGCGCTGCAAAGCTCTCCGTTGACGTTATTGCGGAAAAACTTGGCAGGCACCGTTCAACCATTTTTCGTGAACTCAAACGCAATCAGTTTAACGATGATGAGATCGCGGATCTGACCGGCTATTACTGCACGGTTGCCGACCAGAAATCCCGTGAGCGTCGTTCAAAGCAGCGCAAGCTCATGCGGTTTGATCAGCTCCGTCAATCCGTGATCCAGCACATCAGCGACGGCTGGTCACCGCAACAGATTGCCGGGAGAATGCGGTTGGAACGCCATCCCATCTCTGTAAGTCATGAAACCATCTATGAGTTTGTGTATTCCGCCGACGGTCGAAAAGAAGAGCTTTGGAAATATCTGCCTGAACGCCGTCCACGTCATGCCCGGCGTCATCATGGGCACCGCTTCCCGCCGGAACTGAGCATCTTGCACCGCCCAGATATGATCGCCAGACGCAAGCAGTTCGGGCATTGGGAATGTGACGCTATCCAGATTCGCAAAAAGTTTGGCAACGCCAATGTCACGTCTCTGGTTGAGCGGGTGAGCCGCTTCACGGTATTGCTACGTAACAATGATCGTCAGTCACGTCCGGTGATGGATGGTGTGATCAGCGTGCTCGAGCCCCTGCCCCAAATGGCCCGTCGCTCCATCACGTTTGATCGAGGTACGGAATTTACAGAATGGGCTTATCTGCAGGCAGGAATTGGATCACAAACATGGTTCTGTGATCCGCAGTCACCTTGGCAGAAAGGCACTGTTGAGAACACCAATAGACGAACAAGACGATGGCTTCCCAGAGACCTCGATCCACTGACACTCAGTGATCAAGATCTCGCTTTCATTTGCAACCGTCTCAACAATACGCCGCGTAAATGCCTGGGATACAAATCCCCAGCTGAAGTCTTTCGGCAGAAACTCTTCGCAAACAGACATCGCTATGCGTAAACTCAAACTGCAAAAGTCGCGCTTCAGCATGAACTCACAATCAAATATCGGCTACATCGCGCAGCCGCACGCCAGAGAAATTGGCCGCACTCAATGCATCAAACATTGCCCGGTCGCAGATGGGAGGTGCTCCCATGCGATCCTGGCGGAAGATATGGGCATCTCCCACAACATCCTGTTTGAACACTAGGCTGGCTCCGCCTACAAGGCTATAAAGTTTCTCGTCCTCGCCGGTCTGATAATTGTGGTCGAGCTTGATCCTCACGCGAGATGAGGCTTCATCCAAGGCATCGATTCTGCGCAGCACATTGCCTAGATAGTACTGAGGGCCTGGGCTCCCGTCAGCAAGGCTGAATTCGCATGCCACAAATGCAAACGCCTCGGCGTCCATCTGCTCAAACAGTTGCTTCAAAGGCTCCGACACAATCCATATGCCAGCGAATTCTTCCAGATCGCGTGGCATTCCGCCCTTCCCCGGTATATGAACCAGGTGGGGGCGCTCCGGATACTGATCTGGCATTCTGTTAGGACGCGAGACGACATTCATCCCCGGATGGATCAGCTTCTCTTCGTTGGCGATTTCGATACCGGGAACCCTGCCGTCGCCCAAGAAGCTGGCGTCGACTAGGAAAAATTCGCCCTTATGAGATGCGGCTTCGACTGAAATTTCAATGGGGGTCGGTTCGGTCACAGTGGCTTCCATCATGATTGCGGGGGCAGAACGGGAAAGCAGATTAGCCGATGTTAGCCGGGCTTTAGCGTAGCCACAAGTTCTGTCGAAACGGTGCCTGCGATACTTGATTTATGTGAGTCTCGGGGGAGTTCGGAATAGTGGTCGACAAGATGCTGGATCCGACGTGCTGAACTGTAGAGCTCTGATGCGAGCGGCGGCGCTGCTCACGTCTGCTGGCCTAACCAACAGTTCAATCAGCATCCGTCATTAAAGACTGAACTAAGCTGAAACCCCAACGGGGTGACGGATGATGTTTTGCATCGTCGTGCCCCTTTCCAGAGAAAGCCGTATTGGGCTTCGAATAGGCTGCCCCATACAAAGCATCAGGAAAGAAATCTACCTGTTGTTCTGCAGTGCACCGCCCAACTCCTACAAAAGAAACGAATTTTTTGCCCCTTGTGGTAATGCCGCATCACTAAACCCGGCTGCATCCGCGAGGGGCTGATCTGGCTAGCCGCAGAACGGATTTTCTGCTTCGGCTATACCGTGTTTTGATAGACCGCTTCAAAGGCCTTGGCATATTCCGTAGGGTCGCCGTCAGGCGGCAACAGTGACGTTTGCCGGAAAAAGGCATCGATCCTGTCGATCCAGATCGGATCAGCCGTATCAATCTCGCGCTTTGACAGGTTTGTTTCGCGGCAAAAGATTTTCCCCTTGAAATCGCGGATCATGGCATAGCCGGTCGGAATGCCGGAGGCGGCCGATGCGTCTGCGCCGAGGAACCACGCCAAGATTTGGCCTAAGATCGAACGCTGTCGCGAATTGTGCGGCGGAGACAGTTTTTATCGGCACAGGCTCCCCTTTCAGGCCGTCGTGGGGAGCGGGTCTGTTCCCTCGCTCAAGATGGCGAGATAACGCCGGTAACTGAACACGCGCCCCCGTTTGCGCCCGGTGATTTCTTCGACGATGCCGAACCGTTCCAGATCGGCGAGCGCCGCATTGACAGTGGGGGCTGAGAGCCCTGTTTGCTGAACGAGTTGGTTTGCCGTCAGGAACGGGTTTTGCTGAAACAGGTCGTGGATACGCAGCGCGGAGCCTGCTCGGTCGCTCTCTGTCGTAATCCGCTCGCGGTCTTCCTTGAACAGATCGACAATCCGGGTGGCGGCCTCGAACGCCTGATTGGCCGTATCCGCAACACCGGCAAGGAAGAAATCGAGCCAGGCTTCCCATGCCCCGTGCTCGCGCACTTCCTGAAGCAGGCGGTAATAGTCGGCGCGATGCGTTTTAAGGTAGAGGCTCAGATAGAGCAGCGGCTTGCGCAGCACACCGTTTACGCACAGGTACAGCGTCACCAACAAGCGACCGATCCTGCCATTTCCATCCAGGAACGGGTGGATGGTCTCGAATTGGACATGCAGCAGCCCGGCCTTGATGAGGGCGGGCAGGCGCGAGCCGTCCTCGTGCATGAAGTGCTCAAGCGCATCGAGACAAGCATCCATCTCGGTCGGCGGCGGCGGCACGAACAATGCATTGCCTGGACGTGAACCACCGATCCAGTTCTGAGACCGCCGAAACTCGCCGGGATTTTTCGTGCCGCCGCGCCCGCTTTGCAGCAGTCGCTCATGCATCTCGCGGATCAGACGTATTGACAGCGGCAGGTCTTCCAGACGCTCCAGCCCATACATCATCGCATCGACATAGTTCGACACTTCACGGATGTCGTCGATCGGCTGGCCGGCCTGCGCCTCGGTTTCGAAGCGGAGCAGATCCGAAAGAGTCGACTGTGTGCCCTCGATCTGGGATGAAAGGACGGCCTCCTTCCTCACATACATATAAAGGAACAGCTCTTGGCGCGGCAGCAGCATGGTGATGCCGTCCAGACGCCCCAAGGCTCGTTCGGCCAGACTTAACCGCTCCGGGAGGGCCAGCACGTCAATGGATGGTTCTGGAGGCAATGAGGGCGGTACGAAGGCACGCACGATTTCCCCCGCAACAGGGGTCTCGACGAAGCGGCCTAGCCGGAGGCTGGATGTTGTTTCGGACATGTTCCCACTATGCGGGAGCAGCCTTATTTAAGCAATTGGCTTTTGGCTTAAATAGTGGCTGAGCTAAGATAAGCGTCCTTAAATAACGGTCATCACTATCATCGGTGGGCACGCGCGAGAGGTTCTTAACAGCATTCTTCCGCTTTTATTGGAGGAATTCTCGCAGAAAGCGCTCACTGATAGATCCATTGTGTTTCGGCATGGAATATTGGCTCTGACGCACATTTGATGATCATTGCACGAAGCCATCAGGAACAACCCATTGAATTATGTAGAGATTGCTGATCTTCACGGAGACGCAAACCGCTGGAACACTTTTCCAGGCGGGCAGCTGCCAAAAATATTTGTAAAACAATGACCTAAAATCCAAGCTGTTGGCCAAACATCATCAAATGTGCGTCAGAGCCAATATTCCGTTCCGATTGACAAACAGTTCTCTGCAACTTGTGCACAGATGCAGGAGGGATGTTGCGAAAACTGCGTCCGACCTCTTCTGATTTGAGACCAAATTTTTCAAGTATATCCGCCTTTACCGGACAACGCATTGCGTAGGTAAACTGATAGAATGCTCCAGCCTGCGCCAGATAGTGAAAACTACCGCGCAGAACGCCCTCGACCTGTTCATTGCTCATGGCTAAAAGGCCGAGGCCGCTTATCACACATTGGCACGATCCCGGCTCGACAAGACCGAGATGCAATAGCTGTGTCGCATCTGCCAAGATAACCGTTGCCTGCGGAAATCGCTTGCGCAGCAGGGATACGAAATCAGGGTTGAATTCAATCAGGATCAGGTCGCGCGCATCCACGCCGCGGTCGAGCATGGCACGAGTAAATACGCCAGTGCCAGGTCCCAATTCGATAATCGGCCCGCTGTCGGTCTGGATTTGATGAGTAATCAGTCGGGCAAGAGATACTCCGGATGGATATATGGCTGCAGTTGCGATCGGATTGCGCAACCAGGCAGCGAAAAATCTGACGGTATCGGCGAATGGCATGTCTGTGGCCCCTTCTTGAAATCCGCCAGAAGGCGGAACACAACCAAGCTTCGGTGCTTCGCCTGTCACCTACATGGCATATTCGCGGTTGCATTTTCCCCGATCCGCATCTTAGATCAGTCGGACCATGTCAGGTTGATGCCATCCTCAAACGCCATGCTTGGTCATTTAGGTCCAAGGGACGGAGCGCATACGATGAGAATTCTGGTCGTGGAAGATGAGCCGGAACTGGCGAAGATATTGGTACGGGCGTTGGTCGACCGGAACATGGTTGCCGATACCGTTGCCAGTTGTAGCGATGCTGAGTATTCGCTGCGGGCAGATCGCTACGATGCTGTCATTCTGGATCGACGGCTGCCTGACGGAGACGGCCTAACAGTCTTGCGCAGCCTGCGCAGGCAGGGCAGTTCCGTGCCCGTGCTCATATTGACCGCCCATGGCGATCTGCCCGACCGCGTCGTCGGGTTAGACAGTGGTGCCGACGATTATCTGAGCAAGCCCTTTGCAATGGATGAATTAATGGCACGCCTGCGGGCGATACTGCGACGTGGTGAGGACGTCCGTCCTGATATCATCCGGCTCGGCAAGCTGAGCTTCGATTTTTCTTCCAAGCAGGCCCATATCGGCGAAAACATATTGGCGATGCCACGCCGCGAACTCCTTGTACTGGAGACACTGATGCGCAGAAAGGGGCGTATGGTGCAAAGGCCCGCGCTGATGGAAGCGGTTTTCGGAATGAACGACGAGGTCGCCGCAAATGCTCTCGATACGCATGTCTCGCGGGTCCGGCGCAAACTTGCCGCCGCTGGGGCGGGCGTCACGTTGAACGGCGTTCGTGGTGTGGGCTATCTTCTGCGCGAGAGTGTAATTTGAGGAAAGCGTCCTTTTCGCTGAAATGGCATCTCATCGTTAGAATCGTCATGGCACAGGCGACAATTGCTTTTCTTGCCATAGCCTTGCTTGGCGCAGCCCTCTGGGCATCAGGAACAATTCATGAAAGATATGATCGCGGCCAGCTCGACGTTCTGAGGGAGGCGGTTGGCCGGAACTCGCAAGGACGGCTGGAACTGAGGGAGACTCCAGAACTTCAGTTGCTGCGTGCGAATGACCCTTCTTTCTGGTTCCTGTTGCGGGATACCAATGGCGAGAGACTTGCCAGCGGCAAGATTCCCTTGGTCTACCGGTCCTTCGAGGAAGCAATGCCCGACATACTGGAAGCACAACTTGGAAAGGACGGATTTGGTGCCCCACGGCCTGATGCGTTGATACGATGGGAAGACACGGCTGTCGGGCGCATCCAGTTTCTTGTTGGCACCAAGGGCAGCCTGTCATTCGATCGGCTGGCGCTCGCGGTCGGGGAAGGTATGAAAGTCCTCTTCGTCCCCGGGCTCCTGCTGGCGGCGGTCGCAGCCCTTCTTGCCATCCCGCTCGTTGTACGAAGGACGCTCGAAGGAACGCAGCAGATCGCCGACAGCGCGGCGAAGATCGACCCGGAACGGCGCGGCATTCGTCTGTCCCCCGATCACGTGCCGAGAGAGCTTGCGCCGCTGGTCGATGCGTTCAACGGCACCCTGGCGCGCCTTGACGAAGGCTATTCCAGACAGCAGCAGTTTCTTGCGGAGGCAGCGCATGAACTACGCACGCCTATTGCCATTCTTTCGGCACGGCTGGAGAAGCTGCCCAAAAGCGCGCTCAAGGTGGATCTGACCCGCGACATAACCCGGCTCGGAACACTCGCAGGCCAGCTTCTCGACCTCCAGCGCTTCAATGCACAGGCGCAGAATTTCCGGAGAGTCGATCTTGTGGCGGCCGCGAGGGAGGTGGTTGCTGACCTTGCACCTTTGGCGTTCGCCGCGGGTTATGACGTGCGCTTCGAAAGCCAGACGGAACCGATCATAGTCCATGGAGACCGGCAAGCAATCGAACGCGCGATGTCCAATCTGTTCCAGAACGCAATTGACCATGGCGGAAGTAAGGGAACCATTTCGGTCATCCTGTCGGAGGATGCCGCAATCGAGGTTGCCGATCAGGGGCGCGGCATCCCTCAGAAATTGAAGGATCGCATCTTCGAACCATTCCGCAAACTCGATAGCACGAGCGGAGGGACGGGTCTTGGACTGAATCTCGTCCAGCAGATCATGGCGCATCATGGTGGTACTATCGTGTACACTCAGAATCGGTATCGTGGATGCAGTTTGATACTGAACTTCCCACAACGAGAACCGGATTCAGAGCACCGCTAAGCAGGATTGGCCTTTTGGATTCGAACCAAGACACACGCATTCAAAGTGCGTTGCCCTACCGCTAGGCGAAGGCAGAGAATGAAACTGGAGCGGATAGCCGGGGTCGAACCGGCGCGAACTGAGTGGAAATCAGGAATGCTACCTCTACATCATACCCGCAAATGAGATTATTTGAACGGATAAGCCGCTTCCCGTTCCCAATCTTCTGAACGTAAATACAAAGAGATGCCGCGGCCAACTTCTGGAGCACGGCTATCTTCCAACCGGTACTCCCGTTGAATTGCAGCCCGGATATGAACCAGATCCGCTTCGGTGACCTTTAACGCGTCTGCGATGCGTTGCTCAACCCACCAATGATCGAAGTGGACTTCGCCATTCGTCCGAAGGGCCGGATTATCGAAACGCTTTGTCGGGTCTTGAACAACGATTTTCACCTTGTCTTTCCCCGCTTCTCGCAATCTCCGTTCAATATCTCGCCTCTCGTCTGAGGTGCTGCAAATCAGGATGTCTCCATCCTTAATGCGCTCAATCATTCGAGTTGTTCGGCCAGTCCGTCCAGCCATCATCGAAAATGTGTGTAATCCTGCTTTTACAGCAGCAAACAGCCCGTACTCGTCACACTTTCTACTGGTCATGATCGAAAATCCCTCAAGATTTTTAGATAGTTAGCGGTGGCTTCTAACCTTCGAAGGGAGGAACCCCCTTTAAACAAATAACTTCGCCGATTATCTGGGGTGCTGCGCCCCGCAGGCTACGCAAGACATATACGGTCCCTAAAGCTTTCTCGATGCATCGCATTTGCCCCAGAGCGGACCACACACGCGTGTTTGCATCTATTCATGCGGTGTGATGCCTTCACATCAAACGCCACTCCACGGCCTTCCTAGAGAGTAGATGTAAGGCGCGGTTGCGTGATGCCTGACTAAGTAGCTGCCCCTTACCTACTGCTCTCTCACATCAGCCTTGCACCCCATTGGGTATGGCACATCTGGCCCTATGCATATGAGGCATGAGGCATGAGGCAAGACATGGCTGATGCTGAACGGGATAGAGAACGGCAAAGGCATTTCGGCTTGATGTGCCTTAATTGCTTGCGTTGCGCACATATCGCCACGTTAGCATAGATCAGAACAAACCGTAGGCGGTGTTTTGCTCGCACGTCGGTGTATGTCTCGTATTCAGAACAAGCACATCCATTCAGTGTCCTGCGGCAGCTTGGGCTCCCAAAAGTTAAAGAGCAAGAAACGGATTGTTGTAAATTAGATTGACTGGAAGATGAGCGCCTGGCTTTCAGGAGGTCCGAATGGCAAAGGTCAAGTTTCTTCCACTCCCAACTGACAACGTGAATGGTTTGCGGAAAGGTGCACGCGATGCATATGATTGCGCACCTGAACACGTATTATCTGATGGAGCAGGCAATCCCTGCCGTCATTGTCTTAACTTTATTCCCGAAGGCTCCGGGATGATGATCCTTGCTTATCGCCCATTTGACCATGCGCAACCCTATGCTGAAACAGGTCCTATCTTTTTGTGTGCTGACGATTGCGAACCGTGGTCAGGGATTGAAGTTCCCCCAATATTGAGCAGCCCAGACTATCTGCTTAAAGGCTACACAGAGGATCAGCGCATTCGTTATGGCACAGGAAAGATTGTAGCGCAGAACGACATTGTAACCTATGCCGCCGAACTTTTAGATAACGACGATATCAGTTTTGTCGATGTGCGATCAGCGAGGAATAACTGCTTTCAGGTTCGTATTGTGCTTGCAGATTGAGACGCCGTTATCAATGAAAGTGAGCACCCACTCTGTCGATTGTGGAATTCTCGTACCCGATTTCGCATGTCTTTTAATGCCTGAATTGGCTCGCAGAATTATTATTTGTATGTACGAAAATTATTGCTTGAGAAGGCGAATTCATGTACATACATTATATGAAGATTGTGTGGGACGAACCAAAGCGGCAGAGCAATATTACCAAGCACGGCTTGGACTTCGCTGAGCTATCACTTGAATTCTTTCTGTCTGCTTTGCACGTCCCTGCAAAGGATGGTCGATTGGAAGATGGTACATTTGTCGTGATTTATGTTGCACTGGGCACTGTCAGTCATTTCTATGCGCGCAGCACGTAAGGATGAAAGGAGCTTGCTCAATGGCTAAACGTTGGCCGAGTTTCGTAACCAAAGATTTGGGCGATACACCTGAAGACGATGCAGAATTGCATCGCCGCTGGGAGGTATATGATCGAGAGATGAAAGCGCTCATCGCAGCCGGTGG
>Ga0308158_10003158_pt1 | contig 14758 bp, 10 predicted proteins | sample PhyBR2_FD_201038 | JGI IMG/M metagenome (GOLD analysis project Ga0308158, IMG submission 201038) | Phyllosphere microbial communities from UC Gill Tract Community Farm, Albany, California, United States - DLSLB.R2 | ecosystem: Host-associated > Plants > Phyllosphere > Unclassified | place: USA... | reverse complement strand
CCGAGCGGCATCCGCGGGAGAATCACACCGAGGTATATTTCCAGCGCACGGATGGGTGACACGTTCTTACGGAGCACGCCGCCTAAAAGGGAACTAAGCAGGCGCCAAGCGCGAGGCTGTGCGTAAGTCCTCAGCGCTTCCTGCAAGCCAGGGCAGGAGCATTGGTCGGCTGTCCCGGACCGTTCCAGCAGGGTCCGTGCCATGAGCGTGCGCCAACCGAGTCCCGTCTTATAAATGATGCCGCAGATACTGCGTGGGCTCGTGCTTCCCTCGTAGCGCTTGACGAACCGAAGGGTGTTGCGGATCGAAGTGGGCAGGCTCTGCCGGGACTCGCCAACCACGTTGCCGCTGTGCTGGATGTAGTCCTGCAACACGACGCTCTGAATGCTGATTCCCCCGCAAGCGAGGGCGCAGAGCCCAATCCAGTGATCGTGATATTGGGAAGGGGCGGCCAGCGACGGAAAGGGGAGGGCTACCTCAAGAAGTTCGCGGCGAAACACACATAGAGATCCCGTTACCTGGTTGTTGGCAATGAGGTCGGGAGCAGCCACATTTCGCCTGTCGGTCAGGGTTCCTTTCGCGGGATCCGGGTCAACTGCAGATACTTCCGGTGTGACCACTCGCGCCTGGCCGGTAGCCAGGGCCGAAGTATCCAGATGGGGAAGCAGAGCTTCGAGTTTCCCGGGGTACCAGTAGTCGTCCTGGTCGCTAAGGGCAATCCACCGGGCAGCTTCCGGGACCGCTTCCAGAGCACGCTCAAAATTGTGGTGGAATCCGAGCCGGCTTTCGTATCCAAGCACTTGGAACCGGGGATCGTCTCCGCATGCCCGCCGTACCATGGCCTCAACATCCTGATATTCCCCATCTACGGATATGAGGCAAACAAAGTCCTCATGGGTTTGCGCCTGGATCGATCTAAGCTGGCGGGCGAACATGGGTTCGTCCGGCTGGTAGGCGGCAAGTGCCACAGCCCCGAAGCTGCCCGCATACCCACCGGTGGCGGGGCCGGAAGTGTCCTGGTGGGATGTCATCTGGTCCGGGCCCTCCTGCCCAGGGCCACGAAGAATGCGCGGAGAAGCATTATTCTCGCCCGCAGAATCACGGCAGTGGGCCGGCGTGATTTGGGGGTTGTGTTCTCGTCATGCAGGCGGCGTGCAACAGTCGGCGCTTCAACATGGATCATGTCCTGGTTAAGGTTGGCCACAATGGCGATCCACTGATCGTGTGTCTCGGTCAGGAAGTCCGGAAAAGGAAGTATCAGTTCTTTCACGGCAGCACGGAAAGCCATGGTGCACCCATAGTAGGGCCGCACTCCTATCCAGGTGGTGATGAGGTTGGCCACCCACCGTCGGCTGTCGGCTTCTTTGAGTTGAAGTTTGTGGAACCTGTTCGCTGGGCCACCGAAAACGCTGAAGTTGCTTGCGACAAAGTTCTTCGCCTGAAGGGCGTTGACGAGAGTTTCCACACGTCCTGCAAGCCACACGTCATCCTGGTCCGACAGCATGATGTAGTCACCCCTGCTGGCGGTTATCGCCTTTTCAAAACTGGCGACGTACCCACTGTTTTCCTCGTTGGGGAGGAAGACGATGCGAGGATCGTTCAAGTGGCGGACGACGTCGAGCGTGCCGTCCGTGGACGCGTCGTCAACAATGATGAGTTCGTCCACGGAAGTTAACTGCGCGAGGATGGATTCCACTTGTTCCGCGACAAATTCCTGGCCGTTGTATGTGGCCATGCAAACGGAGACCCGTACAGGCGAGTTCGTGCTCATGCGCTGATCTTCCGCTGGAAGGTGGGGTCGATTTTTCCAAGGCGTCCGAGCCACCCGTCCCAACAGCCTCGGATAAATGCCCGGTACTGTCCTTTGCGGTTGGCCCCGTAAAGCATCCTGAATACGTCGCTTTCGGCTTGGAAGCGAAGCCTGCGGATCAGCCACAGAGGGAATCTCGCCCCGTACTGCCGCCAAAGGTAAATGCTGTTCCTGGTCATGTAGTACACCCGGAAAGGGGCATGCGAATGTACGTGGCGCTTAACGCCCAAGAGTGTCACGTGCCAGCCGAAAAGCATCATAGGTTGTGCGTGGCCCAACGCGTGCGTCATATTGCATCCCTTCCCGACCAGGGTGGCCAGGCCGTGGGACCTCACACGGAGATTGAACTCGGAGTCGACGCAGTCGATGAAAAGCCTCTCGTCAAGCATTCCGACCGTCTTGAAAGTGGACACCGGGATAACGGCTCCGGACTGGAGGGGATCGAACGCTTCGGGAAAACGCGCCCTTTTGGTGAGTAGCGGGACATTCAGACCATTGTGAGATTGGGCGCTCACCAGACCGGCGTTGATGCCGTTGGCCCGCGCTTTCGCATACGTGGCCAGAGCTGCTGCGATATAGCCAGGATCAAGGGCGGAGTCCTGGTCGAGGGTCACCACGAAGTCGGGGGACCAGGATCCAACCGCGGCCTCTATGCCTGCATTCAGTGCTGCCGCAATTCCAACGTTCGCGGGCATCCGAATTACGGTGCAACCGAGGTCTTCCAATTCCCGCAGCACGGTGTTGTTCCGCTCGAGGTCCGATCCGTCGTCAACGACAACCGTGTGAATGACTTGCTTGCTGAGGTCTCTAACCCTCTCGGAAAGGTCCTGGGGAGGGTGGAAGGCTGAAATAACAGCCGCCACACGCGGGTCACTCCGGTGCGTCACGTCTTATCGTTCCTTCTCGCTTAACCTAATAGACCGTTCCTATGCGTCAGGGAACTGTCAGACAGCAGGCTCCAGTCTATCGTCGGTTCAGAGGGCCCTCCATTTGCCTCTTGCAGCAAGTCGAACAGAAGACCGGAAGGGGGGCGGGACATGGCGACGCGGTAGCATTATCGAGGTGCTCATCTCCGGGCAGACAGATCCAACGCTCTGTATCTTCAAGAAAAGGACCTACCTGGCACATGGCCATTGATGTATTGCTTCCCTACTACGGGGACGTCGACCTGATGAAACTTGCGGCCCAGAGCGTCATGAGCCAGCAGTTCGAGGATTGGCGTCTCATCGTGGTCGACGACGGGTACCCCAGCCCCGAGCCCCAGCGCTGGTTCGAATCAATGAGTGACCCACGGGTGACGTACCGGAAGAACGAAACAAACCTTGGCGCCAACGGCAACTACCGCAAGGCGCTCGAATTGGCTGAAGCGCCGATTGTCGTTGTTATGGGGGCGGATGACATCATGCTGCCCAACTACCTCGACGTTGTCTCCCGCGCGTTTGACGCCTATCCGGAGGCGAGCGTTGTGCAGCCGGGCGTGCAGGTCATCGATGAGCAGGGCCGCGCTTGCTCCCCTCTCGTGGACATCGTGAAGAAGGTTTATGCTCCGTCCACCAAGGAGACGCTTCTGCTCCAGGGTGAAAGGATGGCCACCAGCCTTGTCCGTGCGGACTGGGCCTACTTCCCGTCCCTGGCGTGGCGAACCGACGTGATCCGTCGCATCGGGTTCACTGAAGGCCTGCATGTCGTCCAGGACCTCGCCCTGCTGCTTGACATCGCGGCCGAGGGGGGTTCCATGGTGGTGGACCCCACCCTGTCCTTCCTCTATCGCCGGCACTCTGCATCGGATTCGTCGGTCAAGGCCCTTGACGGGCGTCGATTCGACGAAGAACGTGCCTTCTTTGAGGGGCAGGCGCGCCGCTTCCGTGAACTTGGGTGGAACGCTACAGCCCGGGCAGCGGCGTTCCACACGACATCGCGCTTGAACGCTGCCACCTTGGTGGCCAAGTCTCTGATGATCGGGAAAACCGACTCGCTGCCGAGGCTTTTGAAGCACGTAGTCTCGTAGGAAGTTTCGTCTGTAAAAGCAGGTGGCTGCCCAGTAGTACTGGGCAGCCACCTGGTCTTTTAAGTCGTCGGTTCCGGGGGGCGAACTTCCGGCGGAAGCTGGCCACCGCCGGCGGCATTGCCGCCATGCACCCGTCCCATTTCGAGTTCCTCCACTTTGAGGCGGAGGATACCCACCTCTTCTGCCAGAACCCGGATTTCATCCTCCGCCTGCGACTGCTCGAAGGAGAGGTGCAGGCAGACCGACACCAGCAGTACGAGTGCAATCGCGAACAGAAGGTTCGATGGAACTTTGACTCCGAGCACGCTGCTGGACCAGAAGAGAAGCTGTGGGAATGCCACCAGCACCAGCACGCCGACGCCGATGATGATCCAAATGACGGCGTACTTCTCCCGCAAGTGCCGGCGCCGGAGCATCTCGAAGATGATAAGCAAAATGACGAGCACAAAAATGAAGCCAACGAGGGTGGCCATGGAAACTCCTAGTTGGATGACGGTTCATTCTTCTTGCGCGTCAACGCGAAGAGGAGGGCGAATGCTGACCGGCCCAGATAGATGGCGGCCTTGACCGGATCGTGGCTGGGAGTGCCACCCTGGCGTTCCCGCATTGAGACCCCAACCTGGCGCACCGTACATCCTGACCGGATGGCTACGACCAGTGAATCAATCGTGTCACCCAGGTATTCGGCCGGGTAGTGGTCCACGTACTGCCGAATGGCCTTGGCATTGGCAGCGCGAAAACCTGAAGTTACGTCTGTGAGCCGGGTCCCCGCGATCCGGGAGATGGTCCAAGCCAGAACATTCATGGCCCACTTGCGGGGGCCCCGGACAGTGTAATTTCCTTTTTCGGCGAAGCGGGCACCGATGACGATGTCAGCTTCCTGGAGCCCGTCGAGCACGGCCTTGATATCGCGTGGATCGTGCTGGCCATCGGAGTCGACCTGGATCACCTGGGAGTAGCCATGCATCTTGGCGTACTTGAAGCCAGTCCTCATGGCGCCGCCCACACCCATGTTGAAAGGGAGCTGTACCACCAGCGCACCAGCAGCGCGGGCGACCTGCGCCGTGTTGTCGCGTGAGCCGTCGTCTACTACGAGGACGGTGCAGTCGGGGCCAAACTCGAACACTTCCCGGATGGTGTTGCCGATGGACTCCGATTCATTCCAGGCCGGCATGATCACCAGGGTGCGCTGCGCTTGCTCTGCGGGAGTCATGCTTTATCGTTTTCCGCCTTCAGGTAGGCGCTTAGCCTCGAGTCGGTATCGGGTATGTCAAAACCTGTCGACTGCGCCTTCGCCAGCTTCAGGTAGCTGTTGAGCGGCCGCGGGGCGGCAGCTTTGTCCTTGAAGTAGTCGGCGGTTGAAATGCCCGTTACGTCAGCCCGGGCTGCTCCGCACTGCTCGTAGACGTCTCCAGCGATATCCGCCCAGCTTTTCACCGGTCCGTCATTGCTGAAGTTGTACGTCCCGTAGGCCGCGTCCCCATCCAGCAGGTGCCGAATGAAGGCCGCGATGTCTTCGGTGAAACTCAGCCGGCCCTTTTGGTCATTGACGACTGAGGGTTTGACGCCTTTGCGCGCCAGGCCGGCCATGGTGCGGACAAAGTTGCTGCCTTCCCCGATAACCCAGCTCGTCCTGACGATGTAGTGGCGCGGAACGACGCTGACCACCGCGTCTCCGGCCGCCTTGGTCTGCCCATACACCCCCAGGGGCGTGAAGGTCTCGTCCTCGTCGTGGCTGTCCAGGGTTCCGTCGAAGACGTAGTCCGAGGAGACATGAACCAAAATGAGGTTATGCTCGACGGCGGTGCGGGCCAGGTGCGCCACGGCCGCGACGTTGATTGACCAGGAGGCGCTGCGGCCTTCTGCCGTTTCTGCAGCATCGACGGCAGTGTAGGCGGCTGCGTTGATGATGGTGGAGTAGTTTTTCCAGTTCCTGTCCGCGAAACTGGCCGCGCTGGCGAGGTCAAACTCAGCCCGGCTTGCGAACTCAACTGTTGTGTCGCCGTCGTACGTCCTGCGCAGTGCCTTGCCCAATTGCCCGTCCGCGCCCACCACGAGGATTTTCCTGGCGGGCATCGGGGTGACGTCAGCCATCCGTGGGTGCGCCTTGTCCTTGTCAGAGAGCTCGGCCTGGGCAAGCGGAATGGGCCACTCGATCGCCGCTGTCTCATCCGCCAGGTTGAGGAAGGTGTACTGACTCTGGGCGTCTGCCGACCAGTGGTCGTTCACGAGGTACGTGTAGGCGGTGTTGTCCTCGAGTGTCTGGAAGGCGTTGCCAACACCCCGTGGAATGAAGATGGCTTGGCTGGGGTCGAGCTCTGCGGTGAAGACGGCCCCAAAGGAGGGCCCTTCGCGCAGGTCTACCCATGCCCCGAAAATACGGCCGGTCGCCACCGAGATGAACTTGTCCCATGGCTCCGCGTGGATCCCGCGGGTGGTGCCGGCCTTTTCGTTGTAGGAGATGTTGTTCTGGACGGGCCGGAAGTCAGGCAGCCCAAGGGCCACCATTTTTTCCCGCTGCCAGTTCTCCTTGAACCAGCCCCGGTTGTCGCCATGGACCGGAAGGTCATAGAGGACGACGCCGGGAATGGGGGTTTGGTGGGCGGCAAGCTTTTTCGAGAACTCCAGGGACATTTGTTACTGGCCCTGTTCCTTGTACTTGGCCTCGGTGACCGCTTTCTGCGGACGCCACCAAGTCTCGTTTTCCCGGTACCACGCGATGGTGTTTTCGATCCCCTCGTCGAAGTTGGAGAACCTGGGCTCCCACCCGAGCTCATTGCGAAGCTTGGTGGAGTCAATGGCGTACCGCAGGTCGTGGCCGGGGCGATCAACCACGTGGTCGTACGCGTCAGGGGACTGGCCCATGTGCTTAAGGATCAGTTCGACAACTTCTTTGTTGTTTTTCTCTCCGTCGGCCCCGATCAGGTACGTTTCGCCGATGGTTCCCTTGGCGATGATGGCAAGCACAGCTGAGGAGTGGTCGTTGGCGTGGATCCAGTCCCTGACATTCTCACCCTTGCCGTAGAGCTTGGGGCGGATCCCGTCGATCACGTTGGTGATCTGCCGGGGGATGAATTTTTCCACGTGCTGGAAGGGACCGTAGTTGTTGGAGCAGTTGCTGATGGTTGCCTGCAGGCCGAAGGATCGTACCCATGCCCTGACCAGAAGATCGGATCCGGCCTTGGTGGACGAGTACGGGCTGGACGGGTTGTAGGGAGTTTGCTCCGTGAAGCGCTCCGGGTCGTCCAGTTCCAGGTCTCCGTAGACCTCGTCAGTCGAAATGTGGTGGAAGCGCTTGTTGTGCTTGCGGGCTGCTTCGATCAGCGTGTAGGTGCCGACGATGTTGGTGTCCAGGAACGGGCGCGGGTCGTGCAGGGAGTTGTCGTTGTGGGACTCAGCAGCGTAGTGAACAACTACATCGGTGTCGGCAACAAGGGTATCTACAAGCCCGGCGTCGGCAATATCCCCCTGAACGAAGTTGAAGCGTTCCTCCGGAAGGCCCTGCAGCGACTCCAGGTTGCCCGCGTAGGTCAGCTTGTCCAGAACAGTGACATGGTCGTCGGTGTTTTCGAGAACGTAGTGGACAAAGTTTGAGCCGATAAAGCCGGCTCCGCCGGTCACTAGAAGTCGCTGCATAATTCCCTAGACTACCGGATTTGCTGCTGCCCTAAGCGAAGGGAAAGATGGGGGCATGCGCGGAATAATACTTGCCGGCGGAACCGGCTCAAGGCTTCATCCCATCACGCTGGGTGTCAGCAAACAGTTGGTACCGGTCTACGACAAGCCAATGATCTACTACCCGCTGTCAACGTTGATCCTTGCAGGTATCCGGGACATCCTGATCATCACGACGCCCCACGATGCGGAGCAGTTTGAACGCTTGCTGGGGGACGGCTCGCGATTCGGCGTTTCCATCACCTACAAGCAGCAGCCGTCGCCCGACGGATTGGCCCAGGCCTTCGTCCTCGGCGCCGACCACATTGGCGATGACAGCGTTGCACTGGTGCTGGGCGACAACATCTTCTATGGCCAGGGCATGGGGACCCAGTTGCGCCGCTTCAAGACCATCGACGGCGGGGCCGTCTTCGGGTACTGGGTCAAAGATCCCTCCGCCTATGGTGTGGTGGAATTCGACGACAATGGCAAGGCCCTCTCGCTGGAGGAGAAGCCGGCGGCTCCGAGGAGTCATTACGCAGTTCCTGGCCTGTATTTCTATGACAACAATGTGGTTGATATCGCCAAGAACCTGAAGCCCTCTGCCCGGGGGGAACTGGAAATCACCGACGTGAACCGCATCTATCTGGAAGCCGGTAAGCTGCAGGTCGAAATTTTGCCGCGTGGAACCGCTTGGCTCGATACGGGCACGTTCAACGACCTCAACGACGCCTCGAACTTTATTCGCACTGTTGAAAACCGGCAGGGCCTGAAAATCGGCGCCCCTGAGGAGATTTCGTGGCGGCTCGGGTTCCTGACCGACGAGGAACTCCGCGAACGGGCTGAGCCCTTGGTCAAAAGCGGTTACGGGGCATATCTGCTGGAGCTCCTGGCTGAGAAGTAGTCCTGGAGCCTGGACACGAATAAGGGGGGTGAAGCAGCGGCTTCACCCCCCTTATTCGTGTCCTAGTAAGTCAACGTACGGCATCCCAACTGGGAGTTGTACGCAGCAAATATTGAGACCGCAACCCCGTAGGTGCAGACGCGGTATTGGCCGCGGGCGGTGATGGGGACCGATGTCGAATAGCCATGGTCACCCACCGTCTGTAAGGCGCTGTTGACATCCGGCCGCTTCAGATTCGCGGTGAACGCGTAGCCTTTAGTGCTCCCGTCAGGATAGGTGATGTAGGCGTGAACCGGATTGGAAATGCCGGGCAAGGCGGGATCAAGCGTCCAGCCTTGCGTTACGACGGCGGCCTGTCCATTGGACACCTGGATGCCGGCGCTGTCGAGGAACCCCATCGTGGGCGGCGTAGAGGTAACGGAGTAGTTTCGGCAGCTGAGCATGGTGGGCCCGTTGGACACCGGTGCCACGCCCACAGCTTGCACGCAGACCGAATAGGTGCCGGTGGAGCTGATCGGAAGCGCGGCTTGGAAACCATGGTCACCAACTGTGCCCAACGCTGCATTGACGTCCGGCCGTTTCAGGTTTGCCGTGACATTCACTGGTGCAGGGCTCGCCACCGCGGTTCCGTCTTTGGCGGAAATGTACGCGTTTACGGGAATGCTGGTGGCGGGCTGAGTGGGATCCAGGGCCCAGCCGGTGACCTGTAGGGCCGCCGAGTTGGTCGATTGGGTCATGGTCAGGGTGTCATAACTGCCAATGGGGGACGGATTCGCCTCAACGTTCACTGTCCGGCAGCCCAAGGGTGTGTTGGCATTCTGGCCTATTGCGTACGTGCAGACCTTGTAAGATCCCGGAGCCGATACGGGGACCTGATAGTCGAAACCGTGGGTGAAACCCAGGCCGGTAGCTGATTGCACGTCTGGCCGTGAGGTGTTTGCCGTCATGCGGTAGCCGGTGGTTGTCCCATTCGGAGCCGTGACGTAGGCGTCTGCATACGAGGACGCGGACGGATTGGCCTGGTCGGCTGCCCACCCCTTGAGCTGCAGTGTGACCTTATCCACGGTTCGGTTCTGTGTGAGGCTGTCGAAGCTGCCTACTGGCACTCCGATCCCTGTAGCGCTCACGCTCTTGCAGCCTAGGGACGTGTTGCCATAGGTGCCGATCGAGTAAGCGCACGCGGTGTACGTACCTGAGCGGTTGATAGGCACAGTGCCGTCGAAGCCATGAAAGGATCCATAGCCCAGGGCCTGGTCGACATCCGGCCTGGCGGCATTGGCTGTCCACGCATACCCTGTGGTGGTGCCGTCAGGTGATGTCACGTAAACATGTGTTTGATTGGAAGTAGCCGTGTTGGCAAGATCAACGGACCATCCACGCGCACGCAGTGCAAATTGGGTGCCGCTGCCTGTCATCGACAGGGAATCGAAGCTTCCTGTTGGAAGCGCAGAACCCGCAAACCGCTGCAGGGAAGGATAGTCGCCGTTCCACACGTTGGAGTCGCCCGCAAAGGGCCCTGTGCTGCTGTATTGCCAAATGCTGTAGGTGCTCCAACTGCCTGTCGGGACTGCCCCGGCATCGTTGCTCGGGGAGCCGGGGTAGGCGGCCACCCACAGCGGATAGTCACCAAAACCTGATGGGTTGCCTAGGCATTGGTTCCACCAGTTTGTGTTCGTGTAAATTGCCGGAAGCCGGCCGGTCAGGGACTTCATGGTGTTTCCAAAGTCCTGAACCCAGGAAGCCAGTTGTCCGGGAGTCATGTTGTAGCAGGTGTTTCCAAAGTAGAAACCGTTGATAGTCCGGCCCTCATAGGGATTGAACTCGAAATCGAGGACGGGCGGCATGGTGTACCCGTCGGCGGACCATCCGCCCCCGTTTGCTACGAAGTACCGGGCCTGGTCGGCTCCTGATGACCAGTTTGGAATTGCAAAGTGGTACGCACCGCGGATCATTCCAACGTTCCTGGAGCCTTGATACTGCGGGCTGAACTGGTCGTTCGTCATGTAATTGCCCTCGCTGGCCTTTACATACGCAAATCTTGCACCCATGTTCCACTGTTGCTGCCAGTCGACGTTGGGCTGGTAGCCACTGACATCAAGTCCCTGGATTCCGAAGGTGGGCGTCCAGGTCCCTTGCGTCGCCAGCGACTCGCTACTGAGACGCTGGACAGTTGTGGTGTTGGACGATGCTGTTACCCGGGCTGACCGCTGCCCCATCTGCGCGCCCTGCCCGACGGCCTCAGCCATGGACTGAGCTGCAGGCGCCGTGGACGCGGGGGCCGTGCTGGCTGTTGGCACGGGGGCCGTGCTCGCTGTGGGCGAAGAGGTGGGGCCTGAGGCTTCGGGTGATGCGGTGGGAGACGACGAAGAGGAGGTCCCTGCAGCTGTCCCGCTTATGGATGGCGAAGGATTGGAATCCACTGCGACAGCTGCACCACTGAGGCCGGGACCCAGCGTCAGCGAGCAGGCAAGGACGAGCAACCCGAAGGATTTCAGGGCCAGGCGACGGGACTGAGACAGGTTCCGCTTCATTTTTTGCTCCGGAGAAATTGCGACGCTCCCCGAGCGCCCTTTGGATACTGCTCAGGTGATTCCCCCAAGGAAGTCCCCTGATAGTGCTATTTCGTTAAATAACGCGCTCACCATAGCATCCTGTGACTAATGGGACCAGTGTTGTAAACGTTGCGCTTGTGAATAGCGGCAAGTCCAGGGCCGTCTGCCCGCTACAAATGCCGGTAGCAGGAAACACAGAGACGTCGGGGGAAGGGCTTCCTGCCCTTCCCCCGACGTCTTGGTCCAAGCCTTATCCTGCCAAGGCAGGCGGCTACGTGCTAACCCCCAAGGAAGTAGCCGCTAACATCGCTCACCAGCTGCACAGTCCCTCCAGTGGAGCTGTTCCTGAGGCTTACCTTGCCGTCGGACCCCACCGGAACCACCACCAGGTTCGGCACTGTCTGGCTCTTCCCGAAGTTGACGTTGGAGGCGTTCGGTACAGCCTGTCCCGACGGGTATGCGGTGATGAAGCCGTTGGAGGTAGGTTCTGTCACCGTCAGGTTGAAGACCACACCTGCGACAGAGGCAGGAATGCCCGAGGCGCCACCTACTTGGAAGCTAGCCGAGGTGTTGGTCGCAACGGGACCGGTGGAAACGCGTGTGTCGAGGAACCGGGAGGGTCCTACTGGCACAAAAGCTCCAGCTGCTGTGGGTGTCCCGGCAACGTAGTAGCCAAAGACGTCAGCCACAAGTTGTGCTGATCCGTTGGAGTTGTTTGTGAGGTTGACTTTGCCGTCAGCGCCCACCGGGACAGTGACCAAATTCGGCACGGTCTGGTTGGGTGCATAGTTGACGTTCGAGGCATTCGGTGCAGCACCGCCGGATGGATAAGCGGTGATGAATCCATCGGATTGCGGCTGCGTTACCGTCAGGTTGAACACCACCGCGGATACCTTATCCGGGATGCCGGAGCTGCCGCCGACTTGGAAGGACATCGTGGCATGGGCGGCAATAGGGGAGGAGGACCGGGTATCCAGCAGCCGCGAGGGTCCGACCGGAACCAGTGCGCCGGGTACAGCCGGCGTCCCTCCGATGTAGTACCCGCTGACGTCAGCCACCAATTGCGTCGCGCCGGTGGATGAGTTCTTGAGCGTTACTTTGCCGTCACTTCCCACTGGGACAGTCACCAGGTTCGGCACGGTCTGGCCCTTGCCGTAGTTCACGTTCGACGTCGCAGGAGCGCTTGTGAGCGAGGGGTAGGCCGAAATGAAGCCGTTCGCCTCCGGTTCTGTCACGGTCAGGTTGAACACGACTGACGAGACGTTCGCCGGAATCCCTGAGGCGCCGCCGACCTGGAAGGACACGGTCCCTCCAGGGCCCACCTTTGATGATGTCCTCGTATCCAGGAACCGCTTCGGCGTGACCGGAACGAATGTTCCGGGTGCCGTGGCCGTCTTGCCGCCGCCGACAGGTAGGTCAGCGAACCAGTAGCGCTTGGCCACGTCGTCAGTGGCCAGAGCGACAATGCCGGTGGCGCTGTTGACCGGTTGCTTGCTGGTGCTCACGTTGTTCATATTCAGTGAAGAGCCGTCCTGGATTACAGGAGTTCCACGGCCGGACGCAAAGACCGGGTTGTCCATGTCAGCGGTCTTTTCGTATATGGCACCCGAAACCCCGGTGTACGGGCAGCCACTGACTGACGTCGCCGGCCCCGTCTGGAACGCGTGCACCTTGTTGTTGTCAGGATCAAGCACGATCTGTGGCCGTGTTTGGCAGTCAGCCAGCGTGGAGATGGTGGACCGTGAGAATGACCCGGTGCCAGGCTTGAATACCAAAAGCTGCAGCTGCGGAAGCGTCTTGTCCGTGGCAGTTTCATCCAGGCTTGTCTTAACGGCGGCGAATACGCGGCCGGCACTGTCCGCTTGCAGGGACTTGAGGTTGAGGTGGTCGTCCGCGATGCCCTTCCCCTGCACTGCTGGCTGGGCCTTCCAGGAGCTGGCAGACTGGCCATCGGTGTGGGTAGCCCACCAAACAGAACCTGTGGATTGGTCGGACCACATCACCCCGATCTGCTTCTTCCCAAACGCCACAACGGCGGAAATATCATCCGGGGTGGGGTGGACGTTGTTAACAGGGAGAACAGCAGGCGTGCCCCAGTTTGCACCACCGGCCGTGGAACTATTGACCATCACGCTGTTGGTGTATCCCGCAGTTGCGTCGCCCGTGACATGGGTCCACGTAGCCCAAATGGACCCCGTGCTGTCCTTGTCAATGGTCATCGTTTCACTGCTGTCGCTGGTGATCGTGGTAGGGAACCCCGCGTCCAGCGTGTACTTCCCGTTGGCGTAGCTGTAGCGGTAGAGCCTGGCAGGTTGGTTGGGCAGGGAAGCAACTGGAGCGTTCTCGGTCGATGTCGTGACGACATGGGAGGCAACGTAGAGGTGCGCGCCGTCCCATAGCGTGTCTGCAAGTGTGTTGGTTCGGCTGTCGATGCCCACCCCGGTGTCAACCCACTTTTCAGCGGTGCGGTCAAGTTTGTAGATTCGCCATCCACTTCCAGTGGTCCACATGTCAGCCCACCAGGAGCCGTCGTTCCACCAGAGCTTGCTTTGGGGCTTCTCTTCGGTGGCCGCCTGCCCAGACCCGGTATATGTCACGCTGGGAAAACCATACGTTGGGACCGGCGCATCAACTGTTGGGGTTGCCGCGCCGGCTGGCTCCCCAATTACTGTTGCCAACCCTGAGACAACAAGAACTGTTGCCAGTCCTTGGCCCAGGGCGCGTGTCATCCGTCTCTTCACGATTCTCCTAACAATCAGCCCCAACGCTGCTGCGTCCAGGTCCCTAAGGAAGCTGGTGCCCCCGCTCACCATTAATCCCTCCTGCAACAGTTGGCACACGGGTAGTGAGTACTCCACTTGGAAGGGGCTGCCTACCGGTCCGTGGGGCCAAAGTACTCAGGGCACTGATGGTTCTGCATTGTTCGGTTTGTCCACAGCCTTGTGATTTGACTTGTTGTGGCGGGACCGTCTCCTTAGGCTGGACCTCAGTCGCACTGCCTCCGCCGGGGGCGGCAGTTGTATGGGGGAACATATGGACGCGCTGGGAATAGTCGAGGACGAAGTCCGCGAGCTCATCCGCCGCCGCGGGCTTGACCCGCTCAGGCAGGCAGGCGAGGTCCGTCGATTGGTCGAAGCCGCAGTCACTGACTATGACGAACGGGCCCTGATGGGACCCCTTCCGCCCCTTGGTGCTCTTGACGCAGCCCGTCGGTTCCTTTTCGACGCAGTCGCAGGCTTCGGCGTACTTCAACCCCTCCTCGATGATCCATCGATTGAGGAAATCTGGCTCAACGCCCCTAACGAAATCTATGTGGCACGCAACGGTGAGTCAGAGCTGACGTCGCTTAGCCTTTCGGAGCAGCAGGTGCGGGACCTGGTGGAGCGCATGCTCAAGAGCTCGGGCAGAAGGCTGGACATGTCTTCTCCTTTTGTCGACGCCGCGTTGCCTGACGGCTCCAGGCTGCATGTTGTTATTCCGGACGTCACCCGGCGCCACTGGGCTGTGAACATACGCAAGTTCGTCGTGAAAGCAAGCCGTCTCGAACATCTGGTGGAGTTGGGGACGCTGACACCACAGGCCGCACGGTTTCTTGGCGCGGCAGTCTCCAGCGGCCTCAATATCCTTGTTTCCGGGGCTACACAGGCAGGTAAGACAACCATGCTGAACTGCTTGGCGGCCAGCATCGGAAGCCGCGAGCGCGTCATCACTGTTGAAGAAATCTTTGAGCTTCAGTTCCCGCTCCGGGACGTCGTGGGCCTGCAGTGCAGGCAGCCGAACCTCGAAGGTGAGGGCGAAATTCCACTTCGTCGACTGGTGAAGGAGGCTCT
>Ga0308158_10003153_pt1 | contig 14770 bp, 15 predicted proteins | sample PhyBR2_FD_201038 | JGI IMG/M metagenome (GOLD analysis project Ga0308158, IMG submission 201038) | Phyllosphere microbial communities from UC Gill Tract Community Farm, Albany, California, United States - DLSLB.R2 | ecosystem: Host-associated > Plants > Phyllosphere > Unclassified | place: USA... | reverse complement strand
GGAGCATCTCTGCTATCGCCAGCGCCTGGGTCACATCATTATGGTTACGCGGTTCTGCTTGCGGCGGATCGTTGCAGTCAATCACCAGCTGATCCAGCGGCTGGCCGCGCAGGAAGTCGGCGGTGTCGGGTGGCAACCCGCAGGTATCACACAGCCAGGTGAGCCGGGTGCCGTGCCAGTCGAACAGATAGCCATGCGTCAGTTTCGAGTGTTGCAACGGCAGCGGCGTGACCTGCAGTTCACCAAAGGCGTGCGCTACAAACGGCGTTAAGGCGGGACGGAAATCGAGCAGGCCAGGATGTTTATAGAGATCGTCACAGCCTCGCGGATCGGGTGGACCCCAGACCGGAATCGGCGCGCCCACTCCCCAGCGCAGTGCAAAAAGCCCCTGCACATGATCCATGTGGTAGTGAGTCAGCAGAATGCGTGTCAGCGTGCCGGGCGGGAAGCGCGACGCCAGCAGCGGCAGACCGGCATCCAGCAGGATGCGCTCGCGACCAAACTCAATCAGCGCGCTGCAGGGTGCACGCGCGTAGCCGCTGTTGAGCTGCGCACGCTGACAGGCGCGACAGTCGCAGCCCGGCAGCGGTGCGGCAGTGACCCCGCCAGTACCCAGAAAAGTGAGTTTCATTGATGCGCCTCCAGTATCTGACGCAGCAGGCACACGGTATCCGCCAGCGCGCCGTCGTTGTTGAGGATAAGGCAGCCATCGGGCTGTGGCTGTGCGGCGCGCGCCAGCCGCCGGGCGATCTCCGACTCATCTTCCCGTCCGCGCTGGCGCAGCCGCGCTGCCAGCACGGCGGGTGTGACCTGCAGACAGACCGGCAGCAGCTGCGAGCCGAAACGGGCCTGCGCCTGCGCCAGATGCAGCCGCGAACCGTTCACCACCACATTCTGCCCGCGCAGCAGCCACTGTTCCGTCTCACAGCCAATGCCATAGCTGAAACCGTGCGCCTGCCAGCTCACCGCGAACAGTCCCAGCGCTGCGCGGCGGGCAAACTCCGCCTCGGTCAGCGCCACATGGTTTTCACCGCCCGCATCGGCGGCGCGGGTAATGTAGCGATGGGCGATCAGCAGCCGTGGCGGAGGTGCCGCCCGCAGCGCATCCAGCAGGCTGTCTTTACCCGAACCCGAAGGACCGGTGAGCCAGATCAGCCGCGCCATCAGTACACCTGCCGGCCTTTGCTCCAGACGTGCCGCACGTGCGGGTAGCCGTGTGCGGTGTGCGCCAGCACCAGATCGGCGCGGCAGCCTTCGGCGATTACCCCGCGATCTTCGAGCCCTAAGGCGCGCGCCGGGTTACAGGTGACCAGTGCAATCGCCTGCGCCATGCCGAGGCTGTTGCGCTCATCATCTGCCAGCCGGAACGCCGCATCCAGCAGGCTCGCCGGATAGTAATCAGACGAGAGAATATTCAGCAGGCCGTGTGACGCCAGCTCCCAGGCGGCGACGTTGCCGGAGTGCGAGCCGCCGCGCACGATGTTAGGCGCGCCCATCAGCACCTGCATATTGCGATAACGCGAGGCGCGTGCCGCCTCCAGCGTGGTAGGAAACTCTGCAATGCGGCTGCCCGCGGCGTGAGACTCTTCAACGTGCGCCGCGGTGGCATCATCGTGGCTGGCAATGGCGATGCCATGTTCCCGGCAGAGTCCGGCAATCGCCTGACGATTGGGCTGTGACCACGCTGCTGCCAGGGTGAGCTGGTCATGCTCGAACTGATCCATTTCCGCGTCGTTGAGCTGATATTTGCCCTGATAATATTCGCGATACTTTGTCAGGGACGCGTACTGACGCTGGCCCGGTGAATGGTCCATCAGCGACACCAGCGCCAGCTCCGGCGTGCCCATCAGCGCTTCAAACAGCGGCGCAGTGGTGGGATGCGGCAGTTCACAGCGCAGATGCAGCAGATGCTCGGCCCGGTTCAGTCCTTTGCGGTTGCTGTCGCGGATGGCGTCGATCATCTTGCTGAGGTTATCCAGCCGGTGCCCGCCGTCGCGCACATCCCCGACGCCAATCGCATCCAGCACTGTGGTAATGCCGCTGGAAACCATCAGCGCATCGTGGCTGCTCATCGCCGAGTGTGCCGGCCAGTCCACTTTCGGACGCGGCGTGAAAAACTTATCGAGGTTATCGGTGTGCAGCTCCACCAGACCCGGCATCAGCCAGGCGCCCTCGCCATCCAGCGCGCCCGGCTGCTGGCTGGTGGTTTCGCTGAAGCTGCTGATGCGCTCGTCGCGAAACTCCAGCGATCCGGTTACCACTTCGTTTTCCAGCACCAGTCTGACGTTATTGATGATCATGCCTGCGCTCCTGTCTCGATCGGGTACATCAGGTGCAGCCGGTCCGCTACCCGCTCGCGCACCGCCCGATCGTGAAAAATACCGACGATGGCGGCACCACGGGCGCGCGCCTGTTCAATTAAGCTCACCACCGCCTCGCTGTTGACGCTGTCGAGCGAGGCGGTGGGTTCATCCAGCAGCAGCACCGGATAGTCGGCGATAAAGCCGCGGGCGATATTCACGCGCTGCTGCTCTCCGCCAGAGAAAGTGGACGGGGCCAGCGACCAGAGACGCTGCGGCACGTTGAGCCGGGTCAGCAGTTCGGCGGCACGCGCTTCACAGAAGGCGCGCTCGACGCCGCGCTCCAGCAGCGGCTGCATCACAATCTCCAGCGTCGGCACGCGCGGGATCACCCGCAGAAACTGGCTGACCCAGCCCAGCGTGTCGCGGCGCAGGGCGATAATCTGGCGCGCCGATGCCTGCGCCATGTCGATCCACTCGCCCTGATGCGCGACCCGAATGTGGCCGCTGTCGGGCTGATAGTTGCCGTAAAGCGCGCGCAGCAGTGTGGATTTACCGCTGCCGGAATGACCGTGCAGCACGACGCATTCGCCCTCGCCTGCCGTCAGGCTGGCGTTGTGCAGCACCGGCAGCGCCGCGCCGTTCTGGTTATGCAGCACAAAGGTTTTACACAAATTCTCTACCCGCAGGCGCGGAGTGATAGTTGTCATTTAATTGAGCACCGAAGAGACCAGCAGTTGAGTGTAAGGATGATGAGGATCGTCCAGCACGCGGTCAGTCAGACCGCTCTCCACCACCCGCCCCTGCTTCATCACCAGCAGGCGATGCGCCAGCAGTCGCGCCACGCCGAGATCGTGGGTGACAATCACCACCGCCAGATTCAGTTCGCGCACCAGCGTCCGCAGCAGATCCAGCAGTCGCGCCTGCACCGACACATCCAGCCCGCCGGTCGGCTCATCCATAAACATCAACTGCGGCTGCGTCACCAGGTTCCGGGCGATCTGCAGACGCTGCTGCATACCGCCGGAAAAGGTGGTGGGCAGATCGTCGATGCGACCGGCGTCAATCTCCACCGCCTGCAGCCAGCGGCTCGCCTCGGCGCGGATGTCGCCATAGTGGCGCTGTCCGGTCGCCATCAGCCGTTCGCCGATGTTGCCGCCCGCGCTGACCTGCGAACGCAGCCCGTCCATGGGATGCTGATGCACCACGCCCCATTCGGTGCGCAGCAGGCGACGGCGATCGCTTTCACTCATCTGATAGAGGTCGCGATTCTGATAGAGGATGCTGCCCTGCTGCGGCGTCAGACGCGCCGACAGGCTCTGCAGCAGCGTGGTTTTACCGGAGCCGGACTCGCCGACAATGCCCAGCACTTCGCCGGGACAGAGATCAAAACTGACCTGCTCAAACCCTTTGCCCGGCGCATAAAGATGGGTGAGCTGGTTCACCGCAAGCAGCGGCTGTTCACTGTGCATGTTGCTGTTCCTGCTGCTGATGGCAAAAGTCGGTGTCGGAGCAGACAAACATCCGCGTTCCCTGATCGTCCATCACCACCTCATCGAGATAGCTGTGGCGCGAGCCGCACAGCGCGCAGGGTTCATCCCACTGCTGCACGGTGAACGGATGATCGTCGAAGTCCAGGCTTTCCACGCGGGTGTAAGGCGGCAAGGCGTAGATGCGTTTTTCACGCCCGGCACCAAACAGCTGCAGCGCGGGCATCATGTGCATCTTCGGGTTGTCGAATTTGGGAATGGGCGATGGATCCATCACATAGCGATCGTTGACCCGGACCGGATAGGCGTAAGTCGTCGCGATGTGGCCGTAGCGGGCAATATCTTCATACAGCTTCACCTGCATGATGCCGTACTCCTCCAGCGCATGCATGGTGCGGGTTTCGGTTTCGCGCGGCTCAATAAAGCGCAGCGGCTCCGGGATCGGCACCTGGAAAATCAGGATCTGATCCTCTTCCAGCGGCGTTTCCGGGATGCGGTGCCGGGTCTGGATCAGGGTGGCATCGGCGGTGTGCTCGGTGGTGGCAGCATTGCTGACCCGCTTAAAGAACTGGCGGATCGACACCGCATTGGTAGTGTCATCTGCGCCCTGATCGATCACCTTCAGCACATCCTGATCGCCAATCACGCTGGCGGTGATCTGGATGCCGCCGGTGCCCCAGCCGTAGGGCATCGGCATCTCACGTCCGGCGAACGGCACCTGATAGCCGGGGATCGCCACCGCTTTCAGGATGGCGCGGCGGATGGTGCGTTTGGTCTGCTCATCGAGATAGCCGTTGTTATAGCCGGTGAGTTCAGCCATGGTTGCGCTCCTGATAATCGTGCTGCAGCTGTTTCAGCAGTTCCAGTTCCGCCTGGAAATCGACGTAGTGCGGCAGCTTGAGATGCGAGACAAAGCCTGCGGCTTCAACGTTGTCGGCGTGCGACAGCACAAACTCTTCGTCCTGCGCCGGGCTGGTAACACGCTCATGCTGTTCGCGGCTTTGCAGCGCCCGGTCCACCAGCGCCATCGCCATCGCTTTACGTTCGGCGCGGCCAAACACCAGCCCATAGCCCCGGGTAAAGTGCGGCGCCGTGTCGTCGCTGTGGGCAACGCCGTTGACCATTTCACACTCCGTCAGCAGCAGCTCACCAATCTCGAGATCAAAACCCAGCTCTTCGGGACAGATACTGACGCTGAGAGTGCCGGTGCGAATCTCGCCGGCAAACGGATGGGTGCGCCCATAGCCGCGCTGTGTCGAATAGCCGAGCGCCAGCAGAAAGCCTTCGTCGCCACGCACCAGCTGTTGCAGGCGCGCGGCGCGTGAGGCGGGAAAGCTCATCGGCTCGCGGGTGATATCGACAGGCTCGCTGCCGTCATCCATCTCGGCGGCAGCCAGCCCTTCATCGCTCATCATACTGAACATATGCGGGCACTGGTCAGGCACCGAACGATCGTCACGCGGCGCGGCGGGCGTTTCGCCATTGGCCAGCAGGGTGAAGTCGAGCAGACGGTGGCTGTAGTCGTAAGTTGGTCCCAATACCTGGCCGCCCGGCAGATCTTTATAGACCGCCGAGATGCGGCGTTCGATGCGCATCGCACCGGTCGCCAGCGGCGTGCTCTCCGCCAGGCGTGGCAGCGTGGTGCGATAGGCGCGCAGCAGAAAGATCGCCTCGACCAGATCGCCGCTGGCCTGTTTAATCGCCAGCGCCGCCAGTTCGGGATCGTAAATCCCGCCTTCGGTCATCACCCGATCCACCGCCAGTCCCAGCTGCTGCGCCACCTGATCGCAGCCGAGTTCGGCTACCGCCCGATCGCCGCGCCGCAGATCGGCCTGCAACTGGTGGGCATTTGAAATGGCTTTTTCGCCCCCTTTCACCGCGACATACATCAGCACACCTCCACAACGGTGGTGCGCGGCACGGCCATGATCGCTTCGCCACAGGTGAAGATCAGATCCACGCCCTGTGGAAACGGATGCGGACGGGTGCGCAGATATTCCAGCACGCTTTCGGGCAGCTGTGGCGCGATGGCGCGGGTTTCCCGCAGGCCAGGGCCGGAGAGGCGCAGCGTCAGGCCGCCATTCAGTGACGGCACTTCGATAATCAGCGTGGTGCTTTTTTCCGGTGACATGTTGTCACCGGCCGCGAACTGCGACGGGTCGGGCTGCGCCGCCGCATGGCTCAGGGCAAAAGGCGCATCCTGCTGCGTGGTGATCGGCGCACCGGTATGGAAGCGCAGATTGTTGCGCAGCTGTTCGTTGTCGATTTCCGCATCCAGCCAGACCGGGCTTTCCTGATCGACCAGCGTCAGCAGCAGCGCCGTGGCCGCCGGTGACAGTGCGCCCCAGCCCTGTTGCAGCGGCAGCGAGACCATCACGCCCGGTTCGCTCATCGCTTTCAGAATGCGGCGAAACGCGCGCTGCGCATCCGCCACCGGATGGTTAAAACTTGCCAGTAAAGTCATCAGTTATCTCCGCGAACCAGCGTAAAGAAATCCACTTTGCTGCTGGCGATTTCACGGGCGCGCAGCTGTCGCTGCTCATCGCGCCACGCCGCCAGCGGGGTAATAATCTTCTCTTCCAGCAGTTGCCGGGTTTCCGGCTGCTGTAACAGCGCATCCAGCAGGGCACAGCGTTCGGCATGGGCTTTGTCGCGCCCTAACAGGTAGCTGTAACCCAGAGTGCCGTCGCTGAGCTGCACCACCGCGCGCGTCACCGTGGCATCGCCCATCACAAAGCGTTTGCCGGTGGCCCCCATCCGCGCCTGCAACCGCGTCAGCCCGATCTCTGCCGGACGGATCAGGGTATAGGCGGGCTGGAGGTTAAGCGCCTGCCAGTGCGTCTCAAGCAAGGCGGCGCTGCTGTGCGCCAGCACCGACAGCCAGCGCTGGCGATCCGTTTGCTGTTCCATTAGTGCTCCAGAGTCAGTTCAATCATGTCGCCGCGCGTCAGGCTGACGGAGTATTCCGCCACCGCGCCATCACTGGTTTTGTTCAGGGTCCGCACGCAGAGCAGCGGCGAATGCAGCGCGATGTCGAGCTGCCGACACTCTTTGGCCTGCGCCCGGCGGGTGCTGATGCGGGTCTGGGTGCGTACCAGTTGCTTGCCGGTGTGCTCCACTAAGAAGTCGTGTAGCGACCCGCTGTTAAATTGCTGAAGCTGTGGCCACCAGCTGAGGTCGGCGAGGAAATGGTTAATCAGGCAGAGCGGCACGCCGTTGGCGCGACGCAGGGTGCGCAGATGAATGACGTTGTCGCCCTCTTTCACGCCCAGCGCATTGGCAACGTCGTTGCTGGCCGGACGCAGCACCGCCAGCAGCCGTTCGCTGGTGGGATGACTGCCCTGCTCCAGCAGGTTCTGGCTGAATCGCGCCTGGGCATGCAGCGGATAGTCATAAGGGCGCATCAAAACCAGGATGCCGACGCCGTGACGGCGCTGCAGCAGCCCTTTGTGCACCAGCTCATCCACCGCCCGACGCAGCGTGTGGCGATTCACCTCATAGTGATCGGCCAGCTGTTGCTCGGAAGGAAGATAGTCGCCGCAGCGGTAGCGCTCTTTCAGCGCCTGCTCCAGTTGTGCGGCAACAGCCTGATAGACAGTGGTCGGATGTCTGGATAACTCCATCACGATGAAATCCTCACGGGTTACAGAGTGGGAACGCAGTGAAAAGACGCTGCGGGATGGTGTTAGCTTGAGGGGATCAGATGACAGAACCGTGACGCGGGGGTGAAGGAGAGGTGAATGTGGTAGTCAGGGATTTACAGCAAGCAGGCATTGAGCCTGTTCGCATAGAACGACTGGCTGCCTGGTGTACACTGGAACGAACTAACGTTGCGCTTAAGGAGAGAATATGTACGGACCGGATCCCGCTAATCCCCATCCAATGGAAGGCTTCCCACAGGTTTGTTTTATCAAAAATACGGTGAAAAACCCCAACATCATAATCGGGGATTTTACTTATTATGATGATCCTGAAGACTCAGAAAACTTCGAGCGCAATGTCCTTTATCACTTCCCCTTTATTGGTGACAAACTGATCATTGGTAAATTCTGCGCGATAGCCAGAGGCGTTCAGTTCATCATGAACGGGGCAAACCATAACATGGCGGGTTTCTCCACTTTTCCGTTTTACATTTTCGGAAACGGATGGGAAACAGCCCAGCCTCAGGCCGGCGATCTGCCCTATAAAGGCGATACGGTGATTGGTAATGATGTATGGGTGGGTTATCAGGCGCTGATTATGCCAGGCGTTAAAATCGGCAACGGCGCAATAATCTCGTCACGTTCTGTTGTGACGTCGGATGTCCCGGCCTATTCGATTGTGGGTGGCAACCCGGCCAGAGTGATCAGGCAGCGTTTTACCGATGAAACCATATCCCGACTAGAGAAGCTGGCCTGGTGGGACTGGCCGGTAGAAAAGATTACTCAAAACCTACCGGCAATTATCTCCGCAGACCTTGAAGCACTGCCAGATGAATAGCCGGGCAGAAGTGGAATAAACGCTGTCCGCTGCTGACATAGGGCGGCGATCATCCGACACGGGTTCGCATAATTTCGCGCAGATTGATGTATCAATGTGTCTGCTTTAGCACTGGAGCGCAGGTTAAAACAGGAGTTGTTATGCTCTACATCTTTAGTGGCCTTCCGGGTTGCGGAAAAAGCACTATCGCTAAAATGTTATCTGAAAAATTAAAAGCGGTGTATTTACGCGTCGACACAGTTGAACAGGCTCTGCGTAATAGTTCAGCAACTTTCAGGGATATTGGCCCTGAAGGCTACTTCATCCTTTATGAGCTTGCGCGGGACAATCTCAGACTGGGATTACCTGTTATCACTGACTCGGTGAATGACCTTAACCTGGTACGTGATAGTTTTCGTGATATCGCACTATCATCAGGTGTTCCCTTTCTGGAAATTGAAATCCTCTGTTCGGATCCCGAACAGCATCGTGCGCGTGTAGAGAACAGAATCTCAGATATCCCTGGCTTAAAAGTGCCTGACTGGCAAGCCGTTGTGCATCGTGTTTATGAACCGTGGAGCAGAGAACATCTGAAGCTGGATACGGCTGAATTATCGCCTGCTGAGTGTGTTGATATCATCCTCCAGACGAGCATTTAGCCCTGACCGCGTTTAGCCCGCACCCTTAACGGCAAAAAACGTTTTAATCTGAGGCTGCATGTTGCCCTACCCTCAGGGATTAAAACCGGTAAAACAGAAGTAGCCACGCTATTCCCTCAGCTTAAGCGATTATATCAGCAGTCGCTGGTAAAGGATGAATGAAGCAACCTAGTTATTACAATGGTTTTGTCCGCTATGAGCGAAAAGCAGACATCCGCAATGTTCACGCCCAGTGGCGATTTTGTTTAAATAGCCATGTATTAGTTAACAGGGATCAGGTCACATCTATACAATCTGGACCTACTATTAGATTAGGCATCGTCCATTTAGCAAAATTTGTAGTAAACTATCACCAAGAAACTTGGTCAGTATAAAAAGGAAAGTTTATCTATGGCTCCAGGCTATGTATATATTCTGGTCAATCCGAGCATGCCGGGATTGATTAAGGTCGGTCGAACACTACGTGATTCTCGTATGAGGGCGCGTGAACTATCCTCTACAGGTGTTCCAACACCCTTTCAAGTGGCCTTCGAAATATTTGCAGAACAACATGAAACGCTGGAGGCTAGAGTACATATTGAGTTAACAGATTTTCGTGTCAATGCGGCACGCGAATTCTTTCGCTATCCGCTCGACAAAGCCATTGCATTATTGCTCCAATTAGCGGAACCAATCCAAATTTCCGCTGAGCAATATGTAGCCGAAGATGTAACGCAACGGCTTCGAGAAAAGTATGCCATGTACCTACGTTCCGATATTGTGGCAGTCAGGGTTGTTCAGATGCCTGGACGTGTCTGGTTAGAAATTACGACCGAGAAAGAAACTGCTGGTTATCTCGTGGACCAGACAATCCAACGTACGGACCTAGCATTCATTGCTGACACAGATGAGGCATTCTTTCGACCAGAAGATGATGTCCGCCTAAATGCAAATAAACTAGTTAATGACTACGATGTATATTCTATAATCATGACTACGGATCTTTTTCATGATGAAGCTTGTCAACAAATAGTGCGTATGCATCAAGCGCAAAAATAATTTGTCTGATGCGCTAGGCATAACTCTATTCTAGAATCATATTATGCAAATGACGTCCGTTTCTGAAACGTATAGTTTGGAGGATTCCTGATTGCTATTAGTTAGTAACGGATGTTCGCAGTTTTCTGCAAGCAACGGAAGGATTTATTTACGTGTAATCGCGTGCTAATCGTAAGGAAGCCGATCAAGCAAGATCCTTATGATGAGTTCATTGTTAGAGCATATGCGAAGAAACTAATTTGAATCATCCGCCATTCCCCCACGATCAGCCGCTAGCTATCTTAGTTCTAATTTCGATTTCAATGCTGGAAATTGTGTGCCAAGGATCTTTTCCGTTGAGGCCAAATATGGATAGCGATCCAAGGCTAGTAGAAGCATTTGAGCCTCAAGTATATCTCCTTCTTTAAACAGTTCTCCTTCCTTGTATGGTGTAGTTTTCAAAGACAACTTGTCTTGATGACCTTCTTTAGTTTTAACTGAAACTAACCTGCAACGCTTATCCGCAGGGGCTTCGACAAAGGCTGCATGGTCGCCACGTGGATTACGATGTATGACTTCACAAAATTGCCCCATGTAAGGTTTTCCTCGCAGGTGTTCGCATTTAGAGTAACGCTCACCGCAAATGGAACAGTCCAATCTATCGGAAACAAATCCTGCACTAATGAATACCTGTGGTGGGAAGATGTTATCTTCTAACCGCTCCAAAGCCTCCATCCGTTGCTCGCAGTGCACAAATCCCCTATGTGCACAACTTGCGTCTAAACAGCCCATTTGTGCTGCCACAAGTTGGTCCCATGCCTCATTAGGCATGTCAAGTTTTAATAAAATCCACATCATTAATTCTGATCGCACAGCACCTATAGCGCACTCGAACCCCAAGAAGAGGTTCGCTTTATCTTCTTTATCGCGATGCACGGCCTCGAATTTTAACCGCGTAGCGTTAAACAACAAAAGGTCTAGTGCCAAACATTGTTCCAATTGCAACTGACTAGATCGGGCGAGAGAGAGATAAGTTTCAGCTTTCTGTATACCTTTATTGAAGAAACTGATTATCTGTTCGAACGTCATTTTAACTGATTGCTCCACGGGTGAAATTTTCACTATTTGTCCCCCAACGCCTTGACAATATCGGCGATATCACTCAATCCATCAGGATGACCACTATAATGGACTTCTTTGCAGGAACCGTCTGCTTGCTGGATGATGACATTGAGCGAGGCTTTGCTACTTTTGGATCCTTTAAACAAGTCATAAAGATAGTTCGTAATAATTCCTAGAGTTATGGATAGAACATTGGGATTCTGTGATAACAAGCCGGTCGATAGAAAAAGTGTAGGCCCGAACCACTCAAAGCCATACTGTTGCAGATAAGCTGGTTGATTATCATCGTCGAAAATCTCGACATAGGGGATCTTGCTTGACCTTAGCAGAGTCCTCACCGTGTCAGATTCAACGTGCTGACGAAACTCTTCGATCGATTTTGCCGTTGCTAGGTTGCTCGGCAGGATTGCAAGCCCATTGGGAACGGTGATCCCAAAGTTTTTTAATTTCTCAGAAACGGAAACGTGGTTGCGCACTTTTGTGCTCATTGAAAAACCCCTCAGTTTTTTTTAGAAATGACTTCAGGCAAATTTTTATATTAATCGTTTCCGAAGGAATTAAAACTTATAGTGAGTGTATTCCCACCGAAAATGTGTACATTTCCTGCCCTTGCCACAATGATCATAAAACGGCCTGATGTCTAATACTGAATTGTTACGTGCAAATAGATATGACTTGTTCCCCGCTGACTAAGGCCAGCTGCTTTAAAACTTCACCTTCTGGCACAAAGCGGACACATCCACCAGCGCCCAACATCATATTAATAAAGAATGGAGCGACAGCCATCAGGATGCACACACCCACTCAGACTGCCGCTCCCAGCTTGCCCCTATTCTGCCGTCCCTATTCCCACCTTCTCACGCCCACTATCCGTCAGTGACGCTCTCACCTGCGGCAGGCTTTCCGGGTAATTCTGCTGAATAAACTCAATCATCTTCTCACGCACATAACAGCGTAAATCAAAGGCGATCGGGGAGTTCTGCGCGGTCATCAGCATCCTGATGGTCATGGTTTTCTCGGTGGTGTCGGTCACCTGTAGCACAGAGGTTTCCTGATCCCAGAGTTTGGTTTCACTCAGCACTTTTTCAAAATGCTTGCGCAGCGGCTCCAGCGGCATGGAGTAATCCACGTAAAGAAACACCGAGCCTAAGATCTGGGCGTTATTACGCGTCCAGTTCTGAAACGGATTTTCGGTAAAGTAGGTGATCGGCAACACCAGCCGACGCAAATCCCAGATGCGCACCACCACATAGGTCAGGTTGATCTCCTCAATCCAGCCCCACTCTTTTTCTACCACTACCGCATCATCAATTTTAATAGGCTGGGTAAAGGCGATCTGAATACCGGCGAACAGATTGACCAGCGACTTTTGCAGCGCAAAACCAATAATGATACCGGCAACACCCGCACCGGCCAGAATGGTGGTGCCGAATTTCCGGACGCCAGGGAAGCTGAGCAGAATCAGCGAAACACAGAACAGAACCAGGATGACAATAACCACTTTTTTGACATAGATAATCTGCGTGCGAATTTTGCGCGCACGAAGGTTATTGGAAATATTAATGTCATAGCGGATATAAAGCATATCCTGCGCCACATTGGTCAGCCGGATTAAGACCGAGCAAAATGACATAATAATAAAGACATTGATGATATTGGTAATTAAAGAGAGAGATTCCGGTTGGAAATCGATGTAATTAACGCCGACATTAATCATTAATAACGGAATAAAAAAGAACATCGAGCCGCTAAGATGCTTCTCAAGGGATTTAAACAGTTTTCTGTCACGAATCTGCCAGTAGCGGATGAACCGGAGCAGGATAAGGCGGGCCAGAAATCCCAGCACAAAAGAGAGCGAGACGAGTAATACAACAGGCACCCATGACGGGAAACCAGATAACTCACCGAATAACAATGGCATTATTTTCCCTTATAGTAAGCTGACAACCTCAGGCTGTCAGATAAGTGACAAACTCAGTAACCGTTGTCTTCACGGCTATCCGTTCGTAACACAATCAGCGCACATAAGTATGAACCATAGCGGCGAAGTTAACAGGAAATGCGCAGTGATGCGTCCAGAGAGGCTGTTGCGCGCCAGTCTTACGGCTACTGATACGGAGGCAGAATGTGGCCTTTATGTCACCGTCCAGCCAGTCCATCATCATTAAAATATCTGATACAACACAGCCACTTTTTCACTCCCCTTTTTTTAGCCAGCCCTGATCATCCGGCAACAAAAACGTTGCCAGAATCACTAAGCGCAACGCTTTGCGTGGACGTTTTAGTGCAATCTGCTAATTTTTAAGCTGTTCCCCTGCTGCTGAGAAAAACAACAATATGATTAACACCCTTAAACTTTCCTCTGATTTTCGTCGCAGTTTCCTGCGTGAGGTATTGGTGCCGCTGGTCGCTATCTTACTGCTGACGTTTGTAGGTGCAGGGGCTGCGCTCTTTGTTGGTACCTCACTCACCAATACGGAGGCCCGCCATCAGCAGCAACGGATGATTGAAGCCTCTTTTTCACAGAGTCTGAATGAGCATCTGCGCCAGCTGCATAGCCTGTCGCGCTGGGGACCCTTTGAGCAGCATCTGGCGGAGGGCAACAGCAGCAGGTGGCTGGATGAGAACATTGGGCTGTGGCTGTATGAGATGTTCGGCCATCAGCTGATTCTGGTGCTGGACCAGCAAAATCAGATCGTCAGAGTCTGGCGCGAAGGCCAGCCGGTCTCCGCCCCTGAAGATGACCCGCTGATTGGTGAGGTGCTGCAAAGCACGCTGGTCAACGATCCGGCACGCCAGGATAACGCCGATTATGCCCGCGTGACAAACCGGGCCGCCGCGCTGGCAGTAGGTAACATCCAGCGGGAGAGCAATGCCCTGCCGCGTTTCCGGCTGGTGAGCCTGAAATTTCTTGATGACGGCTATCTGGCGGGCCTGGCGGAACGCAATCAGCTGCAGGGGCTGCACTTCTCCGACGGCACGCCACAGCCGGGAATCGGTGCGCGCTATCTGCTGATCGCGCAGGCGGGTGAGGCGGTTGGCTATCTGAACTGGATCCCCTCCCGTCCCGGTGCGCAGATGCTGCGCACCATCGGGCCATCTACCGGGCTGGCGGTACTGGCGATATCCCTGCTGTGCCTTTATATGGTGCGGCGACTCTGGAACTCGTCGGTGAACCTCTCGCAATCCATGCTCAGGCTTGGCGCGTCAGAGGCTCAGGCACAGCATCTGGCGTTTCATGATGTGCTGACCGGCCTGCCGAACCGCGCACTGGTTGAAGACCGCTTAACCCAGGCGCTGGCCCTGGCGACGCGCCACGATCAACGCGTGGCGCTGCTGCTCATCGACCTCGACCGCTTTAAAACCATCAACGACACTCACGGTCATCATGCCGGAGATGAACTGATCATCGCGGTCGCACAGCGCCTGAGCCGTATCGTGCGGGCCAGCGATACGGTAGGACGCATCGGCGGTGATGAATTTATCGTGGTGATGCCAGATGTCGATAATATCGGCCAGGTGCATAGCCTGGCGCAGCGCATTATCGATGAACTGAGTGAGCCTTTTACGCTGTTTGGCAGCGATGTCTGGAGTGGCGCCAGTATCGGACTGGCGCTGGCACCCAAAGATGGGGTTGATCGGCTGGAACTGATGCGCAAAGCGGATATTGCGCTGTATGAGGCCAAAAGCGGCGGGCGCGGCACGTATCGTCAGTTTGAACGGG
>Ga0308158_10003151_pt1 | contig 14775 bp, 34 predicted proteins | sample PhyBR2_FD_201038 | JGI IMG/M metagenome (GOLD analysis project Ga0308158, IMG submission 201038) | Phyllosphere microbial communities from UC Gill Tract Community Farm, Albany, California, United States - DLSLB.R2 | ecosystem: Host-associated > Plants > Phyllosphere > Unclassified | place: USA... | reverse complement strand
AGAACTCTTCGTGTTTCTTGGAGAACTTCCCCATTACTTCAACGACGAACATTCCACTCTCCTCTGCACTTCCGATGTTCTGGATGTAACACCGCACTGGGCAGTGTCAACCAGGTTATCGCTTCTGCGAGGCCTTCTCGGCCTTTTTGATCTCCGACACCCATTCGTTCTCACGATTGCTCAGCCAGGTGCAAAAGCCCACGGAGAAGAACAGGACCACGTAGCCGAAGAAGCCAGTCAGGCCCTCGGGATTCTGGGGCGTGACCCAAAATCGGTTGATCAGGTTGTTGGTCGTTACGGCGACGAAGCCGTAAAAGAGGGCGTTGACCCAGACGTTCATCGTCAGGGGGCGGCTCTTCCAGCGTTGAAAGGCGCTCACAGTTCGTTTTCCTTGTACCAGCCCCACTCGGCGTTGCTCAGGGTCTTCATGACCTCGATGAACTTCTTGACGGCCATCTTGGCCTCCACGGCGGGGATCACCCCGTTATCGTTGGCCGAGAGCGCTGCGGCGTAGGTTCGCGCATACACGTCTGCGACCATCTTGTCCTTGGCAATGATTGCTTCACGACCGTCCATTGGGACCTCCTTTTGTTTCCGATAAAACTGTCCTAACACCAGGACAGGTGGATGCAACCGCTTTTACGCGGTGTAAATCTCGGCCAGGATATCGTCGACCTTCCGGTTGGGCTCGCTGTCGCAGGCACCCAGATGGATGAACTCGTTCATCGCGGTGTTCATCGCACGCCATACGCTGCTGGGACTGGAGCCTTCCATGTTGACAGCCGCTTCCAGGGCCTGATTTAGATGCTTGGCCGCCGTATCGCGACCCTTGTTTCCGTACAGGTCCCAATCGTCGGCCGTGAACGTTGCCTTGATGGTCGTCTTCTTTGCCAGTCCGCGCATTGCCGATCTCCACGTTGTCTGCCTATGTTCTGGTTGTAACACCAGAACACCCAGGGTCAACCGCTTTTAGAGGAAAGTTACCGCGCCCTCGTCGAAATGCTGGACGATTTCATCCAGCTGTTCTTTGGTGAACGGGGTATCAGTGCCGTAATCCGTGCCCTCGGAGACGTAATACAATCCATCCTTCAGGACTGCGATATCGCCGTCACACGGGCCACCCCATGCTTTGCTGCAATAGTTCTTGGCATCTTCCAGGGTTGTCCCAGCGAGAGCAAGATCGAAGTTTGCGTGATCGCCGCAAAAGTCCATACCCTGACGATGTACCACTGCCATGCTGCTCATTTTGATCTCCGAGTTACTTGCCCATGTTCTGGTTGTAACACCAGAACACCCAGGGTCAACCAGTTTTCAGAAGAAAGTCACATTCTCCGGACCAAAGTGGAGGACGATTTCACCGACCTGCGCATCAGTGAATGGCTTGCCAGCATTGGGGTCCACGCCATCGCAAACGTAGTAGATGCCCTCGTGGAGAACTGCGATATCGCCCTTCTGGGCGCCGCCCCACATATCTTCGCAGAATTCCTTGGCGTCTTCGATCGTCTTGCCACCAGTGCCCAGCGTGAACTCAACGGCCTCGCCGGTGAATTCCATGCCATCGCGATCCGTCGTTACCTGTGCCATGTTTCGATCTCCTGCTGCGCGCTTGCGCTGTTTGCCTATGTTCTGGTTTTACAACCTGGACGCTGCGCGTCAACCGCTTTATGCAGCGGTGAGCAGCTTTTCATCCATGTAGCCCAGACCCATCAGGGGGCGATCGTGGCGATCCTTGTAGAAAGTGCCGTCCGGCTGAACGATGGGAGCGTGGACCTTGTAGCCCCATGCCATCACGGCAGTGTTCACAGCCGCTGTCTGATGCTTGGTGTGGCAATGTCCACCAACTTGGCACCACGTCCGACGACCATCAATGCGGCCTTCGACTTCCACGCCGTGCTTGGTGAACTTGACTTTCTGACCGTTCTCGAACATTGCTTGCTCCTGCTTGCCTATGTTCTGGTTTTAGCAGAACTGGACAGCAGGGCAACCAGTTTTTAGTCCTCTTTGGGCAGAAAACTCACGATCTCGCGAGCAGCCTGGATCTCGCCCTGATCCTCGCCACGCGAATAGGCGTCGTCGATGTTGCCGCCCACGTAGCTATTGAGGTCGAAGTCGTCGTCCTCATAGTCCATTGCCTTGGCGGCCAGCTTCTTCATACGAGCAATGAACTCGTCCGGGACTTCGATCATCATGGTCTTCTCTCCTAGCGATTTGCGCGACGACTTGCGCGGCGGATGCGATTCCTTGCCCGTTCCGGCTTGGCACGACGCTGCCACAGGAGGAACTTGGCACGACGTGCCCGCTCCAGCAACATGATGGCATCGACTTCCCGCTTGAAGTCGCGGATCATCTCGTCGCTCATGCTGCCCGACGTATCGAGATAGAATGGAAAGTCCATCAGCCCCGCGTGTCCTTGTAGGCGCCGATCGCGGCCGGAATGATCAGCCAGGCGATGAATGCCAGCGCGATGACCAGCGTGATCTTGGGGAAGGTAAGTGCCATCGAGGTAACCAGCGAACCAATCGCCACGCCCTGCCCGACCAGCTTCGTTTCCGTCTTCATATTCGATCTCCCTGTTTTCCGATAACCCAGAGTTAGCACCATGCCACTCTGGGTCAACCGTTTTAGCCGATGACCTTTGCGCCATCGACACCGTACGTCCAGTGGCCCTTCAGGCTCTCGCGCATCACGAGATAGCGATCAGCCTCGTCCTCGCTCATGCCGCGGCTCATCAGGTCACCGGCGTCCTCGCCGTCCGTGAGGTCCATGAATGCGTTGAGGAGTTCCTGAACCGAAACACCTGTGCCAACCTTGAGCACACCGTCGAACATGATCTCTGCGGTGGGGAGAACTTCACCTACCAGCTGAACTGTCGTCTTCATCTTCGATCTCCTAGTTGTTTGCCTATACACCAGAGTTAGCAGATTCTAACTCTGGGTCAACCTCTTTTTAGTAGAGATTCAAATGGCCGTTGCGGAAGTCCACGTCGTTGGTTTCAGCACAGCCGCCATCGACGAACAGCATGATAGGACGATCCAGCGCCTCTTCGGAGATCTGATTGATGAAGTCTCGAAGCTGCCGGGGCGTGACCAATTCGCCAATACCCTTGACATGGTGGCGGATAGTTGCCGTTGCGTAGTCGTCCATTTTCGATCTCCTGCTGCGCCGTTTGCCTATAACTCTGGTGTAGCGTATTCCACACCAGAGTCAACCACCTTTTAGTGCCGCGTGTTAAGCGCACCACGTGCCATCGCGCTGTAATACTGCGAGGGCATGTCGGCCTTCAGGCGGGGCGTCAGCATCGCCATGTAGTTGCCGCCCATCGTCTCGTAGCCCTTTGCCAGCTTGCTACGCAGGAGATCGGCGGGGACGCCGTTGATCTCGGTCTTGAACTTCAGCGCGCCGTTGCGACGACCCCAGAAGCGAACCAGCGTGTTGCCGATCTTCGCCAGGCCCCAGACCTTGTCGTTCTGCGCTGCGCCGCCGCGAATGCCGCGCTTGCCCTCGTTGTAAAAGTGCGCTGCTGCGATGATTTCGATCTGTGCGGCCATTTTCTGCTCCTGCTGTGTGCGTTTCCGATAAACAGACAATAGCACCAGAGTTTGGCCGCGCAACCGCTTTTTAACCAGAGTTTGAACTTTTTATCGACGATGCGTTGCTGCAACCCGCATTGGAACTGCCTGACTGGTCCGCGTCTTGTAGCGGATGCTGATCGTCATGGTCACCTGCCGGGTGTTGGCACGACGGGCAATCTTCCGAGCCTTCTTCAGCCGGCGATTCGCTGCATCATCACGCGCCTTCAGCTTTCGCTCACGTGTGGTCATCTCGCGATAAAAGATGTGGTCACCGATCTGCCCCACGACCGTCATATCATAGCGCCACTTGGGCTTGACTGCCGGAGTGTGATAGTAGGTTGCCCCACCGGTGTTGTCCGTGTTGTCGCCGTTCCAGACCAGCTTGGCATCCTTTTGAATGCTGCGCCAGAGGATCTTCTCGGGATGGTCTTCGGGAAGCTGGAGCATGTTGAAGAACGCAACCCGCTGGCTGTCGTCATTCCGGTTCCATGCGCTGTACTGCCAGGGCTTGTGACACACTCCCCGGAGACCGATGCCAAACATCCGCTTGTTGGCCAGGACACGATTCTTGATAACGTGCATGACTGCGAGACGACCTGGACGCTTTTGATTCCGCGCTTCCATCCAGGTCGTGACCGCCAGTGGCGTCTCATTGATGGGACCACTGTAGGTGTCGCGAGGAATGCGGTGACGACGGATACGGATCTTGGTTCGCTTCCGGTGAACCTTGGGCTTGGCCTTGACGTGCGCGGTGTGGGCCTTGCTGTGAGTGGATGGCCGGTGCTGTGCCGCTGGCGCGCTGGCAATCAACCCTGCGGCGAGGATGCCGGCGATCATGGGCTTAGTGCCGCGGCTGACGATCTCTTCTGCGAGAACCTCGCTGGGCTGCTGGCGGTGGAAGGTGTGCCGCATCGTCTCACGCGCACCGGGGATTTGGGTTGACCATTCGTCTTCCGACATCAGGTCGGACGTGAAGGCAATGGTCTGATTAACTGACATTCTATTCGATCTCCAAGAACATTGTTCTACGTCTATGCAACAATATCCTTAAAGAAGCGTTTGCGAGTTGTCAAATCCTAGACAGTCTCGCGCCAGTTGTCACCAAAGCCGCGACGACCGCCACTCTTTATGGCGTAGCTGGCCACCTCCCGGGCATACCTGCAACCCTCACTGCCAGCGGAAAAGCTCACGCAGACGCTGGGTCGTTTCCGGTATATCGTGCAGCCCACACAAGCGCCAATGGTTCCCTCGAGTGCTTGGCAGCGTCCACCGAGGTGCCGTTTGAGAAAGCCACCAGTGACCATACGTTTGGGAGTGGAGTCCTCGGGCGTCACAGAAACTTTGCCGGCCACGACGCAACATGCGCCGCAAGCCTGGCAATCATATGGACCCTCTGGGGGAAGTGCGTCAGACTTCTGCATACAGACGCACCGTTACATCGCCACCTGGCGAAAAGTAATCGTATGCCTGGCCATCGAGGTTTTCGGCCGTCTCGTTGTTGGGGAGAAAAAGCTTCATGCGACCCGTCAGCGCGCTCTTGATGTAAAAGCCCGAGAGGGGAAAGCCGTGAATCTTAAGATCGTCCAGAAAGCTAACGCCCTCTTTGGCCTTCCACTTAAAGTCCTGGCTCTTAAAAGTCCGCATCGTCATCACCTGTTCTCCGCTGCCTATACACCAGAGTTAGCAGAAACTGGAACACTGTCAACCAGTTTTATTCAGTCACAGGCAGAAACGGGAGGGACAAGCCCTCCCGATGACCGCAGTTGATCTCAGGATTATCTCCCGGAAGCCATATCCGGGGCCTGAGGACCGCTAACAAAACCACGCTGCCCTTTTTCTGGAATCGGGCTCTTTATGCCGGGCTGTAAACAATACCGAGCGTCTTGTTACCAGCTGTTTAGCACTCTGGTTGGGCACGTCAACCAGAGATTTAGGGTTGTTGATTTATCCAAGCTTCACGCGCTCCACGTGTGGCAAAACGACGGCTCAGATTTCCTTGCCGGGCAAAGTAGTGGATTCCCTCGGTGGTCAGGGTCCAGCCCTTGTAGACAACCATCAGTCGTCCACCCCTGCGCCCCAGTATTGGTCATGGATGCTGTCATTCTTATCGTGACAGAACAAGCGGGTCTTCTTGACCATGGCGGACCAATCATCCCAGACCAAGTCTAGCTCAACCGTGTCATCGCCATCTTTGGGTGGAACGCTCTCGAGAAGGATACTGAGCTCCTCGACTTCCTTGATCTTCCACTTGCTGTCCTTGGGCGAGAAGCCCGCCTCCAGCCATACCTGGCCAGTTGCGGGTTCTGTTTCCTCAGCCTTGCGCCAGAGGTACAAGCGATAAGGAATGCGCCAATATTTCCATGCTGCCCACCCGGCGGTGGTCAATGTTCCAAATGTAATCAGCGCCATTCTGCCCTCCAAACCAACCCATTACTTATGGATTGGCCGGGGGCAGTTTTAGCGGTTGGCTGAGGGGATTGTTGGGCTCACTGCGCCCTGGCGAGGGTTGGGGATCGCTGGATCCAGCGGAGTAAGGGCCGGATCTTTGAACTCCGGGGTGTTGCGAATCTTCATCGCATTGCCCAGCATGGCATAGGGAGCCAGCGTACCATCTGCCAGCTTGTAACGACCCTTGGTGTTGCTGCCCGGACATGCGAAGCCAGTTGCGCTGTAGAAGGCGTCGGCGTTCATTGGGTTGCGGCTGTCTCGATCTTGGCAGAGGCGTGTGACTGCGACGCCCGAGAGTCCAAGCGCAAACCACGCTGCTGCGTCGCTTCTCCGCGTACAGTCCTGGTCATTCTTGCCGATGTTGATGTTGAAGCCGATGGGACCACCTGCGCCCCCCACACCAGTACCAACCAAGCATGGGTTAGCACCAGCAAAGTAACTGCCACTAACACTCGGAGTCGTGTAGGTGTGACCGCTATAGTTGACATCCTGCTTTTGCGGGACATTGGTCTGGGGACCTGTGATTGCTTGAACGTTCACTACGTTCGTTGCTTGACTGGTACCAGTTGTGCTGTTGGTACCCGGTGTGGAACCATTGGCGTTTCCGTCTGTGGTCTGTGCCAGAGCCGGACCGCTGAGCAACATGCTCAACAATAGAATGAGTTTACGCATCTCTCTCCCCTTAGTTTCACGGATTAAAAGTTGGGAGGGGTTTTAGGCCCCTCCCAGGGAGTTGGCTCAGTTGTTCGACTCGTCGCTATGCGAGTTGCTGGCGCTGTTGGAGTTGGAGTTGCTAGCCGAGAAGTCCTGGAAGGACGACTGGGCGGCCTGGTAGTTGGAGTAGTTGGAGGCCTGGTTGGCATACCCCGTGGTGTTTTCGTAGGCAGTGTAGCCACCGTCGACGCGAACCGAGAAGGCCGAACCACCATTGCTCTGACCGAACGTCTGGACCGAAGCCTGGAACGCGCCGCCATTGTCAACGGTGCCCGTTGCGAAGCCCGAGTGGTTGCTGGTCGTTGTGGTCTCGAACGGCGTCACGCTGGTCTGGCTGTATGCCGTGCCATTGCTCTCGAAGCGCGCAAACGCATCATTGGCCGAACCACCCAACGTGGTGTTGAAACCCGATGCGGACGAACCGATCGTGTTGCCGTTGCCGTTGAACGTGCCGTTGATGTTGGCCGACTGACCGGCGTTGTTGGTGCCGCCCTGATTGGAGAAGCCCATCGTGCTGAAGGCGTTCTGACCATTGTTGATGGTCGTCGTCGAGGCCTGCGAACCGCTCTGTGATGCGCTGTTGCTGTTCGACTGTGTGTTGGACTGTGCCGAAGCTGCGCCCGCAACCGTCAGTGCCAGCGCCGCAACGGCGCCCATAAAGATGTGCTTCATCATCGATCTCCTAAGGCCTAACAAAGCGTTAAGCTGTAGTTAAGCTGCGACAATTCTGCAGGGCTGTCAAACAAAAATCGCAACTATTTTTGGAGAGATTTGTTACATCTTTATGTGGTTAAAAACAGAAGTGCAGGTTAATTACAACCTGCGCCTTGGTTAATCCCAAAAGTCGATGCCGTTCATGAGCAGAACGATCACCACTGCGATGAGAAGCGGAATCCAACAGGCGAGCCAACCAAAGGCTGTGATGGCGAAAAGCGCCTTGATTGCTGTTACGACGATGCTGGCAATGACGCCGAGGAAGATGAGAAACATCTCAGGCAAGGGGAACCCTTTCAAACAAAATGTCGGTGCGGATGATGATCTTCTCAGGATCACCGGCTACCAGTGGCTCGCTGTCGTGGAGCATACGATGCGGGAACAATAGCGCGGAACCTTCCTGTGGTGCCACGCGAAGGGCTACCTCATCCTCTCGAGCACTGCGATCCCAGTCCGAGAAGTTGTATTCCCACATGGGCTTTCCCACTTGCTCGTCGTGGATGAATCGTGTCGCGCCATGCTCGTTAGTGGTCAAGTAAATGACCAGCGTTTCCAGGGTCCTGATCTCACGGCTTTGACGAAACGTCTCGTCATAGTGGGCAACCAGCTTTCCGCCTTCTGCGTACCGAATGTAACGGAATAGCGGAGATACGCCAATGGGGCGCCATACGGGGTAGCCGTCGTGATCGGTGGGCGAGGTAGCATCGCAAAGCATCCGGTCGCCATAGAAGGGCCGCAAGCGTTCCCAGATGCGTTCCGCCAGCGCGGGGTTCCAGTTGGAAAGCCTGTAGTTTCCGATCTCATTGTAGGTATGGTCGGCTTTGCCATCCAGTCCCACTGCCAGCCACTTGTTCTTGTCCAGCTGCTCCCGGAGCGTCGCGGTGATCTGCCAGCCCAGCAGGTTGTCGATCACTTCCACGCTGTGTGGGGTGCCGGGAACATTCTCGAAGGTCCGGCCGGGCAGAACGCCCCAGCTATCGTCGATGGAAGCCTGCGCGGCATCATCGAGTTCGAAATGGTTTACAAAGTTGGACTTGTCAACCATCACATCAGTCCTGGAGACGACCGATTGGATCCATCATACCACAAAGCCGAAGCCATGCGCGATGGCTTTTGGCGGCCGCAGCATCAGCAGTCTTCTGTGCCTCTACCTTGCGCTCAGCTTCCCGCTTGTTGATCTGGTCGATCACGCCATTGTAGTTGTTCATCAGGCCCTCCAGGGAGTGTTGTTCCAGCCACCAGTAACACCACAATCCAGGATGTCAAGATGGACAGCAGGCGACCTACCCAGATATTTGTGGGCGTTGTACTTGTGCATACGCTCCAGGTTCTCGCTGTATTCCTCCCACTGTGCCTGGGCTGCTGGGAGATTGTTGCCGATGCTCAGGCAGCGCGTGACATCATAGACCACACTGTCGACGCCACCATTGGCAAGCTGTCGAGCACCAGCGCGCTTGAACTCCATGTAGAGCTCCACGAAATCATATGGAGCGCCGAACACAACCTCGTCGGTCGTCGCGTCATACATGTCGCCGGTTGGGGCGCGGCTCAGGACCTCTTCGGGTACACCCAGGAAACGACCTAGATCGTAGATCTCGCTCTTGTACGCATCGCTGATCAGCTGAACGTCGACCATGCCATCACTGGCCTTGCCAAAATAGCCCAGATAGCCGCCTTCCGAAAGATTGGTCGTGCCGATCATCAGACCGGGCTGGCCCTGTGCTGCCAGGATGCTGGTCACGTAATAATATGCGGGCGTCCGTGCGTAGCTGGTTGCCTGACCAGCGCACCACAGTTCCTTTTCGTCGCTGGGATAGCCGACTGCGCTCTCGACCTCTGTGATCAGTGGACCGGTGATTCGGCTCATATTGATCACCGCGGCCTTGACACCAAAAGCCTCGCAGACTTCCTGTGCGAGCCGCGTTGCCTGCTTCTGGCCCGTAACCCCTGGGTTGACGTTGTCGGGCATTGTGATTGCCACGATGCGCTCGATGGGGCTGTCATCGGCCCGAGCGGCCATTTCCACGAGGCCGAGGACGACTGCGCTGTCGATGCCGCCCGACACTGCGACGACGGCGGACTTGAGCCCTGCCTGACGATAGTAGTCGTTGAGGAGAATGGTCTTTCGTTCGATGTAGTCCTCGACCACGAAGTTCCGTGCCTCGCGGACAATTTCCAGTGCCCTCTTGAGCGCGGGCTCCATGACCATGTTGGTCTTTTCGTTACGAATTTCCAATTTCGATCTCCTGTTGTTCCATCCAACATAGTGCCAGACTGGAACGCGTCAACCAGTTTAGTCACAAAAAAGCGCGCTAGTTTCCCAGCGCGCTCCCTTTTGCTTAACGCGTCTTAAGCCACTTTGTGCGCTGCTTAATTGCTTTTTTGTAAGCTGCAATAACTTTGCTGTTGTTGCCCTTAAGTTCCATCGCTTCATAAACAAAAGCGCGCCCAGTCAACTCCAACTCATTGTCAGTCATGTTAAACACTGCGTCAGTGTCATGTCCCAGTGCTTTCATGTCTGCTTCAAACGTGTCGTCAAGCTCATCGTTTGTTACGTCAACGCTTGCGTGCTCATTGTTGTTGTGCAGCGTCAAGTCTGATGCCCAGTTGTGCAGCGTGTCGTCATTGAAAGCGTTTGCAGTCTGGATTGCAGCGCGCACAACAAGCGTGTTTTCGATCTTGCTCATTTTGTAGTCCTTTGTTTGTTTGCTTCCGATAAACAGACATTAGCATAAAACTGGAAACGCGCAAGCAAAAAAGTACTCAGTTTCAAAAATAATTGAACTAAAAAATGCGCGCAAAATTGCCCTTTTTGCGTAAAACTGGTTGCAGTAACTCTGGTTTATGCTAATGTCTTTTTATCGGAAACGAAGACAAAAACAAAGGAAATACACAATGCTTACGGTCAACTTGGTAATTGCTGCAAACGGTGTCAAAGCAACGCTGGGCGTTCCAGTGTATTCCATGGACGAATACAACGAGCTGGTCTCTCCCATGCTGGACGCAATGAAGGGTCTGACCCGTGCGGAAACGATCGAAGAGTTCGAAGCAACCGCCGACGAGATGTTTGGTGCCGACGTTTCGGATGCTGTCTACGAAGACAGCGACATCATCGAGCCCACGCTCCTCAATAGCGAGCTGCTGAGCGCAGACGAGTCCGAGGACTAAGGGCGAAAACTGGAACAAAAGACTTGGGGTTAGCTGGAAAAACTGGTTGACCCCAGCACCAGTTCTGCTAATGTCTGTTTATCGGAAACGCACAAAGCGGAGTAACAAAATGCACTTAGAGATCGACGCAAAAGCAAAGAAGGCAATTAACAAGACTTTGAAGGCTTTTGGTCTGCGGATCACTTTGGGGCAGGGTTCGACGACGCGCTACATGATACAGCGAAAGCGCATGATCACGAACAGCTATGGTGCGAAGCCGGGCAGCTGGTACGCTGTTGGTCTTGCATACGGCGAGCAGCTGGTAAACGTGCTAAAAGATGGCACGATGGCAATTAAGAAGACTGGCGACAATGGCTGGTATTTGGATCGGAAGGACTTTGGGGACGTTTGGGGCCCGGTCGAGATCGAGGAGCGCGCGATGCTGGTCATCGAGCTAACGCTGCTGGTAATGCAGTATGGACAGCTCGAGGGGCAGGAGGAACTGACCTACTAAGGAATAAAGATCGCGGTGATGATTTTGGTGTCGGGGTCGATGGAAACAAAGGCCCCGATATTTGTACCTGGTTCGCGATTCAGCAGGCTGTCGGGAGCAACATCACCCACGCGAAGTGGAATGCTCCGCGACCTCCTGAATAAGCCCTTGATCCGGCCGATCACTTGCTGTTCAGCTTCTGAGCCAGTTCCTCAGCCGTGGTGCCATCCTCATACGAGGTGCCCAGAGCTTCCAGACCGTAGGTGTGCATGGTCTGAACCGCTGCATCGTTGCCCTGCTGGTTGAGCTGACCCAGACGTTCCATTACGAGAACGCGCCACTTGGTGAAAGCTGTTGTGCTCTTGTTCTTGTCGTAGCCCGGCTCTTCTTCATGGTGCCACAGATTGATCGCCATCATCGATCTCCTTTAAGTCTGTTCGTATTGCCAGATATGCCGAGAGGGCAAGGGCTCTGAAATTGATGTGACGGAAGATGCGATCAGGAAGACCAGTCTCGGCCTCATCTCGCATCTTCTCTGCCATCCGATCTATGATGTCGGATTGCCTTGACATCAGCGCCGTTTCCGACCCTTGCCAAAGATCGTGTCAAAGGCACCGCCCTCGCCGAAGATCTTGCCCATTCCCTCATCCATCTGCGCGAAGCCCTCGTCCATGTCGCGATCACTGGGACGACGGAGACCAGCATTGTGGGCCTCCAGCATCTTGTTGTGCTCGGCGACCTTGGCCTTCAGGTGGGCCAGATCGGCCTTGGCTTGCGCGCCCTCGACCAGAAGCTTGTGGATTTCTCCCAGCCACTTTCGCTTGACGGTCAGGCTTGATTCGGGATCGCCGAACGTGACTGCCTTCAGGGTAGCCATGTCAACGGCCATTATTCGATCTCCTGCAAGTATCCATCAGTGGTAACATTCCACTGCTTGAACACACTGTTGTCTGGATTGAGGATTGTCAACCGCATCTGACCATGATAGTTGTTCATGGTGTCGGCCAGAACACCCAGGGCCTCAATGGGCTCATGGTCGATGGCATCCGTATCAACGCCGGTATCGTGGCTGATGATGCGAACATCGTTGCTGCTGAGCCCAAGTGCCTGACGGACTGCCCAAAAGGGTGGAAGCTTCTCAGTCAATGGATCGGTCTCCTTCCACGCTATCCCGGTAACGCCGTGACCACTTCTGGCACTTTGTCAGGAGGATGGCTGTGATTTCCTCGTCGGTTGTCTCCGGACGATATACAAAGATAGCGTCCAGCATACAAGCGATTACGTCGATGGCTTCGCCGACCACGCCATCGGAACCATGATCACTCTGGTCCACGTCTGCGATCAGCTCATCCTTGAGCTCAACCATCTCACGCTCACCGTGGGCATGAATGTCGAAGAGGGTCCTGCCGTTGTTGATCTCGCGGGCAAAATGCCGGACGATGTCAATGGGATTGTTGGTGTCCATTAGGCAACCTTTCTGAATCGTTTGGCCTTGAGGGCTGCATCACGCTTGCCCTCTGCATACTTGAGCATTTCCCACAGCTCTCGGGTCCGGTAATCAGCACACCGCTCAACCCAGTCCTCGTAGGTCATCGTGTCTGCAGGGTGCCGGGGTCCAAGTGCCATCGTGATCTCCTCTGATCTCCACAATAGCGGGACTGGGCGCCAGGGCAACCAGTTATTGAAACGTAGTGGAAACCTGCTATAAGGGGAGGATGGCAGAGATGACTCCCAATGAACGAGCCTTTATCACAATCTCGGATGAACTCCGGCGGCTGGAAAACAGCCTCGTGGTAATGGAAGTCCTGAAGAAGACCGTTGTTCGAATGGATCAGTGGACCAAGACCAACTTGGCTGATGTCGACCACAATCATGTATTCACAGCGGAAATGGAGGGCTGGCTAAAGGTTATACCCTACATCTGCGACGACGGATCCAAGATCAGGGAAAAGGCCGACACGGCTGCTGCTCGGATTGAAGAGCTGAAAAAGCTTCAGGAAGTATTTCTGAAGGGTGGCAATATCGTGGCAGCCAAGCTGTCCGGAGTCATGGACTAAACGGCGTTGCCGGTTTCCTGCATGGTCACGACTACTTCAACGTAACGGCGCACCAGGCGTGCAACCTTGGCCTTTTGCGCTTCCGCGAGCGTTTCAAACGTGTCAGCGGCCTCCATGCGGTCCACCGAGTCCTTGGCAGTCCAGGATCCCCGCTTTACCTTGGAGCCGCGACGATACCACAGGTTGTCGTAGTATTCAATGATCCAGCGGTTCACTCACCATACTCAGCACGGATGGCCGAGATCAGGCGGCTCAACACGTCCCTGATATCCTCGGGATCGGCGCCACCGGCCAGCATATCATCGGAGATTTCCAGCAAGATCTCCTGCGTGGCGGAAGTCCACCAGCCGCCCTCAGGTTCCAGCTGACCGACGATGAATGCCGCAGTACCCGTTGCCATTAGTCTCGACCACCCTTTGCACAAACTGGTCCCAACCCGCTAGCAATGCTTTCCGGCACAGTCAATGCCTTGCGGCACTTTCCGCATTTTCCCTGGTGCCAGATCTCAACGCGCTCCAGCACCTTCTCGTTCATGATGTTGCTGAACAGCCATTCGAGCCCCTGAACACTTGGAGCCGTCTGGGAAACTTTGGCCTTGGCCCCGCCGTAACGGTAGCTGGCAAAGTCGGTGTCGGCGCCCTTGCCGAACATGATGCCAAAATAGGCGTAGCTGTTGGTGTTGTCGGGGCCGTTGAGAAGCTGGACGAAATATGGGTTCTTGGCGCCCTCTGCGCGGGGCTTTCGCACCCGGTAGGTGAAGCGAGTTCCCGTCCGCTTGCTGACCACGGTGAACACAGCGTTGCCCGCCAGAGCAAACTTACGAAAAGCTGCCATGTTGCTGAATGTTCCGCCGTGTGCCATTTTCGATCTCCTCGTTACCGATAACCAGACATTAGCACCAGAGTTTATTTGGGCAACCGTTTTACTGGCACCCAGCGCGTCTGATATTTGTCACGATCCAGATAACGGATCGACCGGAATCCTGCCTCGCTGAGCTCGTCGTACTTGTTGAAGCTGCAGACTTTGTAATCCTGCCAATCTGCTTCGTTAGTGGAAGTCCAAAGCCGCTGCTGCAACATTTTCCGCATGTTCGATCTCCGTACCGTCGCCCTATGTTCTGGTTTTAACAGAACTGGTGAGGAGATCAACCGCTTTTTAGCCTCGCATCAACTGATATCGGGCCAGTGTGTCGACCATTGCTTCCATGGACCAGTCGGCGCGCTCCATCAGTTCAAAGACCGCTTCCTGATCGGCCATGCGGGCCAGGTAGTTGTCCAGTGCGCGAGAAAGTTCGATCTGCCTCTCGCCGGGCTCCATCAGGAGAACATGGTTGGTTGGAAGCGGCTGGAGTTCTTCGCCCATCTCTGCGGCCTTGGTGTTGTACCAGACGCGATGGAGAACCTCGTGATTGATGATGAACAGTTTGTCTTTGGCGGGCAGCTTGGCCCACGAGACGCCCTTGATATTGATGATGTTCTTATCCACGGTCGATCTCCTTCCCATACCAGTTAGCACTCTGGACATGGAAATCAACCAAAGAAATGGCGCGAAGTTTTACCCTCGCGCCAGTTTCTCTTAGTGCTTGGCGGTCGTCGTGGTGTTGGTCGTGGCGACCGTGCCGTTGTCCAGA
>Ga0308158_10003150_pt1 | contig 14777 bp, 17 predicted proteins | sample PhyBR2_FD_201038 | JGI IMG/M metagenome (GOLD analysis project Ga0308158, IMG submission 201038) | Phyllosphere microbial communities from UC Gill Tract Community Farm, Albany, California, United States - DLSLB.R2 | ecosystem: Host-associated > Plants > Phyllosphere > Unclassified | place: USA... | reverse complement strand
AAGGAGACGGCTCCGCATCTGTTCCCACGCGCAGAAGGCACCGGCGCGGGCGGACACAAACCAAACGGCGGTGGCAGCCTGAAACGTTCCGAAATGAGCGCCAGCGACAAAGCGGACTACATCCGCAAGCATGGCCAGCAGGCCTTCCTCAAACTTCCGAAATAAGGGATTAACCCATGCCTACCACTGTTAATAGTGACCTGATCATTTATGACGACCTGGCGCAGACTGCTTTCCTCGAGCGCCGCCAGGACAACCTGGCTATTTTCAACGCGTCCTCCAACGGCGCGATCTTGCTGGATAACGAGCTGATTGAAGGCGACTTCCGCAAGCGTGCCTTCTACAAGGTGGGCGGCTCAATCGAATCGCGTGACGTTAACTCCACCGAAAAGGTGACGGGTAAGAAGATTGGCGCCGGTGAAGCCGTATCCGTCAAAGCGCCGTGGAAATACGGTCCATACGAAACCACTGAAGAAGCGTTCAAACGCCGCGGCCGCTCGGTTGATGAGTTCTCCGAAGTAATCGGCACTGATGTGGCTGACGCGACCCTGGAAGGCTACGTGAAATACGGCCTGAAGGCGCTGACGGCTGCTATTGGCGCCAACGCGGACATGGTGGTCACCGCCGATATCGAAACAGACGGCAAGAAGACCCTGACGCGCGGCCTGCGCAAATACGGCGATAAGTTCAACCGTGTTGTTCTCTTCGTTATGCACTCCGCCACTTACTTCGACATCGTGGATGAGGCGATCGCCAACAAAATCTACGAAGAAGCTGGCGTGGTGGTTTACGGCGGGCAGCCGGGCACGTTGGGTAAACCTGTGCTGGTGACCGACACCATGGACGCTGATGCGATCCTTGGGCTGGTAGCCGGAGCGGTTACCGTCACCGAGTCTCAGGCGCCGGGGTTCCGTTCCTACGACATCAACGATCAGGAAAACCTGGCCATCGGGTACCGTGCTGAAGGCGTTGTGAATGTCGACTTGCTGGGCTACAGCTGGGACACCGCCAAAGGTGATAACCCGGACCTGACCAAAATCGGCACCGCGGGTAACTGGAAGAAGCACTTCACCAGCAACAAATCTACGGCTGGCGTCCTGATTAAGCTGGGATCCGCAGCGGGGGAGTAACGCTGTCAGCGGATAAAACCTCCGCAACCGCTGACAGCACCGATGCGGTCACCATTTCCCTGAAGTACACGCTAAACGGCGCAGGTGTTTCCGGCAAAAACGTTGCCTGGAATTCAACCGGCGGCACGCTCAGCACTGCCAGTTCTCAGACCGGCTCTGCTGGTGGGGCGACGGTCAAACTCACATCAGACGTTGCTGGCACCTTCACGGTAACCGGCACGGTTGAAGGAGTGGCGAAAACCACGGATGAGATCACCTTCACCGCACCTGCAGCTGGCTAATCGATGGGGCGTAAGCCCCATTCAACGGATGCTCAGATGATTATTACTGATATCACCGCCGCTGACGTAAACAGTTACGCCAGCGAAGATGAACTGGCGTCATTTGCCACGCTGAGAGGAGTTGAGCTGCCTGAAAAGCTCGCACCGTTACTGATTAAGGCGATGGACTACCTGGAAGGGCTTGAATGGGTAGGTTCCAAAGCAGACCCTCGACAGCCGCTGGCCTGGCCACGCGCAAATGTCATTCTGGATGGACACGACTTCCCACCCGACCAGGTGCCGCGGCAGGTTATCACCGCACAATGCATGCTGGCTATCGAGGCAATTGCTGGCGATTTGCTTTCAAGCGTTCGTGAGGCCGCGGTTAAAACCGAACGTGTCGAAGGCGCCGTTACCATGACCTATGCGGTTGCCGATGGTGAGGCGTTTACACCTTCTTACCCGGCGGTAATGGCTATTCTCGGCGACCTGGCTGGTGGGCGTGGATATGCAATCAATACTTTCGCGGAGCGCGCGTAATGGCCATCAACTATCAGCGAATGCAGGCGACAACGACTCGTATGCTCAAGCAGAACGGCATTGCATACAACGTCACGCGTAAGGGCACGTTAATCGTCATCGGTGGTGTGGAGCATCGTTCCGATGATATCCAGTTCACCGCCACAGGAGTGAAGACGGATTACACGCCAGGCGAAATTGATGGAACCGTCATTGAAAACGGCGATGTGCGGATTGTCTTCACCGCTGAGAAGGAAATTAAAACCGGCGATCTGATCGTCGTGGACGGCGTAAGCCACCGCGTAGTTAAACCTAACCCCGTGAAACCGGGTGCGGTGGTGCTCTGCTACAAATCCCAGTTGAGGACATAGCATGGGCGATAATAAGGCGTTTACGACTGCCATCACCGCGTTCGTGGACAAAGCCAAAGCGAATCAGGAAGCGGTCGTACGTGCTGTCGGCATTCGGATCCTTAATCAACTGGTGATGATGTCACCTGTCGGCAACCCGGAACTGTGGGGCATCAACCAGACGGCAGCTTCTTACAATCAGGCGGTATACGACCATAACGAAGCGCAAAAATCGGACCCTGCCAACCTGACTAAAACCGGACGGCTTAAGAAGAAAGCTCGACTGGTGGATGGGATGGATATCAAAGCGCCACCCGGATATACCGGTGGACGGTTTCGGGGCAACTGGCAGGTGTCTTTTGATGCACCGACCACAGATGAAACGGGCCGTGTCGATAAAACCGGAAATCTGACAAAAGCCGCCGGCAATTACACGCTGTCGCTGTTCAAAGTCGGGATGAAGGCTATTTATTTCTGCAACAACGTCCCTTACGCGTATCGACTGGAGATGGGGCACTCTTCCCAGGCTCCGGGAGGGATGGTACGCATTACTGCTGCTGAGTTTCAGCGATTTTTTGAGGAAGCAGTAAGGGGGGTGACTAAATGATCCCCGATATCGCGGCGGCGCTGGCCGCCAGGCTCGGCGAGTGGGCTGATGCTGAAGGGATCCCGGTTGCCTGGGAAAACGTGCCTTTCACACCGCCGTCTGATGGGCTCTATCTTGCTGTCCATGACATGCCCGCTTCGCCGCGTACGGTAGACCTTGGATTGCGCTGCCGCATTTATTCAGGTGTCTACCAGATTAACGTTGTGGCTCCAGCCGGCATAGGCCGTACCGATGTAGTGGCCCTGGTAGACCGCGTGGCTGAATTGTTTCCCGAGGGGCTGGAGATTGAAGGCAGGGGCTTTACATGCTGGATAGATGAAACGCCTGGTGTTTTCCGCGGTATCACTACATCTGTCGCTTATACCGTTCCCGTTAGTCTCAATTATCGAGCTGATATCTCCAGCTAATCCTCACAACCTTCTAAACCTGACCGGCTCTTTGCCGGTTTTCCCGTTTCTAAAGGAGTAACCAATATGGGCTTTGCATTGCCTAACGGCGCTCACGTCTATCTGGCATCGGGTTATGGCCCAGCCATTACTTTCACCGGGGCGACGAACGCCGAAAATATGGTGATCACCGTGAGTGAAGCGGACGCGCTCAAGGTAGGTGATATTGTTCATGTGAACTGCAACTGGTCCGGTGTTGATAACGTAATCGCGAAAATTGAAGCGATTGCAGACAGCGCTGTAACTCTGCGCAATATCAATACCACTAACAAAAACAAATATGCTGCTGGTGGCGGTTCCGGCTCAATCCGCAAGGTGCTTGAGTGGACCGAACTGCCACAAATCACAGAAGTATCAAAAGCTGGTGGCGATCAGAACACCACGCAGATTCAGTTCCTCAGCGATGACAGACAGCGCAACCTGAACACCTACAAATCAGCAGTTTCCCAGACCTACTCGATCGCTCATGACTCCACGCTTCCGGTATACCCACTGCTGCGTCAACTGGACGAAGACGAAGAGACGGTCGCGGCTTACATGTACGTACCGAAGGCGAAGGAAAACCGTTACTGGGCGGCCACGGCGTCCTTTGACGATACGCCAACTACTGCGGTTAACGAGGTCGAGACAGTAAGTGTGGTGCTGAACCTGCAGTCACCGGCGATGACGTTCTACAAGGTGACTGATGCTGCCGCCTAACCCGTCAGAGCTTTCACTATTCCATGCCTCCCATAGTGGAGGCTTTTTCCGTTAAGAGGTATCGATGGCGACCAAATTCACTCTTCAGCCCAAACCAACATTCAAGGCCAATGTCTCGATCCCCCGAGCCGGCGATGAGGATGGCGTGCTGACATTCACGTTTAATCACAAACCACTTAAAGAACTGGCTGACCTGGAAAAACTCGAAGGCAAAACCGCCACTGATTTTCTGATGGAAATCATTTCAGGTTGGGCACTTCCCGATGCATTCAACGCGGAAAACCTGTCGGTGCTGCTGGAGAATTACCCGGCGGCCATGAAGGCCATTCCGGAAACGTACTATCGCGAGCTGATGGGACACCGCGAAAAAAACTGATAGCGGTTGCCTCTGCGTTCTATACGCCTGAACCGACGGCGGCTGAACTGGCACCCTACGGGCTTACGCCGGACGATTACGATGACCAGTACATTGACGTCTGGCCAGATGTATGGCCTTCATTCCTGGTGTTTCAGGCTGTCAGCACACAGTGGCGCACGGGCATGGGAGGCGCATCAGGGCTTGATTACAACGTGCTGCCCTGGATGATGCGCCTGCACCACGTCGACGACGAGGCAACCGCGCTTTCGGACATTCGAATCATGGAGAGCGCCGCACTAAAAGTTATGCATAAAGAGAGGGCGGAATGAGTTACGACATCGCCACGATTTCCCTGCGCGTAAATACCAATGAGCTGGAGCGTGGTAACCAGGCACTGGATCGCTTTCAGGAGACCGCGTCCGCCGCTGCAGGTAAAGCGGATGACCTGAACAGTACGTTCCGCACCGGCATCGATAACCAGAAGAAGAACAGCGAAAGCCTGAAGCAGCAGCGTCAGGAACTGCAGAACCTGCTGAATAAAATTAGTCCGGTAAACAAGGCGCTGGATGAGCTGGACACTATCCAGGAGAGCCTGGCGAAATTTCGCGGTAAAGGGCTGGTGGGAGACGAGGACTTTACTCGTTACAACAGCGTGCTTGAGACGACGCGGGCAAAACTGGCGCAGGTCATGGAGTCTGAGACCGCAGAGGGGCGGGCTCGCATTGAACAGGCACAGGCAGCGCAGCGTGCAGCTGCGGCGGGCAAAACCTTTATCGATTCGCTGGAAGAGCAGGTCACAGCAATCGGAAAAACGCGCGCAGAACTGTTAGAGCTAAAAGCAGCCCAACTTGGCGTGTCCGATCGTGCTGCACCGATGATCGCCCGACTGAAAGAGCAGGAGGAAGCGTGGAGGTCAGGAGCGATCAGCGCGGGGCAATACCGCAACGCGATGCGTTATCTACCAATGCAAATGACCGACATCGTAACTTCATTGGCGTCCGGCATGCCGGTTTATATGGTAGCCATTCAGCAGGGCGGCCAGTTGCGCGATTCGTTTGGGGGTGTAGGCAATGCTCTCAAAGCGATGTTGTCGATGGTGACTCCTGCCCGAGTGGCCATTGGTGGCCTGGCCGGTGCTGTTCTGATTGCTGCAAAAGCGGGAGCGGACTACTTCACCGCCTACGACGAAATTAACAAGGCCATTATCAGGACTGGCAACATTGCAGGCACGTCAGCGCTCCAGGTAATGGCTTCCTCCCAGTCGATTGCTGCCTCTACTGGCGCTACTGTAGAAACCGTTCAGAGTCTGATGACTGAACTGATTAGCATGGGATCGCTCACACAGCAGCAGCTTGAAAAAGCGGCGGGCTCTACGGCACTTGCAGTTCAAACCGGTATTGTTTCGGCGCAGGACATCACCAAGGCATATCAGGATATTGAAAAGGATCCGGTTAAAGCCCTTCAGAGCCTAAACGAACAATACAACTTCCTGACTGTTTCGCAGCTTAAGCACATTGATGAACTGGTGAAGCAGAAGGACCGGACCGCTGCAGTTACACAGGCCATGGACCTGTTTGGCGATACGATGGCACAACGTGGAGAACAGGCTTACGACTCGCTGACGCCGTTTGGTCGCCTGTGGCTGGATATCAAAGACTGGGCGTCTGAGGCCATGCATAGTATCGGCCAGTGGGTAGCAGAGCTGGCATCAAACACACTGAAGGAATTCAACGCAATTTATTACAGCGTTGCGATCGTTTTCCAGAAGCTGAACCAGATTATTTCTTCCTCGATTGCCGCAGCGATTAATCTCATTCCTGACTGGGCGAAAACGGATACTCTGCAGGGATGGCAGGACTACAACGAACAAATGGCCGGCGCTTATGGCGACAGCGTCTCTCAGCTGAAAAAAGACTGGGATGCCGCTGATATCAGTGCAGGTAAATACCTCGATACGACCAGAAAGATAAGTACCGCAACCACCCAGAAGGATCGTGAAGGAGTCGCTTCTTTTGGTAAAAAGACGCAAACCGGAAAGCAGGGCACTTTATCGGCTGGCGATCGCAGCACGAATGCTGCCCAGGCCGAGCTGCTGGCGCTTCAGGCACAGTTACGCGCGCTGCAGCAGCATAAAGGGCTGAACGACACTATCAGCCAACAGCGCAAAGACCTTTGGACTACGGAAGCGAAATTTCAGGTGCTGGAAGAGGCCTCCCGATCTCGCTCTCTGACAAAGCAGGAGCAATCTCTGCTCGCGAGTAAAGACCAGGTGCTACAGTTAGCGCGGCAGAAAGCCCTGTTGGGTGATCAGATTTCCGCTCAGGAACTGCTGAACAAGCGCATGGATACCTCGCAGAAATACGTCACGCAGATGGCTGAGAAACAGGCCGCATTACTGGGTGGCGCGGGGATGAGTGACCGCCAGGCGCAGCGAGAGCTGGCAAAAAGTCAGCTCACCGCCGGCTGGAAAAATACTGGTGGTTCGCTGGATGAAGAGGGATACCAGAAACAGCTTAAGGCAGCTAACGATTACTATGATGCTGAGGATCAGCTACGCGGTGACTGGCTGACCGGCGTGAAAAAGGGCTGGGCTGAATTTGAGGACAGCGCGACCAATGTTTACTCGCAGGTGCAGACGATTACCAGCAATGCCTTCACCGGGATGGCCAGCACCCTGACTGATTTCTTCACCACAGGTAAATCTAACTTCTCAGATTTCCTTTCCACTTTCCTCAAGGGCATCGCCCAGATGCTGACGCAACTGGCTTTGGTTAATGGAATGAAGTCAGCGTTTGGTGGAACCGGTATCGGCGCGTTCTTTGGTTTTTCAGGTGGTGGATTGGTGCCGCGATTCGATAGCGGTGGCTACACCGGTGATGGTGGTAAGTACCAACCGAAAGGCGTAGTTCATGGTGGTGAGTTTGTATTTACGAAGGAAGCGACCAGTGCACTTGGTGTTGGCAATCTCTATGCGCTTATGCGTGGAGCTCAGGGGTATGCAAACGGCGGTTATGTTGGCACAGCCCCAATGTATGGGCTGCAATCGAATGCAGCTGGTGGCGTAACCGTTCAAACTTCCGTGGTCGTTCAAAACCAGAACACTCACCAGCAGACTTCCGGCAATAACGATGCTATTTCTCGGGCTTACAAACAGACCATCGATCAGTCTGTTCGTGCTGGAATTGCTAAGGAGTTGCAACCCGGAAGGTTGATTTGGAACGCTATGAAAAGCCGTTGATAAACTGATAGCAGTCCCTTGTTTGAGCCTGCTATCACAAGATTAATTATTTACGGGGCAGATACTTATGGGTTGTATATGTCCCACCCTTGTGTGAGGAGCCTTTCCCGTTGGTGTAATGACCACGAGAACCTTTTGCATAAGTGATCGAGGGCGCCACAAGCGCTAAAGAAAGAGCTGCGATTAGTAGTGTTTTCATGAGAACTCGCTGTGTAGTGAAATTGTGTAATAGCCATTCAAATATACGTAATGAATCGACAATTGGAGATGAAATTTCTTTCAGCGACTAATCGAATTATACCCGCTTCGGCGGGTTTTTTTATACCCGGAGGAAAGTTGGCGATCGAAACATTTATCTGGCGAACCCAGATTCAGGCGGGCATGGAAGGGGAGTTTATTTACGTAACGCGCTCTGCTTCCTTTGGAGACGGTTTTGAACAGATCGCCGGTGAAGGCATCAACCCTGAAAAACAGTCATGGCCGATGACCTTAACGGGAAAAAAAACTGAGATGCTCGATGCGCTGAGGTTTTGCCGCAAGCACATTACAAAATCCTTTATCTGGACGTCTCCTGTTGGCGAAACCGGTTTATACCGGATTGAAGCTGATTCCATTAAAGTCCAGCCGCTATCCAGCAAAGTGATGACCATAAAAGCAATCTTCAAACAGGCATACGCACCATGATTACTGAAGATTATCAACGCCTCGAACCTGGTGAAAAAATACGTCTTCTTGAGGTAGACGGTTCTGCGTTTGGCCTGGACGACGTTCTTCGTTTTCACGCTTATAACCTCCCGCATACTGCAGAAGAGATTGCGGCTGCTGGTGGAGAAGAATCAAAGTTAAAGGCGAAAAGTATCTGGTGGCAGGGCGAAGAGTATGGTGCCTGGCCATATAAGCTCGAGGGACTGGAAGCGTCAACCGATGGCAGTAGCGCCCAGCCGACGCTCACCGTTGCCAACATTGACAGCTCTATCACTGCGCTCTGTCTGGCCTATGACGATATGCTGCAGGCCAAAGTTACGATTCATGACACTTTTGCGCATTACCTGGATGCGCGCAATTTCTCGGATGGAAATCCAACAGCAGATCCCTTGCAGGTGAGGAAGCGGGTTTTCTATATCGACGGTAAAAATAGCGAGCTTCCCGGTGAAAGTATCGAGTTTGTTCTTACCAGCCCGATGGATCTGCAGGGATTGATGATTCCGACCAGACAGCTGCATTCCCTTTGCACATGGTGCATCCGGAATAGGTACCGCACCGGCGATGGGTGCGATTATGCCGGCACGCTTTACTTCGACAGAAACAACAATCCGGTAAGCGATCCCTCATTGGATGAATGCAACGGCACGCTCACCGCCTGCAAGCTTCGGTTTGGTGAACACAATGAACTTCCTTTCGGTGGTTTTCCAGGAACATCTTTGATCAGGAGTTAACATGCGTCAGAAAACAATTCAGGACATCCTGGCGCATGCTGCGAAAGACTATCCCCACGAATGCTGCGGCGTGATAGCGCAGAAAAGCCGGGTGGAACGCTATTTCCCATGCCGTAATCTGGCTGCTGAACCAACGGAACAGTTTCACCTTTCACCAGAGGATTACGCCGCTGCTGAAGACTGGGGGACGATAACGGGAATCGTACATAGTCACCCTGACGCGACGACCCAACCAAGCGAACTGGACAAGGCTCAATGCGATGCAACGTTGCTGCCCTGGCATATTGTCAGTTGGCCGGAAGGAGACTTTCGTACCATTACTCCCCGCGGAGAATTGCCGTTGCTCGGGCGCCCGTTTGTGCTCGGACACTACGACTGTTGGGGGCTGGTGATGAGCTATTTCCGGCAGGAGCATGATGTCGAACTTCAGGATTACCGTGTTGATTATCCGTGGTGGGAGGACTCCTATCCGAGAATTCAGTGGATCACCAATGCCGGGCGATTTGATCATCATGCAGGTGGAATCGAATAAGTGGAACCATTCAGGGATCTTGCTGGAGGGGAACATGCTTCTCCATCATCTTTATGGTCACCTCAGTCAACGTGTCCCATATGGAGGTTACTGGATGGAGAGAACCATGAAAATTGTCAGGCATAAAAGCCTAATCATGCAGGAGGGATAATGTGCGAATCCGTCCGTACTGTTCGTCTATATGGTGTTTTGGGTACTACGTTTGGCCGCGAATTCCAACTTTCGGTAGCCTCACCAAAAGAAGCCATCCGCGCATTGTGCGTTATCGTGCCAGGCTTCGAGCGTTTTTTGAATACCAGCAAGCAGCGCGGCCTAACCTACGCTGTTTTCAGCGGTAAGCGTAACCTGAACGATGACGAACTCTCTATGGATCAGAGTAGTGCTGATATCCGTATTGCGCCGGTTATCCTCGGGAGTAAACGTGGTGGAGTATTCCAGACCATCTTAGGCGTGGCTTTGGTCGCAGTTGGTGCTGTGGCGTCATACTTTGGCGGTGGTGCTGTCGGCGTTCCTCTAATGCAATTTGGCGCTGCGATGGCCCTTGGCGGTGTCGTACAAATGCTTTCTCCACAGACAACCGGACTTGCCAGCAAGCAATCGGCAGACAACAAGGCCAGCTACGCATTTGGTGGAGTAACCAATACGACAGCCCAGGGAAATCCGGTACCGCTTCTTTACGGCAAGCGACGAATCGGTGGTGCGATCATTTCTGCTGGCATTTATGTTGACGATCAGCAGTAGCTATAGTGCCAAGCTAAGAGTATCTTCTTGAAAGAACGCATTATAAGACTGGAAATGCTTATGGATGGTTATGCTATAGACTTTCAAGATTTACTTGGATTAAGAAAATTAAACGAGCCTGGTTTGGACAGAAGGGCGTTCACAGACTGGGCTGAAAACCAGATTTCTGCTGGCAATGAGTCTTCAAATCTTTTGATTTTGGCATCTTTGGGATTAGATAAGGAAATCTCGAAAGATGAGGTATTTCGCTACTTTGATGGCTACGTTGATGAGATTGGGGAAGTGTTGCCTACTGAACGAGTCGCGTTCATATTGGCAATGCGACTAACATTCAAAAAGCTCGCCTATTCTGAACTTGAGGATGATGTCTGGAGTGAATTAACTAGAACTTTTGCTAAATGGTATGACTTGCCAAATGGCCTTTTATATAGAGTAATGACGTACTGGAGCGCATTGCATGATGATTTTACAAATAATTATGAATATGAGGTTGGGTATTATTACCTGAACTATCCGCGACACGGTGACATTCCTCGTTCGGAACAATTAGAGTACGTTCGTAATTGTGCAATTCGCTTTCTCCGTATTTTCGATGAGCACTATTATTTTGGTTTGCTTATCAAATAATATTTAATTCAACATTGTTCTAATTATGGCCACCTCCGGGTGGCTTTTTTTATGGGCGCAATATGGCTATAGCAACCGCTATTAAAGGCCGCAAGGGCGGCAGTTCAAGCTCAAGAACTCCTACAGAACAGCCAGACGATCTGCAGTCAGTAGCCAAGGCAAAAATCCTTCTCGCGCTGGGAGAGGGGGAGTTTGCTGGTGGCCTTACTGCGCGCGATATTTATCTCGATGGCACCGCACTTGAGAACGCAGATGGTTCACAGAACTTCAGCGGTGTGGCGTGGGAGTTTCGTTCTGGAACTCAGGCGCAAAAATACATTCAAGGGATCCCGGGTACCGAAAATGAAATCAATGTAGGCTCCGAAGTTTCCAGCTCTACAGCGTGGACGCGCACGTTCACTAATACGCAGCTTTCAGCTGTTCGCCTGCGTCTAAAATGGCCTTCTCTCTTCAAACAGGAGGATGATGGCGATCTGGTTGGCTATTCGGTCAACTATGCAATTGACCTGCAGACAGATGGCGGCTCCTGGCAGACAGTGCTGAATACCAGCGTGACCGGGAAAACGACGTCAGGTTACGAGCGCAGCCACCGTATTGATTTACCTCAGGCGGGCAGCACCTGGACCATCAGGCTGCGCAAAATTACAGCCGATGCCAATAGCGCGAAGATTGGCGACACGATGACGCTGCAAAGCTTCACAGAAGTAATCGACGCCAAACTTCGATATCCGAACACTGCGCTTTTGTACATTGAATTTGACTCGAGCCAGTTCAATGGCTCAATTCCGCAAATTTCCTGCGAGCCTCGCGGACGTGTTATTCGTGTGCCCGATACCTATGACCCGGAAACACGAACGTACAGCGGCACCTGGACGGGCGCATTTAAGTGGGCATGGACGGATAACCCTGCGTGGATATTTTACGATCTGGTGGTCACTGACCGCTTCGGCCTTGGTAATCGGCTAACGGCAGCCAACATCGACAAATGGACTCTTTATCAGGTCGCTCAATATTGTGATCAATCGGTACCGGACGGTAAGGGTGGTAGCGGAACTGAACCGCGTTACACCTGCAACGTTTACATTCAGGATCGAAATGACGCTTACACTGTCCTGCGTGACTTTGCTGCCATTTTTCGAGGCATGACCTACTGGGGAGACGAGCAGATTGTTGCCCTTGCAGACATGCCCAGAGATGTCGATTTTACCTACACGCACGCTAACGTAGTCGACGGCAAATTTGTTTATTCCAGCAGCACAACCAAAAGTCGCTACACAAATGCTCTTGTTTCCTGGTCAGATCCGGCAAATGGCTATGCTGATGCAATGGAGCCCGTCTTCGAGCAGGCTTTGGTGGCGCGCTATGGTTTCAACCAGCTTGAGATCACCGCCATCGGTTGCACCCGGCAGTCTGAGGCTAACAGAAAAGGGCGCTGGGGAATCCTGACCAACAATAAAGATAGGATTGTAACGTTTGACGTTGGTCTGGACGGTAATATTCCTCAGCCGGGCTACATAATTGCTGTTTCTGATCGCAATCTCTCTGGTCGAGATTTAGGCGGTCGATTATCCGCGGTTAATGGTCGTGTACTCAAACTTGACCGGGTGCCAAGTGCTAAGGCCGGTGACAGGATAATGGTAAACCTGCCGTCGGGTATTACCCAATCCCGGACGATTCAGTCCCTGTCAGGTGGAATGGTTACCGTGACAACCGCCTTTAGCGAATTTCCGCAGACTGAGGCTGTATGGGTTATTGAATCTGATGAACTTTATGCGCAGCAGTACAGGGTAATTAGTGTCACCGATAACAATGACGGGACATATACCATCACGGGGGCAAATCACGATCCGGATAAATATGCCCGTATCGATACAGGTGCCGTTATAGATCAGCGGCCGGTAAGTGTCATCCCTCCAGGTAATCAGTCGCCGCCAGTCAACATCGCGATCAGCTCGTTTTCGGTGATTCAGCAAAATATCAGCGTCGAAACCATGCGCGTAAGCTGGGGCCAGGCACAAAATGCCATCGCCTATGAGGCGCAATGGCGCCGCAACGACGGAAACTGGGTTAACGTGCCTCGCAGTTCCACCACGTCATTCGACGTCCCGGGGATTTACGCCGGACGCTATCTGGTGCGCGTGCGTGCTATCAACGCAGCGGAAATTTCTTCCGGATGGGGATATTCAGAAGAGAAGACGTTGACCGGCAAAGTTGGCAATCCTCCCAAGCCAGTGGGCTTTATGGCTACGGGCATTAACTGGGGTATTCGTCTGAACTGGGGGTTCCCGGAAAACACCGGCGATACCCTCAAAACAGAAATCCAGTACACGGCCAACAGCGATTTTTCCGATCCGTTGCTGCTATCGGACGTACCTTATCCATCTGCTGAATATACCCAGCTCGGGCTGAAAGCCGGGCAGGAATTCTGGTATCGCGCCCAGCTGGTCGACAGAACGGGTAACGAGTCCGGCTATACCGACTGGATCAGGGGAATGTCTAACGATAATGCTGATGATTATCTGGGTGAAATCGCAGATGATTTCCTTACCTCGGCCGACGGCGACCGCCTGACCAGTGATATTGATACCAATCTTGAAGCTGCAATGCAGAACGCGCTGGCCAACCACGGAACAGTTGAACATCAATGGGCGCAATACGGAGAGGTACGCGCCGATATCCTCGTTGTGAAAACTACTATTGCTGAGGTGGATAGGGCAATGGCCGAAATGTCGACACAGGTGCAGGCGCAGATCGACAACGTCACCGCTTCCCTAGAAGACAAGCTCACAGCCGTCGTCGATGCCTCCGGTGCTTCGGCAATCTACACCCTCAAAACAGGCGTGAGGATAAACGGCGTGATGTACAACGCTGGGATGTCGATTGCTGTGCTTGCTGAGGCCGGGAAACCGGTAGTTACCCGTATTGGGTTCAACGCTAATCAGTTTGTACTGATGAGTGGCAGTGGTGAGGCCCAGTATTCACCGTTCGCGGTGGTTAATGGTCAGGTCTTTATGAGCTCAGCATTTATTCAGGATGGCACGATCACCAATGCTAAAATTGGCAACTTCATCCAGTCCAACAATTACGTACCAGGGCAGTCCGGGTGGAAACTGGACAAAGGCGGTACCTGGGAAAACTACGGCAGCGATGGGCAGGGCGCAAGAAAGACCACGAACGTTACTGACAGCATCAGGGATGCGAACGGTGTCCTCCGCGTACAGATTGGTAAACTTACAGGAGTATTTTAATGACGTGGGGCATTCAGACATGGGATGCCAATGGCAATCCGAACAATTATGGTATTAAGCCAGTTTCAGTGGTCGGACGTATTCAACTTTCTGAGGGACAAAACTCTGGAAGCTGGTCGTTTACCATTCCGGCAGGAATGAAGGTCGGGTTTGTCGTTTCTCTGGATAAGGGGGCGGTCTCGGTAGGGCGCAGTATCGTCGCCAGCGGAAATACGATAACTCTTGGCGCGGCAAACAGCGTTGGGATTGGAAATTATCCAGCCTCTGAATGTGAGCTCGTAGTTTTTGTGGAGAAAGCATAATGGCAGATTATGGCGCACTGATAGCTCTGGATAATGGAAATCCCTTTATTACGCCTCAGTCCACGCCATTTTGTCTCTACAGGAGGGGAGTGGTTAACTCAGTAGCAAGCGGGGCATATCACGGTGCATCTGCAACAATAGCTCTGGACGTTTCTTATCCGGCGATGGTTTTTTGCAAAACGAGTGATACTGCTCAGCCTACTATGGTTACTGCAGCCAGATCAGGAGGAAATATTCTTGTTGGATCAAGCAATGCCTATGGACAGGCACATACATTAACGGCT
>Ga0308158_10003149_pt1 | contig 14782 bp, 11 predicted proteins | sample PhyBR2_FD_201038 | JGI IMG/M metagenome (GOLD analysis project Ga0308158, IMG submission 201038) | Phyllosphere microbial communities from UC Gill Tract Community Farm, Albany, California, United States - DLSLB.R2 | ecosystem: Host-associated > Plants > Phyllosphere > Unclassified | place: USA... | reverse complement strand
CGATTTTGATTTTCTCGACAACTGGCCTCGCTTTCCTGCATCGGGTATGGTCCAAGCAGGTCGCGAGGCCAGTAACGAGTTGAGAGGATGATCATGGCGACAGCGTTCAAGACGCACCCCGAGATCGCAGACGCATTGGCCATGAAGCGTCGCGGATTGACGCTCACCCTACTCACGCTGACCTATTTCTTCAGTTACATGGACCGGCAGATCCTTGCGATCCTGCTCGAGCGGATCAAGGCGGATCTCGTCCTCACGGATACGCAGCTGGGGCTCTTATCCGGGCTCGTCTTTGCGATCTTCTATGCGACGCTCGGCATTCCCGTCGCGCGGCTTGCCGACCGGACCAGTCGTCGGAACATCATCGCGGTCAGCCTGACGATCTGGAGCGCGATGACCGCATTATGCGGGTTAGCGCAGAATTTCACGCAATTGATGCTGTTCCGTATCGGTGTCGGGATCGGCGAGGCGGGGTCGAGCCCGCCAAGTCACTCGATCATCGCGGATCTCTATCCACCCGAAAAGCGCGCGAGCGCGATGGCGGTCTATTCGCTCGGCGTCGTCCTGGGGGCGGGGTTCGGCACGCTGATCGGGGGTGTCGTCGCGCATGCCTATGGCTGGCGGATCGCGATGATGACGGTCGGGCTGCCCGGCATCGTCCTTGCCGTGGTGGTCCGGCTGTTCATGGTCGAGCCCCGCCGCGGCCTGTCGGATGTCAGTCGCGTGGCGGAGCAACAGGCGATGCCGAGTATCGCGCAGGGCTTTGCATCGATGTGGGCGAGCGCGCCGGCGCGCCATCTCGTGATGGGCGTGACGCTCACGTCGATGATCGGGTATGCACTGACGGGCTGGGGGCCGAGCTTCATGCAGCGCTCGCTCGGGATCTCGATGCTCGACGTGTCGCGCTACATCGCGCTGCCGGGGGCGCTGTTCGGCGCCATCTCCGCGCTGGCAGGCGGCAAGATCGCGGACGTGCTTGCCAAGCGTCACGGCTTGCATGTCCAGTCCTGGGTGGTGCTGGTGATGAAGGCGCTCGCGCTGCCGTTTGCGCTGGCCTTCTACATGATCGACGTGCCCGCGATCGCGATCGGCAGCTATTTCATCTACCTGATCTTCGCCAATTCCTATCTGGGACCAAGCTTCGCGCTGATCCAGCATCTCGCCCCCTTGCGGATCCGTGCGATGTTGGCGGCGATCACGCTGCTCGTCATCAACCTGATCGGGCTGGGCCTCGGCCCGACGATCGTCGGCTGGCTGAGCGACATCCTGAAGCCCGGTTTTGGCGAAGACTCGCTCCGCTATGCGCTGGTCATCGTCGTCATGATGACGCCCTGGGCGCTGTTCCACTATTGGCGTGCAGGCGTGCTGCTCAAGCGGGACGAGGACATCGTGACCGCCGCGCGCGCGCATTGAAAGATTGGCGCGGGGCGGGCGGATGCCCGGTCCGCGTCAAACCACCGGTCTTGCGGACGTGCCGTGTCAGTCCTGGCCCATGCGGTCGTCGAACAGGCCGTAGAGGATGGTCGAGGCGTAGAGCTGGATCGCTTTTTCGCGGGGCATCGTCGCTGCCCATTTGCGCATGTCGAACGCCGCATTCTGCAACGCCATCAGCGCCTGCGCCGCGATCAGCGCGTCGACCGCACGGATCGACCCTTCGCCGATCCCGTCCATCATCATGCCCGCATAGCGCCGCGCGATGCCGTTCGACCGTTCGACCATCGCATCGCGCACGCGGGGCGGGAGTCCGCTGAGCGCGGTCGTCCGCAGCAGCGGTCCGCTCTCGGCGAACTGGACGTCGAGCAATGTCGCCAGCGTGCTCGACAGCCGGTTCCAATAGGTGCCGCCCTGCGCCTCGCCACGTGCCTGCGCATCCGCGATCGTGTCGAAGCTGCGCTTGTAGCAGGCGATGACCAGATCGTCCTTCGCATCGAGATGGTGGTAGAAGCTGCCTTTGGTGACGTTCAGCTCGGACGCGATCTTCTGTACCGAGGCGCCGCGATAGCCGAGCTCGTTGATCAGCCGCGTCGCCGCGAGCAGAAACGCCTCGCGCCCCGGTTCGGCATCGTCGTGGCTCAGGTCGATCAGCTTGGGGGACCAGCGCGCGGAGGGGCCCGCGATCCCGTGCGCAAATACGTCCATCAGCCGCGTCTCGACACGCGCATACTGGTCGGGCTCGTACCGCGTCAGCCAGATCGGCAGCCAGAACGTGTTTTCGAGCAGGACATGCGCACGCGCGCTCTGGATGTCGGTCTGTGCGCGGCCCGTCGACGGACCCCATAGCAGCCGCGTCCGACGGAACACCTCGCGCCATCCCGCCATCAACCGGCTGCGGATCGGATCCTCGGTTGCACGCAGGTCGGACAGGACGGCGAACGACTTTTCCTCGCCGCGCTGGACGCGCCCGAGCCGGGCCATGTTGAGCGAGAGATAGCGCGCGACGCGTTCGCGCGGCGTCGCTTCCTCCATCGCCTCGTCGAGCATGCGCAGGAGATAGTCGAGCGTGTTCTCGAACGCGGCGGCGGCAAGGTCTTCCTTGCGTTTGAAATAATAGGTAACGCTCGTCGTGTTGAGGCCGACGCGACGCGCGACGTCTGCAAACGTCATGCCCTTCGCGCTCTGTTCGTTGATCGCCTCTGCCGCTGCGGCAAGTATGGCGTCACGTTTCGCGCGGAAGCGCTTCGTGCCCTGTTCGCCCTCGTCGCCTGCCGCTGCCGGAATCTTCATCGAAACACCCTAACAGTTTCAATTTGAAGATACAGTGCTTTTTAGGCGCTTTCGCCGTGGCTTGTAAAAGGCGCGTCTGACGCCTCGTTCGATGCTTTACCGAAGATGCGGTATGGTTTACCCGGGTCATGAAACGGGATTGCGAAGGAGGCCGCACGTGGATTTCACCTTGAGCGAACGAGAGACGTATTTTCGCGACCGGGTGCGGGATTTCATCGACCAGAACATCCGTCCGCGACAGTCCGATTATGACGCGCAGGCGCATGAAGGCGAGCGCTGGAAGGTGATTCCGGTCATCGAGGAGATGAAGGAGAAGGCCAAGGCTGCAGGGCTCTGGAATTTCTTCATGCCGCCGCATTCGGGCCAGACGCATGTCGATGATTCCTTCGCGTTCGAAGGGACGCAGCTGACCAATCTCGAATATGCGTTATGCGCAGAGGAGATGGGCAAGGTCAGCTGGGCGAGCGAATGCTTCAACTGTTCCGCACCCGATACGGGCAACATGGAGGTGTTCCACCGCTATGGCACGCGCGAACAGAAGGAGGCGTGGCTGGGGCCGCTGATGCGCGGCGAGATCCGGTCCGCATTCCTGATGACCGAACCCGCGGTGGCGTCGTCGGATGCGACCAATATCGAGACGTCGATGGTGCGCGACGGCGATCATTACGTGATCAACGGGACCAAATGGTGGTCGTCGGGTGTCGGCGATCCGCGGTGCAAGATCGCGATCGTGATGGGCAAGACGAGCCTCGAGGGCTCGCGTCACCAGCAGCAGAGCCAGATCCTCGTACCGATGGATACGCCCGGCGTGACGATCAAGCGGATGCTGTCGGTCTATGGCTATGATCATGCGCCGCACGGGCATGGCGAGGTCGTGCTCGAGAATGTCCGCGTGCCCGTCGAGAACGTGCTGCTCGGCGAAGGACGCGGGTTCGAGATCGCGCAGGGCCGGCTTGGGCCAGGGCGCATCCACCACTGCATGCGGACGATCGGCGTGGCCGAGACCGCGATCGAGGCGATGGCGCGGCGTCTGCTGACCCGCGTCGCGTTCGGCAAGCGGATCGCGGATTTCTCGGTGTGGGAGGAGCGGATCGCCACCGCGCGGATCGATATCGAGATGACGCGGCTGCTGTGCCTCAAGGCGGCGGACATGATGGACAAGGCGGGCAACAAGTCCGCGCAGATCGAGATCTCGATGATCAAGGTCGCCGCGCCGAACATGGCGCTCAGGATCCTCGACGACGCGATCCAGGCGCATGGCGGGGGCGGCGTATCGGGCGATTTCCGGCTGGCGCACGACTGGGCGGCGATGCGGACGCTCCGGTTCGCCGATGGTCCGGACGAAGTCCACAACCGCTCGATCGCGCGCAACGAGTTCGGGAAATACGGCGACTTCCGCAAGGGTGGCGTATCGAGCGGGGATATCGGGGTGAGCCGGTAATTTCCCGTTAGGCATGGATTCAAGACTGCTCTCCGCCAAACCCGTCACCCCAGCGTAAGCTGGGGTATCCCGCTTGGCTGGTGCCGCGATTCGAAACGGGGAGATCCCAGCTTGCGCTGGGATGACGGGTTGGGGGGGGGCAAAACAAGCGAAAGGCAGACATGAAAGCCGCAGTCCTTTTCGAAGCCAATACCCCGCTCAGCATCGAGGACGTCACCGTCTCGAAGCCCGGCCCGCGCGAGGTCCTGATCCGGACGATGGCGGTGGGCGTCTGCCGCTCCGATCTGCACTTCGTCGACGGTGCCTATCCGCATGCGATGCCGACGATCCCCGGCCACGAAGCCTGCGGCGTGGTCGAGGCGATCGGTGACGAGGTTGGCATGGTCAAGGTCGGCGACCATGTCGTGACGTGTCTGTCGGCGTTTTGCGGCCACTGCGAATTCTGCGTTACCGGGCGCATGGCGCTCTGCATCGACGCTTCGGTGCGTCGTCCCAAGGGCGCCGCGCCGCGGCTCATGCTCGGCGACCGGCCGATCGCGCAGATGCTCAACCTGTCCGCCTATGCCGAGATGATGCTGGTTCACGAGCATGCGTGCGTCGCGATCAATCGCGACATGCCGATGGATCGCGCCGCATTGCTGGGGTGTGCGATCACCACCGGGGCAGGCGCGGTGTTCAACACGACAGACGTGACGCCGGGCGAGACGGTGTGCGTGGTCGGGTGCGGTGGCATCGGGCTCGCGGCGGTGAACGCGGCGAAGATCGCCGGTGCCGGCAAGATCATCGCGCTCGATCCCGTCCCCGAAAAGCGGGCGATGGCGGAAAAGCTCGGCGCAACGTACAGTATCGACGCGTTGTCGGATACCGCCGCCGACGAGGTCGTCGCGATCACCAAAGGCGGCGTTCATCACGCGATCGAGGCGGTCGGGCGGGCGCAGTCGGCCGCGACCGCGGTCAAGGTGCTGCGCCGCGGCGGGACCGCGACGATCCTCGGGATGATGCCGCTCGGCGAGAAGGTCGGGTTGTCGGCGATGGACCTGCTGTCGGGCAAGCGGTTGCAGGGCGGGTTCATGGGGTCGAACCGGTTTCCCGTCGACATCCCCCGGCTCGTCGACTTCTACATGCGCGGGTTGCTCGATCTCGACACGATCATCGCCGACCGGATGCCGCTCGAGCGGATCAACGACGCGTTCGATGAATTGCGGCGCGGCGACACGACCCGCAGCGTGATCACCTTCGCATGAGCAGCGACGCAGCCAGCACGATGGTCGGCACGATCGCGGTCGGCGAGAAGGACCGGCTCGATCTCGACCGGCTGACGGCGTGGATGGATACGAATGTCGACGGATTTGCCGGGCCGCTGACATACGCCAAGTTCGCCGGCGGTCAGTCGAACCCCACCTACCGGCTCGACACGCCCGGGCGGGCGTACGTCCTGCGACGCAAACCGTTCGGGCCGATCCTGCCCTCCGCGCACGCGGTCGACCGTGAATATACGGTGATCGCCGGCCTCCATCCGACGGGCTTTCCGGTGCCGCGGCCATATGGGCTCTGCGAGGATCCCGGCGTCATCGGCGCGGCGTTCTACGTGATGGAGATGGTCGAAGGACGGACCATCTGGGACGGTTCGATGCCCGGCGCGACGCGTGCCGATCGTCGGGCGCATTATGATGCGATGGTCGACACGCTCGCCGCGCTTCACAATACCGATCACGTCGCGGCCGGGCTCGGCGCCTATGGCAAGCCGGGCAATTATTTCGAGCGACAGGTCGGGCGGTGGACCAAGCAGTATCGCGCGGCGGAGACCGAGCGGATGAACTCGGTCGAACGGCTGATCGACTGGCTGCCGCGTACGCTGCCCGAGCAGACGCGGACGTCGATCGTGCACGGCGACTATCGTATCGACAACATGATCTTCGCACCCGCCGAGCCCAGGGTCATCGCGGTGCTCGACTGGGAGCTCTCGACACTCGGCGACCCGCTGGCCGACTTTTCCTACCTGTTGATGAGCTGGGTGACCGAGCCCGAGGGACGCTCCGGCGTGCTCGGAATGACCGGGGACGAGACGGGGATCCCGACGATCGAGCAGGTCGTCGAACGCTATTGCGCGGCAACGGGGCGCGACGGCGTTCCCGATCTCAACTGGTATTTCGCGTACAATCTCTTCCGCCTGACGGGGATCGTCCAGGGGATCAAACGGCGGATCATCGACGGCACGGCGTCGAGCGCGCAGGCGGAGAAGACGGTGGCGAAGATCCACGGTCTCGCGGACGCGGCCTGGGGTTTCGCGGTCAAGGCGGGGGCGTGACATGCGCCGCATGACGTCTCGTCATTCGGCGCAACGCAGCCTTCGCTGATGACGGGTTTGGAGAAGCGGTAGGCGTTCACGCCGTCAGTCGACGGAACAGGGAGCAAGCAGATGTCGCAATTCGACCTGACCGGAACAGTCGCGATCGTCACCGGATCGTCGCGAGGCATCGGCCTCGCGTCGGCGCGCGAACTCGCCGAGCACGGCGCGAAGGTCGTCATTTCGAGCCGAAAGCAGGACGCGTGCGATAGTGTGGCGGGCGAGATCAATGCCCGGCACGGCGATGGCACCGCGATCGCGATCGCGGCCAACATCTCCGACAAGGCGGGATTGCAGGCGCTGGTCGACCAGACGCGGGCGGCGTTCGGCAGGATCGACATCCTCGTCTGCAACGCGGCCTCGAACCCCTATTACGGGCCGCAGGCGGGTATCGCCGACGACCAGTTTCGCAAGATCCTCGACAACAACATCGTCTCGAACCACTGGCTGATCCAGATGGTCGCGCCGGAGATGACCGAGCGCGGCGCCGGGAGCATCATCATCATCTCGTCGATCGGCGGTCTTCGCGGCTCGCCGGTGATCGGCGCCTATTGCATCAGCAAGGCCGCCGATATGCAGCTCGCACGCAATCTCGCGGTCGAGTTCGGGCCGTCGGGCGTCCGCGTCAACTGCATCGCGCCCGGCCTCATCAAGACCGATTTCGCGCGCGCGCTGTGGGAACATCCCGACCGGATCGAGGCCGCGAATACGCGCGTGCCGCTGCGCCGGATCGGCGAGCCGCACGAGATAGCGGGCGCGGTCGTGTTCCTCGCATCGTCCGCGAGCAGCTTCATGACGGGACAGACGATGGTCCTCGACGGCGGGGTCACGATTTAACGGAGGGCATCATGCGATTTCAGGACAGGTCGATCATCGTCACCGGCGCGGGCTCGGGCATCGGTCGGGCCGCGGCATTGCTGTTCGCTGCGGAGGGCGGCCGGGTGGTCGTCGCGGACCTCACCGAGGGCGCCGACGAGACAGCGCGGATGATCACCGATGCGGGGGGGACGGCAAGCGCGATCCGGATGGACGCGGGGTCCGAGGAGGATGTCGTCCGCACCGTGACGCTGGCGTGCGACAGCTTTGGCGGGCTCGACGTGATGTTCGCCAATGCGGGGATCTCGGGCGGGATGGCGAACCTGTTCGATACCGACGTGGCGCTGTTCACGGAGGTGCTTCGCGTCAATCTGATCGGGCCGTTCCTTGCGGTCAAACATGCGGCACCGCGCATCGGCGAGCGCGGCAAGGGGGCGATCATCCTGACCGCGAGCGTCGCGGGGATCCGGTCGGGCGCCGGTTCGCCCGCCTATTCCGCCTCCAAGGCCGGCGTGATCAACCTTGCCGCGGTGTCGGCACAGCAATTGTCGGGGTCCAACGTCCGGGTCAACGCGATCTGCCCGGGCCTGACCGAGACGGGCATGACCAAACCGGTGTTCGATTATGCCCGCGAGTCCGACAAGATGCACCGCGTCGGCCGGTTGAACCCGCTTCACCGCGGCGCGCAGCCCGACGAACTCGCCAAGGTCGCGTTGTTCCTCGCGTCGGACGATGCCAGCTATGTGAATGGCCAGGCGATCGCCGTCGATGGCGGGCTGTCGTCGAGCCATCCGGTGACGCGTCAGGACTATGGCAAGACCGCGGTCTGACGCGGTCCCGGGGGCGCGCGGGGCGCTGTCGGCTCAGCGCCGCATCCGGATCAGTCCTTCCTGCGCGACGCTCGCGACCAGCCGGCCGTCGCGCGAGAAGATCTTGCCGCGGTTGAAGCCCCGCGCGTGGCCCGACCAGGGCGCATCGCAGGCGTAGAGCAGCCAATCGTCGGCGCGGAAATCCTCGTGCAGCCAGAGCGAGTGATCGAGGCTGGCGGTCTGTAGCCCCGGCGTGATCCAGTTGACGCCGTGCGGGAGCAACGCGGTCCCCAGCAGCGCCATGTCCGAGGCATAGGACAGGACCGCGCGATGCATCGCGGGGTCGTCGCCGATCGGCGCGACGATGCGAAACCAGTTCGCATGGTTCGGCGCCTGCGCGGGCGGATCGATCCAGCTGCGCGGGTTGACCGGGCGGACCTCGATCGGGCGCCAGCGGAGCATGTGCGCGCGGAATTTCTCGGGGATGCCGTCGAGATTTTCCAGCCGCAGGTCGCGGTCCGAGCGAAGCGTCTCGGGTGGCGCGACGTCGGGCATCGCGTCCTGGTGATGCAGGCCGTCCTCGGGTGTCTGAAACGATGCCGCCATGTTGAGGATCGGCTGCCCCTTCTGCATCGCGATCACGCGGCGCGTCGCAAAGCTGCGACCCTCGAAGTCGCGGACGACGCGGTAGACGATCGGATAATCCTCGTTACCCGGTCGCATGAAATAGGCGTGGAGCGAGTGCGCCGCCTTGGGCGCCTCGGTCGAGCGCTGCGCAGCCTGCAGCGCCTGCGCGATCACCTGACCGCCGAACACGCGACCGACACCGCCAGGCTGGCGCTTGCCGACATACAGGTCGGTATCGACCTCCTCGATCTCGAGTAGGTCGACAAGGCCCTTGGCGAGGGCTTCGGGGGACGTATCGGCAGTATCCACGCGTATCTGACCTCCATGTTCTCCCGCGAAGGCGGGAGCCCAGTCTGGGCCCCCGCCTTCGCGGGGGTACAACGTAGCGTCAATAGCCCGCAGCGATGGCCAATCGGTCGGCATGGAAGTTGGCGTCCCCGAACAGCTCGGCCAGCACGCGCGCGCGCTTCATGTAGAAGCCGATGTCATATTCGTCGGTCATACCGATGCCGCCGTGCATCTGGACGCTTTCCTGCACGCTCAGCGTCGTCGCGAGCGCGGTCATCGCCTTGGCGACCGAGACAGCCTCGTCCGCGCGGTCGCTTCCCGTGTCGAGCAATTGCTGGGCCTTGAGTACCGCGGCGCGCGCGACCTCCATCTCGGAGTAGAGGTGCGCGGCACGGTGCTGGAGTGCCTGGAAGCTGCCGATCAGCGTGCCGAACTGCTTGCGCTGCTTCATGTAACCGATCGTCATGTCCATCGCGCCGCCGCCGACGCCGAGCAGCTCGGCCGACGCGCCGGTGCGGCCCGCGCGGAGCAGGCGGTCGAGCGGGGCGCGGCCGGCATCGACCTCGCCGATCACGGCGTCGGCATCGACCTCTACGCCGTCGAAGTCGAGCCGCGCGGCAAGGCTCGCATCGGCGAGGCGTTCGGCGTTCGCGCTGAGCCCGGCGGCGTCCTTCGGCACGGCGAACAGCGTGATCCCGTCGGCATCGTCCGCGCCGCCTGCGGTACGCGCGGCGACGATGATCAGGTCGGCGGTGTGGCCATGCGCGACGAAGCGCTTGGCGCCGGTCAGCCTGAAGCCGTTGCCCGCGCGTTCGGCGGTCATCGCGATGCTGTCGCGGTGCTTGGCAGCCTCGTCGATTGCGAGCGCAGCGACGGTCTCGCCGGCGATGATGCCGGGGAACCAGCGTTCGGCCTGACCAGTGCCCTTGAGCGCTTCGACCGCGGCGACGGCGGTGGTCAGGAAGGGGGAGGGCGACAGGTTGCGGCCGATCTGCTCGAGCACGACGCCCGCCTCGACATGGCCGAGGCCGAGCCCGCCTTGGTCCTCGCCGATCAGGATGCCGGTAAAGCCCATCTCGGCGAACTGCTTCCACAGGTCGCGCGAGAAGCCGGTCTTGTCCTCGGCGTCGCGGAGCGCGCGCATGTGGCTGACGGGGGCGTGTTCCGCCACGAAGTCGCGGATCGTGTCCTGAAGGACGGTCTGGTCGTCGTCGAGATAGAGTGGCATTTCTGTTCCTTCTGCTCCCTCTCCCCGCCGGGGAGAGGGGCGGGGTGAGGGGTGGTGGGGCGGATCGTCCGAGCCTCACTGCCCCTCACCCGCCTTCGCTTCGCTGCGGCACCCTCTCCCCGGTGGGGAGAGGGAATGAATTTACGCCGGCAGTTCGAGGATCCGCTTGGCGATGATGTTGAGCTGGATCTCGCTCGTCCCGCCCTCGATCGAGTTGGCCTTGGTGCGCAGCCACGAGCGCGGGATCGCACCGCCGCGCGAGCGGTCGCTGTCCCATTCGAGCGCGTCCGAGCCGCCCGCCGCCATCATCAGTTCGTACCGGCTCTTGTTCAGCTCGGTGCCGTAATATTTCATCATGCTCGGTTGCGCGGGATGCGCCTTGCCCGCCTTCAGTTCGTCGATGAACCGCTCGGACATCGCCCCGAACGCCTTGGCGCGCACCTCGAAGAGCGCGATCGATGCGCGCAGCAGCGGGTCGGCGAGGCGGCCGTCATGGCCGAGCCCGACGGTGGCGATCGCGCCGTCGATCAGCGGGTTGCCGCCCGACGAGGCGAGCCCCATCCCCGAGATCATCTCGCGCTCATGCCCGAGCAGATATTTGGCGACGTCCCAGCCCTTGTTCTCCTCGTAGACGCGGTTGACCTTGGGAACCTCGACATTGTCGAAGAAGGTCTCGCAGAACGGCGAGTTGCCGCTGATCAGCAGGATCGGCTTGGTCGAAACGCCGGGGGTGGCCATGTCGAACAGCACGAAGCTGATCCCGCCCTGCTTCGACGTCTTGTCGGTGCGGACGAGGCAGAAGATCCAGTCCGCCTTGTCGGCGTAGCTGGTCCAGACCTTCTGGCCGTTGACGAGATAATGGTCGCCCTTGTCCTCGGCCGAGGTGGCGAGCCCGGCAAGGTCGGAGCCCGCATTGGGTTCGGAATAGCCCTGGCACCAGCGGATCTCGCCGCGCGCGATCTTGGTCAGGTGATCGAGCTTCTGCTCCTCGGTGCCATATTTGAGCAGCGCGGGTCCGAGCATCGAGATGCCGAACGAGTTGAGCGGGTTGCGCGCCTTGATCGCCGCCATCTCCTCGCGGAGGATCTTGGTCTCGGCAGGCGACAGGCCACCGCCGCCATACGCCTTGGGCCAGTCGGGGACGGTCCATCCCTTGGCCGCCATCAGGTCCAGCCACTGTTTTTGCGCAGGGCTTGATGGCTTGAACTGGCGACCACCCCAGCAGACGTCGTCCTCCGAGCGCACCGGCTTGCGCATCTCGGGCGGGCAGTTCTCCGCGAGCCAGGCGCGGGTTTCGGTGCGGAAGGTGTCGAGGTCGGTCATCGTGTCATCCTTTCTCCCTCTCCCCTGCGGGGAGAGGGTGGGGTGAGGGGCTGTCAGGGGCGGAGCACTGCTTGGCGGCCCCTCACCCCGGCCCTCTCCCCCGAGGGGAGAGGGAGTAGAAGTTACTTGATCCTGCCACCGCTGGCGGCGGCGTCCTTGAGCGACTTGGCGACGGGGAAGCCGTATTTCTCGAGCCCAGCGACGACCTTCGGCAAGCCTTCCGACTGCGCCCAGAACATCGGGCCGCCGCGATAAACGGGCCAGCCATAGCCGTAGATCCACACCACATCGACGTCGGACGCGCGCTGCGCCTTGCCCTCCTCGAGGATCAGTGCGCCTTCGTTGACCATCGTGTAGAGCGTGCGCGCGACGATCTCCTCGTCGCTGATCTCGCGCGGGGTGACGCCCGACTTGGCGCGGAAATCGTCGATGATCTCGGCCACGCGGGGGCTGTTCGAGGGCGTGCGCTTCTCGTCATAATCGTAGAAGCCCGCCTTGGTCTTCTGGCCCCAGCGGTTTTCGGCGGCGAGTGCGTCGCGGATATTCTCGATCCGGCTCGGGTCGCGGTGCCAGCCGATGTCGACGCCCGCGAGGTCGCTCATCTGGAACGGGCCCATCGGCATGCCGAACGCGACGTGGACCTTGTCGATCTGCTCGGGGCTTGCGCCCTCCAGCAGCAGCTTGGTCGCCTCGACCTGGCGCGGCATCAGCATGCGGTTGCCGATAAAGCCGTAGGTGACGCCCGCGACGACCGCGACCTTCCTGATCTTCTTGGCGAGCGCCATGACGGTCGCGAGCACATCGTCCGCGGTCTTGTCGCCGCGGACCACCTCGAGCAGCTTCATCACATTGGCGGGCGAGAAGAAGTGCATGCCGACGACGTCCTCGGGACGCTTGGTGCAGGCCGCGATCTCGTCGATGTTGAGATAGGAGGTGTTCGAGGCGAGGATCGCGCCGGGCTTGGCGATTGCGTCGAGACGCGTGAAGATGTCCTTCTTCACCTCCATCGTCTCATACACCGCCTCGATGATCAGGTCGCATTCGGCGAGATCGGCGAAGTCGAGCGTGGGCTTCAGCGCGCCCATCGCCTGCTCGACCTGCTCGGGCTTCATCCGGCCCTTGGCGGCGGTCGCCTCGTAATTCTTGCGGACGACGCCGGTGCCGCGATCGAGCGCGTCCTGCTGCATCTCGACGATCGTGACGGGGATGCCCGCCGACAGAAAGTTCATCGAGATGCCGCCGCCCATCGTGCCCGCGCCGATCACGCCGACGCGCTTGATATCGCGCAGCTTGGTGTCGGCGGGGACGTCGTCGATCTTGGCGGCCTGGCGTTCGGCGAAGAAGATGTGGCGTTGCGCGGCGGACTGGACGCCCATCATCAGCGCCATGAACTGCTCGCGTTCGAACGCGATACCCTCGGCGAAGCTGGAGCCGTCGGCGGCCTTCTCGACGCAGGCGATGTTGGCGGCGGGGGCGTCGAAGTTGCGGAAGCGGCGGGCGTTCTCCTTCTTGAACGCGGCGACGGCGTCAGGATCGGCCTCAGCGGTCTTTTCGGACGCGCGGGGCAGGGGGCGCTTGGCCGCGATCTCGCGCGCGAAGGCGATCGCGTCGGCCTCGAGGCTGTCCTCGCCGACGATCTTGTCGATCAGGCCGGCGTCGAGCGCCTTCTTTGCCGAGATCGGATCGCCCTTCGCGGTCATCTCGAGCGCGAGCTTCACGCCGGCGATGCGCGGGATGCGCTGCGTGCCGCCCGCGCCGGGGAGCAGGCCGAGCTTCACTTCGGGCGTGCCGATCTTCGCCGAGGGGACGGCGACGCGGTAGTGGCAGCCGAGCGTGACCTCGCACCCGCCGCCGAGCGCGGTGCCGTGGATCGCGGCGACCACGGGCTTGGACGAGGCCTCGATCATGTCGACGACGGTCGGCAGGCCGGGCTCGATCATCGGCTTGCCGAATTCGGTGATGTCGGCGCCCGCGAAGAAGGTCCGGCCGTCGCAGCGGATCACCATCGCGGTGATGCTCGCATCGGCGACGCCTTCCTTGATCGCGGCTTCGAGGCCCTGGCGGACCGCGGCGCCGAGCGCGTTGACCGGCGGATTGTTCGAGATGATGACGAGCACGTCGTCATGGCGTTCGGTGCGGATCGGGCTGGTCATATACTCTCCTGCGGTTTGAACGTCATGCCAGCGAAAGCTGGTATCTCCTCGTAACGGGGAGACCCCAGCGTTCGCTGGGGTGACGGAATATCTGGATGTCGGCAAATCAGGTCATCGCCGCATAGATCATCGTCTTGAGTTCGCGGCGGATCGGGTAGAGACTGCTGGGCGAAACCTGCGTCATGAACACCATCGACAGCCGCTCGACCGGATCGATGAAGAATGCCGTCGAGAACATCCCGCCCCAGTAATATTCGCCCTTTGAACCCGCGATCATCGACTTGGCGGGATCGATCGTGATGGCAAAGCCGAGACCAAAGCCGGTGCCGGCATTGGCCGCCTCGCTGAAGAGCGACTGCGACAGCGTCGCGAGATCCGCTCCGCCGGGCAGATGGTTCTGCGTCATGAGTTCGAGGGTCTTGCGGCCGATGATCCGCGCGCCGTCGAGCGTACCGCCGTTGAGACACATCCGGCAGAAGCGATGATAGTCGAGCGCGGTCGAGACGAGCCCGCCGCCGCCCGACAACAATGTCGGCGGACGGCTCCACGCGCTCTTCTCGCCGCGGTCGAGCATCGTCCGTCCCTTGCCCGGTGCGACGGTGTAACAGTCGGTCAGGCGATCGACCTTGTCGGCGGGGACCTGGAAGAACGTGTCGTCCATCTTGAGCGGGACGAAGATCCGCGTGGTGAAGAACGTGTCGAGCTTCACGCCCGCGATCCGTTCGATCACCGCCCCCAGCACGTCGGTCGCGACCGAATAGTTCCACGACGTGCCGGGCGAGAATTCGAGGGGCAGCGCCGCCAGCGCGCCGATGAAACCGTCGAGATCGAGGTTGCCGTGCCAGTTCTCGATCTTGCCCTCGCGATACGCGGCATCGACATTCGAGCGGTTCTGGAATCCGTAGGTCAGCCCCGAGGTATGGCGCAGCAGATCGATCATCCGCATCGGTTCGGCGGTCGGCTTCACCGCGAACGGCACGCCTGCGCCGCCGCCATTGTAGACGCCGATCCCCTTGAATTCGGGCA
>Ga0308158_10003147_pt1 | contig 14794 bp, 13 predicted proteins | sample PhyBR2_FD_201038 | JGI IMG/M metagenome (GOLD analysis project Ga0308158, IMG submission 201038) | Phyllosphere microbial communities from UC Gill Tract Community Farm, Albany, California, United States - DLSLB.R2 | ecosystem: Host-associated > Plants > Phyllosphere > Unclassified | place: USA... | reverse complement strand
TCGGCATGTTGACGTCGGTGACCACGGCGTTGAAACGCTGGCCCTTGGCCCGGCCGAGGGCGACCGCGCCGTCCTCGGCTTCTTCAACCGAAAAGCCGGCCGAGGTGAGGGCGAAAGAGACCATCTGGCGCATCGACGCCGAGTCGTCCACCACCAAGATTCGTGCGCTCATGCAGCGTTCTCCACAGATTTCGTTGTGTCAGGGGTTGCTTCCAGACCGAGGGTCCGGAGGACACCGAGCAGGCGCGCGGCGTCGCGGAAGGTGTCGGTAGCGTTGTCAAAGACAGTGCCCTGGCCGGCTTGCTGGCGGGCCAGCACGAAGGCGCACAGCACCTGCATTGCAGCGGTGTGGATGCGACTTACCTGGCCGGCATCCACCCGCAGCTCACCTGCTTGTGGCAGGTGGGTCGCCAGTTGTTGTTTCAACTCGCTGGTGGACTCGATGCCGAGATCCTGCGCCAGGGCCACAGTGCTCATCGTTGCTCCGAACAAACGTTACTGGGAGAGATAGCGGCGAAGTGCCAGTGATCTTTAGGGTTGCGATGCGTTGCAGCAGATAGTGTTAACGGGCGCACGTTTTCAGGCCTCCTCCCTTTCGCGCAGCGAAGGGGAGGGCTGGGGAGGGGTAGCTGTTGGCGGGGTAGAGCCGAGCCATGCTCGGCTGGGGCATTACTGGTAAAGCCTCTGCCGAGCATGGCTCGGCACTACCTTTGCCGCCTTCCGGTCTCTGTGCGAAAGGGAGCCAATCAGCGCAGCAGGTTCTGAGCCCCCTCCCTTTCGCGCAGCGAAGGGGAGGGTTGGGGAGGGGTAGCTTTTGACGGTGTAGCGCCGAGCCATGCTCGGCTGGGGCCTTGCCGGTAAAGCCTCTGCCGAGCATGGCTCGGCACTACCTTCGCCGCCTTCCGCACTCTGTGCGAAAGGGAGGCCATCAGCGCAGCAGGCTTTGAGCCCCCTCTCTTTCGCGCAGCGAAGGGGAGGGCTGGGGAGGGGTAGTTTTTGACGGTGTAGAGCCGAGCCATGCTCGGCTGGGGCCTTACTGGTAAAGCCTCTGCCGAGCATGGCTCGGCACTACCTTTGCCGCCTTCCGTTCCCTGTATGAAAGGGAGGAGGCGAAGCGGCAATCAGCGCAGCAGTCGGGCGGCATCCAGCAGGATCATCGGTTGCTGGCCGACGCGGGCGATGCCACGGAACAACTCGTTGGATATCTGGCAGATGCGGGCGGTGTCCGGTGGCTCGATCTGCGAGTCGTTGAGGTTGGCGACGTCTTCAACCGCCGACACGCGCAGGCCCAGGGTCTCGCCGTTCTCTTCCAGTACGACGATGCGGGTCTGCGAGTCCTCCGGCGCGCTCTGCACGTCCAGGTGGCGGCACAGGTCCATTACCGGTACCACCTGGCCGCGCAGATTCATGATGCCGAGCATCGAGGGGCCGGTGCCGCGCAGTGCCAGCAGAGGCACTGGCAACACCACTTCCTGGACTTTCAGCAGTTCCAGCGCATAGGTCTGCTGGCCGCAACGCAAGCGCAGCCAGCGCGAGCTGCGCTCGGCGGCGCGCCGCTGCTGCGGGCTGCTCGCCGGGCGCTGTGCCTGCGCCTGCAGTTCCTGCCAGGTGCTGGGGCGTGCGTCCGCCGAGGGCGGGTCCAGGGCGCGGACGTTGGGGGTGCTGCGCGGTGGGGGCGCCGGGCTCGCCGGCAAGCCCGCAGCGGTTTCAAACGCGGCCTGCAGGCTGGCGCTGTCGCTATGCGCCAACTTGCGGCTTTCTGCGGGACCGGTCTCGTAGATCACTTCGTCGGGCAGGTCGTCCCAGGTGGGGGGGCGACCTGCATTGGCGGCGGTAGTGGCCGCCAGCGCGTCGTCGAAGGCAGCCTGCAAGGCGGCAGTGTCGCCGGACGGCATGGTTGCCGTGACGGGGGCAGGTGTAGCGGCGGGCTTGGCCTGCGCTTCGGCCAGCGCGGCTTCGAACACCGCTTCCAGTTCGGGGCTGTCACCCGGCACCTCGACGACAGCCGGTTTGGCTGGCGTTGCAGGCGCGGCGACCGCAGCCGCGGGTACCGCCTCCAGCAGCAGTTCGCCGAGATAGTCGTCCAATACGTCGTTGCTCATGCGGCGCGCTCCAGCTGCGCGGCCTCGCTGAGCAGCAGCCATTCCAGCGCCCGACGGTAAGCGGCCATGCCGCGGCCCGGGTAATCGTCGCCGAGCAGGGGGACGGTCAGCGCAGCGGGGTTGCAGATGCGGGTGTCGATCGGGATCGCGTCTTCCCATACGCGTTCGCCGTGGCGATCCTGCATCAGTTTCAAGGTCTCGTTGCCGGCACGGGTGCGGCGGTCGAACAGCGTCGGCAGCACCGATATCGGCAGCGTGCGCTTGCGTGAACGCTCGACCATCTCGCCGGTACGGACCATGCCATCCAGCCCATGCAGGGCCAGGGGTTCGGCCTGGGTCGGGATGATCAGGCGGTCGGCCGCGGCCAGCGCATTGATCATCAGCAGACCCAGTGTCGGCGCACAGTCGAGCAGGATGTAGTCGTGTTGATCGCCGTGGCGGGTCAGCGCCTGCTGCAGGGCGAGGCCGAGGCCGGGTTGGTTGGCGCTGCGACGTTCCAACGTGGCCAGCGAGGCCTGCGCGCACAGGTAGTCCAGCCCGGGAATATCGCTGTGGCGGGCCAGCGCAGCGATTTCATGCGGCGGGGCGGCAAACAGCTCCTGCACGCCCTGCGGTACCGGTTCGACCGGTACGCCGAAGGCGCGGGTCAGGGAGGAATGGGGGTCCAGGTCGATCAGCAGCACCTTGTGTCCGCGGGCGGCAAGGCCGCGCCCCAGCGACAAAGTGGTGGTGGTTTTGCCGACGCCGCCTTTTTGGTTGGCAATGGCCCAGATGCGCATCATTGAACTCCTTCGATGACCGCCGGTACCGCGCTGCGCACAGCGGCCGCGGCGGGTGCGCCGCCACTGTCGCCATCGCCGCCGGTACTGGCTGTGGTGTTGCCGGCAGGCGGCAGATCGGCTGCCGCTGCCGAATCGGCGAGGATGATCACCATCACCCGCCGGTTGCGGTTGCGCCCTTCGGGCGCATCATTGCTTTCGCGAGGGCGGAACTGGCCGTAACCGACCATCGCCAGCCGCTGTGGTTGCACGCCGTGGTCGGCGAACAGATGAACCACGCTGGCCGCACGCGCAGCCGACAACTCCCAGTTGGATGGGAACTGCGCGGTGGCGATAGGCAGATTGTCGGTATGGCCTTCCACCCGCACGCCATTGGGTGCATCCAGCAGCACATCGGCCAGCGTACCCAGGGTGTTGCGTGCGCCTGCGTCCAATGCCGCCGAGCCGGTGCTGAACAGGATGTCGCTGTTGATCTCGACTTCGATCCACAGCTCGGTGCGGCGCACGGTGATGACACCTTGCTTGACCAGCGGCGCCAGCGATCTGCTGAGTCGATCGGCAATCTGGTTGAGCTGGCGCTCGGCGCGCTGCAGCTGTTCCTGGTTGTGCGCCGAAACCGGCATGCGCATATGCGATGCCATCGATGGAAGCTGGGTTGGGTCGGCCATGGCACCACCGGTCATGCTGGGCGAGCGGATCACCGAGGGGGTGTCGTGGCCGCCGCCCTGGATCTGCATGTTGCCTACCTGGACCTGGGTGATGGTGCGTGGTGCGCCACCGAAGGCGGTGGTCAGGGCATCGGCCATCACCCGGTACTTGCCTTCGTTCAAGGAGGAGATCGCGTACATCACCACGAAGAACGCGAGCAACAGCGTCATCAGGTCGGCATAGGGGATTGCCCATGCTTCATGGTTGGCGTGCTCTTCGTGATGCTTGCGACGGGCCATGGTTCAGTTCACGAAGCCAGCCAGGCTGTTTTCGATATTGCGCGGGTTCTCCCCCTGGGCAATGGCGATCAGGCCTTCGATGATCATCTCGCGCTCACGGCAGCTGCTGGCGATCACGCTCTTGAGCTTGGCCGACACTGGCAGGAACAGCAGGTTGGCCGAGGCGATGCCATAGATGGTGGCGGTGAACGCGGCGGCAATGCCGTGGCCCAACTTGCTGGGGTCGGCCAGGTTCTTCATCACCGCGATCAGGCCGAGCACGGCACCGATGATGCCCAAGGTGGGCGCGTAGATGCCCATGCCTTCGAACACCTTGGTGGCGGCCAGGTCCTGTTGCTCCTGGCTGCCGAGCTCGATTTCCAGCATGTGGCGGATGGTGTCCGGCTCGACACCGTCAACCACCAGTTGCAGGCCTTTGCGGATGAACGGGTCGTCCTGCAGGTCCACCTGTGGTTCCAGGCCGAGCAGGCCCTGGCGGCGGGCGATATTGCTCCAGTCCACGATCTGCTGGACCAGCGCGCGACGATCACTGGCCGGTGGCCGGATGACCCAGCGCACGATCTTGAAGGCATGTTTGAAGACCGCTGGCGAGGTGTGCAGCAGGATGGCGGCGAGGGTGCCGACAATGACGATCACGAAGGCAGCAGGTGACCACAGCGAGGACAGGCCGGCGCCTTTGAGGATGCTGCCACCCACCAGGGAGGCGAGGGCGAGGAAGAGTCCAATGATGCTGAGTCGGTCCATGGTGCGTATATCGGCCTCGTTGTAACGGTCTTGAATCAGTGAGCGGTGCAGCTGTTGTTGCAGGCGCTGTTGCTTTTGTTAGCCCCTCTCCCGCCTGCGGGAGAGGGGTTGGGGTGAGGGCAGCTCTGGCTTTGAAAGCTGAAAGCGCCCCTCACCCGCCCCGTCTTCGCGGGGCTGCCCTCTCCCGCAGGCGGGAGAGGGGACTAGCGGGATCGCGAGATTGCAGGCCGCTCGCGTCTGCATTGCTCAGCCCTGCACCCCTCGCAGCCCATCCACATCCAGGATCAGTGCCATGCGGCCATCACCAATCAAGGTGGCGCCGGCATAGCCGTTGAGGCCGCGCAGGGCGCGCGGTAGTGGTTTGATCACCACTTCCTCGCGGCCGCGTACCTGGTCCACCACCAGGCCGAAGCGGGCTTCGCCCATCTGCAGCACGACGATGGTCAGCAAGGTCGACGGTGCTGGAGTGATGCCCAGCCATTGACGCAGGTCGAGCAGGGCCAAGGTGTGGGACTTGCGGTCCAGCACCGCGCGACCGTCGAACCAGCCCAACGAGGTCGCCGGCGCGTGCAGTACTTCCATGACCCGAGCCAAGGGCAGGGCGTAGACGTCTTCGCCAGCCTGTACCAGCAGCGTGGGCAGGATCGCCAGCGTCAATGGCACGCGGATCAGGAAGCGGCTGCCGCGGCCCAGCTCGGATTGGATCTGGATCTGGCCGCTGAGTTCGCGGATGCGCGACTGCACCACGTCCATGCCGACGCCACGGCCGGATATATCGGTGACTTCCTGCTTGGTCGAGAAACCGGGCAGGAAGACCAGGTGCAGGCACTCTTCACTGGTCAGGCGGGCGGCGGCTTCCGGGTCAAGCAGGCCCTTGTCGCGGGCCTTGGCGCGCAGGCGTTCCGGGTCAATGCCGGCGCCGTCGTCCTGCACCTCGATGCTGACGTAGTCACCTTCCTGCTGGGCGGATAGCCGTACCCGGCCCATTCGCGGCTTGCCCTGGGCTTCGCGCAGCTCCGGCGATTCGACGCCATGGTCGATGGCATTGCGGACCAGGTGCACCAAGGGATCGGCCAGCGCTTCGACGAGGTTGCGGTCCAGTTCGGTATCGGCGCCGATCAGCTCCAGGTCGACTTCCTTCTGCAGTGAGCGGGCGACATCGCGCGCAACCTTGGGAAAGCGCGAGAAAACCTTGCCAACCGGCTGCATGCGGGTGCGCATCACCGCCGATTGCAGGCGCGCGGTGGCGATGTCCAGGGTGGAAACCGCACGGTCCAGTTCTTCGTCTTTCAGGCGCGTGCGCAGGGTCTTGAGCCGATTGCGCGCCAGCACCAGTTCGCCGATCAGATTGACGATGGCGTCCAGGCGCTTGGTATCCACGCGCACGGTGTGCTCGGGCTCGGCGGCCTTTGCAGCGGCCGGCTTGGCAGCCGCAGGCGCAGGCCTGGCGGGCGTTGCGGGTGCCGGCTTCGGTTTCGGCGGCGTGGCCGCAATGGGCTGCACGGCGACGGCACCGGGCGCCGCGCCCCCGTGCAGCTTGTCCAGCAGTGCCTCGAATTCGTCCTCGTCGATCAGGTCATCGCCGGCCTTGCTGGCGGCGATGGGCTGGGCGCCGGGTGTGCCGCTGCCATGCAGTTCGTTGAGCAGGGCCTCGAACTCGTCTTCGCTGATCAGGTCGCTGTCACCCGCATCGACGGCGACCGCGGTCGGCTGCGGCGCGGCAACGGCCGCGGCGGTACCGACATCGAACTGCGCGATCAGCGCGGCGGGCGCGTGCTCTGGATCGGTGCCGGAAGACACCGCGTCGAGCATGGCCTGCAGCCAGTCCAGCGATTGCTGGGCGGCATCGAAATGATGCGCCAGCAGTTCGGCCTTGCCGGCGCGGGCCATGCCCAGGGTTTCCTCGGCGGCGTGGCACAGCTCCACCATTGGCGTGATCGCCAGAAAACCGGCGCCGCCCTTGAGGGTGTGGAAACCACGGAACACGGCGTTGAGCTGGTCGCTGTCGTGCGGCGCCTGCTCCAGCGTCACCAGCTGCTCGCCGAGACGATCCAGGATCTCCTGCGCTTCGAGGATGAAGTCGGCGGCGATGTCGTCGGCAAAAGCACTCATGGCTTACAGCCCCAGGTCCGAGAGCAGATCGTCGGCGTCGACCTGGGAAACGGCATGGCGGTCCAGACCATTGACGGCGGGACCGGCCAGGCCATGGTTGCGTGCGTCTTCTTCCGGCGGCGGCAGACCGAGCGCACCAAACCCTTCGTGCACGCGGCGGACGATGCCAACCACACGGCGGATGATCTGCCCGGTCAGGTCCTGGTAGCTCTGGGTCAGCGCGACTTCGGTGAGGTTGTGGCGGATGCGTTCGAGGATTTCGCCCTGTTCGGCATTCAGCCCATCCGCACGCAGACGCTCGGTCAGCGCCCGGCATTCTTCAGCCAGGTCGAGCGTGCGATGGGTGGCCTGCTCGGTCATCTGCACGACGTGATCCAGACGTGCGCAGGCATCGTCCAGTTCACCGGCTTCGCTGGGCACGCTGGGCAGTTCGCCCAGGGCCTGTCCGAGTTCACGGGCGAGCCGTCCCAGGCCGGACATCATCGGCTGCGTGCGCAGGGCGGCCAACGCGTCGATTTCCCGGCGCCAGCCAGCTTCGTCGCCGCTTTCCAATGCTGCCAGTGCGTCCTGCAGGCGCTGCACCAGGGCCGATTTGTCGCTCAATGCTTCCCCGAGGCGGTCCATCAGGCGCTCGCTGCCAGGCGTTCGAAGATCTTGCCCAGCTTCTCTTCCAGCGTCTGCGCGGTGAAGGGCTTGATGATGTAGCCGTTCACGCCGCTCTGCGCGGCCTCGATGATCTGCTCGCGCTTGGCCTCGGCGGTAACCATCAGTACCGGCAAGGTCTTGAGCTTGGCGTCATTGCGGATCGCCTTGAGCAGCTCGATGCCGGTCATCACCGGCATGTTCCAGTCGGTGACGACGAAATCGAACGGCTGGCTCTGCAGCAATGACAGCGCGGCATGCCCGTCCTCGGCTTCGGCGGTATTGGTGAAGCCCAGATCGCCGAGCAGGTTCTTGACGATGCGACGCATCGTCGAGAAGTCGTCAACGATCAGGATGCGCATGTTCTTGTTCAAAAGGCTTTCCTCTTCATGGTTCCTCGAGGCCGGCGTCGGCCGCCTCGAAAATCTTCAGTCGGCCACGCAGACGCAGCATGGCCTGGCCGTGGATCTGACAGACGCGGGATTCGCTGACGCCCAATACCGCGCCGATTTCTTTCAGGTTCAATTCCTGTTCGTAGTACAGCGACAGCACCAGCTGTTCGCGCTCGGGCAATTGGCCGATGGCCTTGCCCAGCTCGGTGCCGAACTGGCTGCGCTCAAGAACCTGCTGCGGGGTGGGCCCACCGGTAGTCGGGGTGTCCAACTCGCCCTGGTCTTCGATGCGTGATTCCAGGCTCAGCACCTGGCCGCGCGAGGCGTCTTCGACCAGCCGCATGTATTCGGGTAGCGGCAGCTCCATTGCCTCGGCCACTTCACTGGCACTGGCCGCGCGGCCGGAACTTTGCTCGAGCCGGCGGATGGTGGCGGCGGCATCGCGGGCGCGGCGGTGCACCGAGCGCGGCACCCAGTCGCCGCGACGGATCTCATCGATCATCGAGCCGCGGATACGGATCGACGCATAGGTCTCGAACGATGCACCCTGTTCGGCGTCATAGCTGCGCGAGGCTTCGATCAGGCCCATCATGCCGGCCTGGATCAGATCGTCGACTTCGACGCTGGCCGGCAGGCGCGCGGCCAGGTGATGGGCGATGCGGCGTACCAGGTCGGCGTGGCGGGCGATGCAGTCATTGGCCGCGCTGCGCTGGACTTCACGATAGTGAGCGGCTGCATTGTTCATGCCTTCACCTTCTGCTGGATGATGCGTTCCAGGAAGAACTCAACGCCGCCGCGTGGGGCGGTTGGGGCTTGCCAGCGCGCGGTGCGACGGGCGATTTCATTGATCGCCAGCGAGGCTGGCGCGGAAGGGTAGAGCTTCACCACTGGCTGCTGGCGCTGCACCGACAGACGCAACCAGTCGTCCTGCGGCACGCAGCCCAGGTAGTTCAGCGAGACATCGATCAGGAACTTCTCGCAGACCCGCACCAGCTTTTCATACAGGGCGCGGCCTTCGTTCGGGTCGCGGACCATGTTGGCCACGACCTGGATACGGTCCACGCCGCGTTCGCGCGAGAGCACCTTGATCAGCGCATAGGCGTCGGTGATCGAGGCCGGCTCGTCGCAGACCACGACCACGGTGTCCTGGGCGGCCTGGCAGAAGGTCAGGACGCTGTCGGTGATGCCGGCCGCGGTGTCGATGATCATCACATCGAGGTCGCGTTCCAGCTCCGAGAACACGTTGACCAGGCCCACATGCTCGGCCGGCTGCAATTCGGCCATGTGCCGACGGCCGGAGGCGGCGGGCACGACCAGCACGCCGTTCGGGCCTTCGATGATGACTTCTTCCAGCGTGGCGCGCCCGGCGACCAGGTCGGCCAGGGTGTGCTTGGGCTGCAGGCCCAGCACCACGTCGATGTTGGCCAGGCCCAGGTCGGCGTCGAGCAGCAGGGTGCGTTTGCCCATGCCTGCCAGTGCCACGGCCAGGTTGGCCGAGACATTGGTTTTACCTACGCCACCCTTGCCGCCCGTCACCGCGATGGTGCGTACCGGACCGGCCGGTTCGTGCCGGGTTGCCGACAGCGGAAAGGTGTTGGTCAGCTTGGCGTACTCACGCGACTGCATTGTTCAACTCCGTGTTGCAGGGCATATCGGCCGCGCGGCGCAAATCTTCAAGGCGGAGTACAAGATTTGCGGCAGAGGCCCGATAAAGGTCTTCCGGGACGTCCTGGCCGTCGGTCACCCAGGTGATCGGCAGGCGGTGATCGACCGCCACTGACAGGGCCGAACCGAAGCGGCCGGTCTCGTCCAGCTTGGTCAGCACCACGCCCTGCGGGTTGGCGGCGCTGAAGCGGCGCACCACTTCGTCCATGTCCTGGAAGGCGGTGTTGGCCGGCAGTACCAGCAGGGTGCGGATCTGGCCGGCGGCGCGCAGCCACTGCAGCTGGGCGGTGAGGGCGCGGTCGCGCTGGCCCAGGCCGGCGGTGTCGATCAGCACCAGCTTGTAGTCGGCCAGCTTCTGCAGCAGCTGGTTGAGGTCGGTGCCGCTATTGGCCTCGTGCACGGCGATGCCGAGCTGGCGGCCGAAGCCGTACAGCTGCTCGCGGGCGCCGATGCGCTGGGTGTCGGTGGTGACCAGGGCCACGTCGCGGGCGGCATGGGCTTCGGCGAAACGCGAGGCCAGCTTGGCAATGGTGGTGGTCTTGCCGGCACCGGTGGGGCCGACCAGGGCGATCACGCCGCCGGTTTCCATCGGGTCGACCGGGGCGATCGGCAACTTCTTGGAGATCAGCCCCAGCATCAGTCCGCGGGCGCGGCTGGGGTCGATGTCGGCCGGAATCTGGGTAGCGACGTCGCGGGCCAGGCCGGCGTCGAAGCCGTACTCATCCATCAGGTCCAGTGCATTGGCGCGCACCGCGCTGCCGCGCAGCCGCTCGTCGGTGAAGCGGTTCATCTCGCGCTCGATCAGGTGGCGCATGCCGGCCACTTCCTGGCGCAGCTGGCTGAGCTGTTCGTCGTCGCGGGCGATGATCACCGGTGCGCTGGTCACTGCGCTCACCGGGGAGGTGGCGGCGGCCGCAGTTTCGGTGGCTTCAGCAGCGCTGGTCACCGACGCTTCCGCCGGCTGCGGGCTAGCGACGGCGGCGATGGCTGCTGCCGCAGCGACCGGGGCTGCGATTGCCTCGATTGCGGGCGCGACAGCGACGGGGGCCACGGCGACCGGGGCAGGGTTGAACACCGGTGCGACAGCAATTGCTGGAACGGCGACGGCAGCGATCGGCTGCTGCAACTCCGGCTCCGGCATCGGCGGATCGATGACGAAGCGTGCGCGTTCCATCGGTGCGGGCGCCTCGATGGTGACGGCGGCGATGGCGTCGGCAAAGCTGGCCTGCTGGGTGACGGCAGGTGCGGAGGCCAGGGGGGCGACCGCCGCGGCGCTGCCGACGGGACGGAAAGCCGGCACGATCGGCAGTTCGTCGGCGCTGGCCGGCTGTGTGGCGTAGAAGGTCTGGGGAGCCGGGGCGCGCGGAGCAACCGGTGCAACGTCGGCGGACTTGAGCAGGCCAGCAAAGCGGCTGCCCGGTGCCAGTTCGATGCTGTTGTCGATGGAGCGGCCGGTGGCGCCAACCGCCGAGCGTGCCAAAGCGGCGACGGCCGAGGTGGTGGCGGTGACGGGCTCCGGCTCGGGTGCCTTGCGGCGGGTCATCGCGGCCATGATGGCTTCGGCGGCGCTGCGCGGCTTGGCCGGTGCCGGCGGTGCCGGGCGGCTGGCTTCCAGCGCCTGCTTCACTGCGGTTTCGTCGTAGTGCGCGGCCGCCACGATCTCGACACCTTCCTCGATCCGTCGGTTGGACAGGATCACGGCGTCGGGGCCGTGCTCCTTGCGCACGAGGTTCATGGCGGTGCGCATGTCAGCGGCGACGAAACGTTTGATCTTCATGCTTTGGTACCGGGAGTGGGGCTGCGGCGAAGGAGTGGCGTTGGCGATGTCGAACATGACGTGGCGGGCTCCTTCTTGCGGAATGGGTGCGGTGCAGCAGGTGTCTGGTTTCCGTCACCGGCATGGCTGCCGGCGTCGGCTTTCGGGCTGCCTCAGCTGATCGTGCCGACCAGTTTCAGGCGTTTGTCTTCCGGCACTTCGCTGTAGGCCAGGACCGACAGCGAGGGCACGCTGTGGCGGACCAGGCGCGCCAGCGCGGCGCGTACCGGGGCCGGTACCAGCACTACAGCCGGCTCGTTGCGGGCCTCCTGCTTGCCGACGCAATCGGCAAGACTTTGGTGGAGGCGTTCGGCGAGACCAGGTTCCAGTGCGGCGCCATTGCCTTGTGTTGACTCCTGCAAGACGCGTTCCAATTGCGGGTTGAGGGTGAACACCGGCAGCTCCGGCGAGGAGCCGGCGATTTCCTGCACGATGAAGCGGCCGAGCGTGTTGCGTACCGCGGCGGTGAGCGTGGCGGCGTCCTGGGTGGTCGGTGCGGCTTCGACCAGGGCTTCGGCGATCTTGCGCAGCTGGCGGATGGGGATGCGCTCGACCAGCAGGTTCTGCAGCACGCGGGCCACGGTCGACAGCGGCAGCGCCTTGGGCGAAAGGTCTTCGGCCAGCTTCGGGGCGCTCTTGGCCAGCGTGGCCAGCAACTGCTGCACTTCCTCGTGACCCAGCAGCTCCGGGGCGTGCTCGCGGATCAGGTGCGACAGGTGGGTGGCAACCACGGTGGCCGGATCGACCACGGTGTAGCCCAGCGATTCGGCATGTGCGCGTTGGTGGGGCTGGATCCAGGTGGCGTCCAGGCCGAATGCCGGGTCCTTGCCGGCAATGCCCTCCAGCTTGCCCATCGCGCTGCCGGGGTCCAGTGCCAGTTCGCGGTCCGGATGGATGTCGGCGGTGCTGACCGGCACGCCATGGATCAGCAGGCGGTAGTGGGTGGCCGGGAGCTCCAGGTTGTCGCGGATATGGACCGGCGGAATCAGGAAACCCAGGTCCTGGGTGAGTTTGCGGCGCACGCCCTTGATGCGCGTCATCAACTCGCCGCCCTGGGCCTTGTCGACCAGCGGAATCAGCCGGTAGCCGACTTCCAGGCCGAGCGGATCGACCGGGCGCAGTTCGTCCCAGGTCAGTTCGGCGGTGGGGGCCGGCTGCGGCTGGCCCAGTGCGTTCAGGCCGCCTTCGCTGGCGGCGGTTTCGTTGGCGGTGGTCTTGGCGGCAGCGCTGGTCTCACGCCGCCACAGTTTCCAGGCGATGAAGCCAAGGATCGCGGCCAGGCTGAGGAAAGCCAGGTTGGGCATGCCCGGTACCAGGCCGACCAGACCAATGATGCCGGCAGTGATGGCCAGTGCGCGGTACTGGCCGAACACCTGGCCCATCATCGCTTCGCTCATGTCCTGCGAGCGCGAGGCGCGGGTGACCAGCATGGCCACCGCGCTGGAAACCAGCAGTGCCGGCAGCTGCGCCACCAGGCCGTCACCGATCGACAGCAGCGTATAGGTGGCCGCGGCGTCGCCGAAGGCCATGTCGTGCTGCAGCACGCCCACGGCCAGGCCGCCAAGCATGTTGATGAAAAGGATCAGGATGCCGGCGATGGCATCGCCGCGGATGAACTTGCTGGCACCGTCCATCGCGCCATAGAAGTCGGCTTCCTCGCGGACTTCCTCGCGGCGGACCTTGGCTTCCTCGCGCGTCAGCAAACCGGCGTTGAGGTCGGCGTCGATCGCCATCTGCTTGCCGGGCATGGCATCCAGGATGAAGCGTGCGGTGACTTCCGACACGCGTCCGGCGCCCTTGGTGATGACCACGAAGTTGATGATGGTCAGGATCGCGAACACCACGATGCCGACCGCATAGTTGCCGCCGATCACGAACTCACCGAAGGCGGCGATCACCTTGCCGGCGGCGTCATGGCCGTCCTGGCCATTGAGCAGGATGACGCGGGTGGAAGCCACGTTCAGCGCCAGCCGCAGCATGGTGGTGACCAGCAGCACGATCGGGAAGATGGTGAAGTCCAGCGGCCGCTTCACATACACCACGGCCAGCAGCACCAGCATGGAGATGGCGATGTTGAGGGTGAACAGGGCGTCCAGCACCGGCGCGGCCAGCGGCACCACCACCATGGCCAGCAAGGCCAGCACGATCAGCGGCGCGCCCAGCCCATGGCGCAGCATGTCCAGCACGCGGCGCGCGGACAGGCCCGAGGTCTGGCTGCTCATCGGGTTTCTCCCTTGCCGAATTCATCAATATCGATCGTTGCCATCTGGGGCATCGGACCGCCGCGCCATTGGCGCAGCTGGTAGACGTAGGACAGGACCAGGGCGACAGCCGAATACAGTCTCACGGGGATTTCCTTGCCGAGTTGGCTTTCCCGATACAAGGCCCGTGCCAAAGGCGGCGCCGAGACGATGGCGACCTTGTTGCCGTCGGCGACCTGGCGGATGCGCAGGGCCAGTTCGTCCACCCCGCGTGCGACCACGGTGGGGGCGTTCATGCGCCCGCTCTCGTACTTGAGGGCAACGGCATAATGGGTGGGGTTGACCAGCACCACGTCGGCCGTGGGCACGGCTTCCATCATCCGGCGTTGTGACAGCTGCATCTGCATCTGCCGGATGCGGCCCTTGACCTCGGGGCTGCCCTCGCTTTCCTTCATCTCGCGGCGCAGTTCTTCGCGCGTCATCTTCAGCTTTCGCAACCAGTTCCACTTCTGGTACGGCGCATCGATGGCGGCGAGCAGGGCCATGGCCCCTGCGGTGGCCAGCAGCAGCTTGAGGGTAAAGCCCAGGCCCCGCCCGATGGCGCTCTCCAGTGGCAGGTGCAGCAGCCCGCGCAGGCCGTCGGCGCCGTGCCAGATGCACAGGCCGGCGGCGGTGCCGACAAAGGCCACGCGCAGCATCGATTTGACCAGTTCGGCCAATGCCTCGGCGCCAACCAGGCGTTTCATTCCGGTGAGCGGATTCATGCGCTTCAGGTCGGGCATCAGTGCCTTGTTGGAAAAACGCAGTCCCCCCATAAGTACCGGGGCCACCATGCCGGCAGCCAGACACACCAGCAACAGCGGGCTGAAAGCCAGCATCAGCTTGAGCAGCATCCAGCCGGCGTGGCCGAACAAGGCGTTGGGGGTGTCCAGCAAGCCGGGTTCCGGCGAGAGCGCGGCCTTCATCCATTGCCGCGCCGAGCCGCCCATGGAGCCGCCCATGGCGTACAGCGCCAGCACCGCGGCAACGAATACCGCAGCGGTGGCCAGTTCCCGCGAACGCGGAATATTGCCCTGGTCGCGGGCTTCTTTCAGGCGTTTTTCGGTGGGGAGTTCGGTTTTTTCCCCGGCCTGTTCGTTCTCGGACATTGCTCGGCATGGAAGAAGGGTTCTTCCATGGCCGTGCAAAAATCATTCCAAACCCAGGATGTAGTGCCGAGCCATGCTCGGCAGAGGCCTTGCAAGCTACCCAAAGGTAGTGCCGAGCCATGCTCGGCAGAGGCCTTGCAAGCTACCCAAGGGTAGTGCCGAGCCATGCTCGGCAAGGGGCCTTACAAGCTAACCAAAGGTAGTGCCGAGCCATGCTCGGCAAGGGCTCTACCGGTGAAGCCCCTT
>Ga0308158_10003145_pt1 | contig 14801 bp, 12 predicted proteins | sample PhyBR2_FD_201038 | JGI IMG/M metagenome (GOLD analysis project Ga0308158, IMG submission 201038) | Phyllosphere microbial communities from UC Gill Tract Community Farm, Albany, California, United States - DLSLB.R2 | ecosystem: Host-associated > Plants > Phyllosphere > Unclassified | place: USA... | reverse complement strand
TCACCCATTACCGCGCGGTCGCCAACGGCGCCGGCGAACAAGGTGTCGCCGACGGCTTCGTCAGTGGCGCGATGCTCGGCCCCGCCGCGTTGGCCGGGGTGGACCGCAGCATTGCCGCAGCCATCGCCGGATTCAGAAGGTCTGCTGGGTTCTGAGGCACGCCGCGTTTGCCAACCGCCAATGTCCGCTGGCGCACTCAACCGCGCAGTGCGGGTGACTCAATCCGCATCATCCAGAAGACAGCGCACCAGCTTCTCGACCAGCCGGCTCACCTGCTTGCGATCGATCTCGGCCCCCACCGCACTGCGCACCATCACACCGTTGAAGATGGCCGAAATCATGTTCATCCGCAGCTCGACCTCGGCCGCATGCATGCCCGCCGGCAACCCGACCCGGTTGGACAGCGCCATGAACTCGCCGGTCACCACCTTGTCGGACTGTCGCAGGATGCGCTGGATGGCCGGGTTGCGTGCGGCTTCGGCGGCCAACTCCAGTTGCAGTTCCAGATAGGCGGGGTCCAGGCAGCGATCGACCGAATCGGCGACCTGCCGCGTTACCCGGGTTGCCAGGCTGCCGCCGCTCTCGTCTTCCTGCAGCTTGCGCGCAAGCTCGGAGATGTTCTGCTCCTCGCGCTTGGCAATGGCCTCGACGATGGCTTCCTTGTTCTCGAAGTAGTGGTAGATGTGCCCCGGGCTCATCCCGGCCGCTTTCGAGATCTTGGCGATGCTGGTGCCGTGGAAACCATTGCGACGGAAGCAGGCACTGGCGGCATCCAGCACCTGCTGGCGGCGCGCCTCGCCTTTTTCCTGACCTGACGCAGCGCTGCTGCTCGCATTCATGAAGTGCACCTTGGGAGGACGTGACCAGATTTGCGCATGACCGCAGCCAGGTTGTGTAGTACGATCATTCTAGTTAGAACAATCATTCTAATTCAGTTCGGCATCCGGACCCGCGCCGGCCGTCGAGGCAAGCACAACGGAGCCTGTCCATGACCACCTTGCTGAAAGACATCGCGGTACTGTTCGACGCCAGCGAAGCCGGGCAACAGATCCTGGACACCGCAGCGCGGTTGGCCGGCGGCCATGCCGCACATCTGATCGGCATTACCGCCCTGGCCCAGCAGCCAGCCTCCCTGCAGGCAGGCTTTGCCAAGGGCGAGGCATTGCATGAGGTGATCGTCCGCCACCAGTCGGTGATGGCCGCGCGGGCGTTGCAGCTGGGGCAGCGCTTGAACGACACGCTGGGGCGCCATGCTGTCAGTGGCGAACTACGGGTGATCTCACACGCCGAATCCAGCAGCGAGTCTTCGCTGCATGCCCTGTACTGCGACCTGCTGGTCGTGAGCCATCCGAACATCCCGGCCTCGCCGCTGACCTGGTCCGCTCCACAGATACTGCAGCAATCCGGCATCCCGATCCTGATCGTGCCGCGCGACTGGGGTGACAAACCCATTGGCAAGAACCTGCTGGTCGCATGGAATGGCAGCAGGCAGTCACGCCGCGCCATCGCCGATGCCATGCCGATGCTGGTCAATGCGGCCGAAGTCACCCTGTTGATCATCGACCCGGAACGCAAGGCCGACCTGCACGGCGACGAACCCGGCGCGGACATGGCCGCGTATCTCGCCCGCCACCAGGTCAAGGTCAACCTGCAACGGCTTTCCTCATCGGGCACGCCGGTGGCGGATGTGATCGTCGCACAGGCAAAGGCGGCGCACTGCGACATGGTGGTGCTCGGCGCCTATAGCCGGCCCAAGTTGAGCGAGGTGCTGTTTGGCGGCGTGACCCGAACCCTGTTGAGCGAGGTGCCCGTACCGTTGTTCGTCTCCCAATAGCCCCACGTTTGCTTCCCCACACCAAGTAGCGTCTGCCACATGCATGCAAGTCTGTATGCCAGCCACCGAATCTCCTGCTGACTCTCCTTCAGCAGGGATGCCTCCCGGTCTCTCCCCCGGCCGAGGAGTGCTGCAGTCCACGGACTGCGCGAATGTCGCGATGACATCCGCGCCGGGAGGCGGTAGAGCCCCGCCTCCCGGCTTTTCTTTACCGCAAGCGTCCGCTACCTGCCTGAGGACGGCCGTGTTCAGCGCCGGTTTTGGCGCAACTGAGATGCTGCAGATCAGCGTTGCATGCATGACGATCCATCCCATCCACGCAGGTAGCAACCAAGCTCCCGACTCCTAGAATCAAAGTGCCGAGATCATCGCGGCAGGGCTGCCGTCTCCCGGTCAGCCAGGCGAACCATTCCGTTTGAGTAACCTGCAACAGGAAACATCAATGAACGTCCGCGAACTCCTGCAGTCCAAGAAGCAAACCGTTGTCACCATCGATGCGGAAGACACCATCGGTGCCGCCGCGCACAAGATGAGCGCGCACAGGATCGCCGCACTCGTGGTGATGAAGGACGACGTACCGGTAAGCATCATTTCCGAAAAGGACATCGTACGCAGCGTGGCCGACGATGGCCCCCAGGCGGGACGCCGGGTCATTTCCAGCCTGCCGTCGACGGGCCTGGAAGGCATCGCCCCCGAGGCCAGCCTCAAGCAGGCGATGGCCTTGATGACGTACTCGCGCCACCGTCACCTGATGGTGACCGAAGATTCAAGACTGATCGGCATCCTCAGCCTGGGCGATATCGTCAAGAACCTGCTCAGTGAACTCGAACTTGAGAAGGCCGTGCTGCAGGACATCTACACTGCCGCGCACTGAACCGAGCATACGCTCAAACCTGGGCCCGCGTGGCTGAGACGCGCAGGCTCCACCCTTCACTTCGGCCGGATCGACAGCAGCGGCATGCCAGCGATTGCACCGCCACCTTCGCGACGCAGCGCGAACTGCTTGCGGTATCGCGGTTCAAACCCGCATTCAACGCGATCCTGCGTCGCCATCTGCAACGGCCACGCGCTGGAGAGAACCGCTGTTCTCCAGCGCTGTCGACCGTTGCCGGCGAGGCAACACACATGCCCCCAATCAGGGGGGGCCGCGGTTATCGACGCTGCGCGCGCTTGGCCAACTCGATGAGCATCCGCGACGCCAGGTACAGGCGTGGCGGGATGGAATCAATCTCGATGTACTCATTGCGTGCGTGGTAACCCCAGCCTGCCAGGCCCAGGCCTTCCAATACCGCGGCATGGCCCGACCGCCCTGCGAAACCGGCATCGGTGCCGCCGTTGGTGGTGGGATGCATCAGCAACGTGCGGCCGTCGAGTTCGGCATAGATCTCCTGTGCCAGGTCCGCCAACTCACGACCACGTTCACCCGCCACGTAGATCGGCCGCAGGGGCTCCAGCGTCACCGTGGTGGTGGTATCCGGCACCGCGTGGCTTTCCTTGACCTTGGCCTGCAGTGCCGCCAGCAGATTGGCATTGCTGTCGGCCTGCGTGACACGTGCATCACCCCCCACTTCGGCGCGTTCCGGAATCTGGTTCCGCGCCGTGCCGGCATTGGCCGTGGTCCAGTTGAGCTGCGCACCCGGCACCCCGGTGGCCACGTCCTTGGTCTGGATGATCTGATGGGCCAACTCGACGAGTGCGTTGCGGCCCTGCTCCGGAGCCGCGCCCGCGTGTGCGGACAGACCCTGCACCGTCATCCGCACCTGCGAAGTGCCGGCGGCACTGAGCAGCACGCCTTCGCTCTCGATCACCGCCTTGGCCGGCGATGGCTCGAAGGACAACACCACGTCATGTTCGTCGGCCAGCTTGGCAATGGTTTCGCCTGAGCCCGGCGAGCCGATCTCTTCGTCTGGATTGAACAACACCGTGACCGTCGCGTAATCATTCCAGCCGCGCGCCTTGAGCAGGGCCAGTGAGTGCAGGATGACCGCGATCCCGCCCTTGTCGTCGGCAATACCTGGCCCGTACAGCAGATTGCCCTTCTGCAGGAAGGGTTCCTTTTCCAGGATGCCGCGGTCATAGACCGTATCGGCATGCGCGATCAGCATGACCTTCAGCTTGCCGTTGCCGCTGAAGGTACCGCGGACCAGATCCGGTCCCCCGGTAGCCGACGCAACCCGCTCCACCTTCGCATCCAGCGCGCTCAGCCGCATGTCCAGATAGGCCATCAGCTTGCCAACGCCCTCGTGGTCGGTCGAACCCGATTCCACCGTCACCAGATCGCGCAGTGTCTCGATCACCGCCGGTTGTTGCGCCATGGCCGCGGACCGCAGCTGTGCATCGAGCTGCGCCGCTTGCACCTGTGCCTGCGGCCCCATGACACCTGCCAGCAACATGCCGCTGAAAATCGCCGTACGTAGAACGCTCATGCATCACTCCTGTGGCAACGATTCGACGCGATGATAACCGCCGCAATCGGCGGTTCACCCCACTGCGCACTTGCAGGCTGGTGCTCGGACAGCGTCCCGGCCGGTCGCGGCTCCCGGGCAATCGCGCCCCAACGCCGCCCTGATCCGCATTGCCAGCGCACGCCGCCACAAAGTGCCAGCGCCCAGGACGGCTCAGCTTCGCGCAAGTCAGCAAGGTTCCGGCCCGGAGCTTGCCGTTTGCACGATGAAGGCTGCGGGTCTGCATCCAGACCCGACCTGGACAGGCTTGGTCTCGCTGCCCACGGAACGTAAGAGCCCACCATGGAATGCCTGCACCGGGCTCCTGATCCGTCCTCGACACCCTTCACCCGAAACACGTCCGGCCGAACCGATCGGCCTTCCTCCCGCGGCCGGCCAGCCATGGCCGACGGCCCCGCCCGCCGTCAGCCGGCTTCCCGTCGCTGGAAGACCCTCGCATCGCATCGGCCGCGGCCTTGGAGGTTCCCGACCGCGTCTCTTGAGGCCGGTTGCGGACTGTCATAGAGTGCGCGCAGCGTGCTTGCCGTGCCCTTGGCGTCAGAAGGGCCACTGTCTTGGAGACATGTGGGGGAGTACATGGAAGAGGGAGATGCCTACGAAGCTTCCACCCGGCGATCGCTGGACCGCCGGTGGCTTGCGTTCGGCCTGGGCCTGTTGGGCATTGCACTGGCCGTACTTGTTGGCATCACGCAGCATCGCGACAACCAACAACATCAGCGCATCCGCTTCGACCAGGTTGCAAATGCAGCTACCACTACGCTGCAGACACAGCTGACGATGTTCGACCAAGGGCTGCGTGGCGCTAGGGGAGCGATCATTGCCGCCGGCCCACAGCTGGACCGCGACCGTTTCCGCGCCTATAGCGCATCGCGTGACTATGCACGTGAGTTCCCGGGCATTCGCGGCTACGGATACATCCAGCGCGTCGCCGCGGAGGACCACGACGAATTCATCGAGGCCGCGCGCAGCGACGGCATGCCGGATTTCCAGGTGCATACGCTGGCGCCCAACGATGGCGAGCGCTTCGTCATTCGCTACATGGAGCCGATGACCAACAACGAGGCCGCCCTCGGACTGGACATTGCTTCCGAACCGGTGCGGCGTGCGGCGGCGGAATACGCCGCGCGCAGTGGCCAGGCCTCGTTCACACCACCCATTACCTTGGTGCAGGAAGCTGGCCTGAAGCGGCACGGCTTCTTGCTGCTGCTGCCAATCTACGCCTCCCACACACCTCCGCCCACCGCTGAAGAACGATGGATGGAAACGCGTGGTTGGGTGGTCGCGCCGCTGACGATCGATGCCGTGCTTGATCGGCTGGAGCATGAGGAACGTCCCTACGCGATTGCACTCACCGATGTAGGCGAAGACGCCAGCAGTGGCCCCTTCTACACCAGCCCCGATTTCGACTCCCTGGATCCCGCCGCGCCGCAGTCGGAACGCCACATGAGCATCTATGGCCGCAACTGGCGCGTGCAACTCAAGGCGCGCCCGACCTTCGTCCCAGGTCTGGGGTTGCCTACGCCGTGGCTGGTCTCGCTGGTGGTCGCCGGGCTGGGCTTGCTGAGCGTCGCGGTCTGGTATCTGGTGACTACCGCACGCGTGCGACGGCGTGCGGCGTTCCTGGATCACGCACAGCTGCTGGCACTGGTGTCAGGCTCAAGCGAGACCATCATCGCCTGCAACCCTGTTGGCCGTATCACCTTGTGGAATGCGGCTGCGGAGAAAACCCTCGGTTACGCAGCGAGCGAAGCGCTCGGCCGCCGCATCGACAGCATGCTCGTTGACGAGGCCGGCACCCCCGCTTTCGATGATCTGTCCACCGACATCATCGGCGAACCGCACCAGCTGCGCCGCAAGGATCACGGACTGGTCGATGTGCTCGCCAGCCTCTCGGTGATCCGCGACCCCGCCGGTCATATGCAGGGCGCATCATTTTTCCTGCATGACATCTCCCACCATCTGCGTGCCGAGGAGCAGTTCAGGCGCGTGGTGGAGGCTTCGCCCAGTGCGATCCTGATGGTCAATGAAGCCGGCAGCATCCAACTGGCCAATGCGAAGGCCGAGGAACTCTTCGGCTACCCGCGGGAAGAACTACTGGGCAAGACCATGGATCGCCTCCTGCCATTGGAGACGCGTGGCCACCACGCCGGCTACATCGAACGCTACTTCCAACAGCCCCAGGCGCGCCCGATGGGCGCCGGCCGCGATCTCTACGGGCTGCGGCGCGATGGTGCGCGCGTACCGGTGGAAATAGGCCTGAACCCGATAAACACCGCGGAAGGACGTTTCGCGCTCGCCTTCATCATCGACATCACTGAACGCAAACGGCATGAGGAAGGCATCATGCGCCTCAATGCCACCCTCGAGCAGCAGGTACTGGATCGGACCGCGCAGATACGCACCTATTCCTCCCGCCTGGGCGCCATCCTGCAACATGCCGGCTACGCCATCATCGTCACCGACCTGCGGGGCCGGATCACGCTTTTCAATCCCGCGGCGGAGCGCATGCTGGGCTATGACGCCAATGAGATCACCGCCAGCGATACCAATGCCGATCGACTGCACGACGGAGAAGAGCTGCGCTCGCGCGCGTCCGCGTTGTCGACGCAGCACCACAACAACGTCGGTGCATCCTTTGCGCAGATTGCCGCCCTCACTACCTGCAAGGGCAGCGACATCGCCGAATGGACGTATGTATGCGCCGACGGAGAGCGCCTTCCCGTCGCGCTGAATGTAAGCACCCTGCAGGACGACCAGGGAGAGGCATCCGGCTACCTGATAATGGCCTCGGACCTCACCGAGCAGAAGCAGCGTGATTCGGCACTGCACCATGCCATCACCGCCGCCGAACAGGCCAATCGCTCCAAGAGCGACTTCCTGGCAAACATGAGCCATGAAATCCGCACGCCCATGAATGCCATCCTGGGCATGCTCTACCTGTTGGACCGCGCTGACCTGCCTGCTTCCGCGCAGGACATGACCCGCAAGATCAATGTGGCGGCACGGTCGTTGCTGAGCATCATCAACGATGTGCTGGATTTCTCGAAGATAGAGGCCGGGCGGATCGAAGTGGAGCACGCTCCCTTTGATCTGGCCGAGGTGCTCGACAACGTCGCCACCCTCATGGCCTCGGCAGTGGATACGCGTGCGGTGGAAATGCTGGTTTCGCCGACACCGGAAGGTGCGCGCTACCTGCGCGGCGATGCCCTGCGCCTGGGCCAGGTACTGGTGAACCTGGTCAGCAATGCCATCAAATTCACCGAGCGCGGTGAGGTAGGGTTGCACGTCGCTCGCCAGCCCTGCGCGGATGAGCGCAAGATCCGCCTGCGCTTCTCCGTCTTCGATACCGGAATGGGTATCCCGCAGGAGAAGCAATCCATGGTCTTCTCCCCGTTCTCGCAGGTCGACTCATCGACCACACGACGTTTCGGCGGCACCGGCCTGGGCTTGAGCATCTGCCGGAAGCTGGTGGCATTGATGGGAGGCACGCTGGAGGTAGAGAGCAGCCCTGGCCAAGGCAGCACGTTCTTCTTCACCCTCGACTTTCCGCTGGCCAGCGCGCCTGGCGAAAAGCTGCCCATACAGGGCCCGTGGCATGTACTGGTCGCGGATGACCATGATCTGGCGCGCGAGCACCTGAATACACTCATCCGCGGCTTCGGCTGGACAACCGAGGAAGTCGAATCCGGCCAGCAGGCCGTCGAGCGTGTCACCACGTCCACCGCCAGGCATTGTGATGTCGTCCTGATGGATTGGCAGATGCTGGGAATGGACGGGCTTGCCGCCGCCGCGGACATCCGCCGCCGGGTACAGACCGCACAGCAACCCATCATCATCATGGTCACGGCTTTCGAGCGGAAGCTGGTTGACGACGAGGCCAACCGGGCCGCGGTTGATGCCGTGCTGACCAAGCCGGTCACCGCATCCGTGCTCTACAACGCCATCAACGAAACGCTGGCCCTGCGAAATCCTGCGTTGCGCACGCGAAGCAGCGCCGTGCCCTCGAGCCGCCGACTGGAGGGCTGTCGTCTCCTCGTGGTCGACGATAGCGAGATCAACCGGGAGGTTGCACAACGCATCCTGGAAGACGAAGGCGCCGTCGTGGAGCAGGCCTGCGACGGTCGCGCAGCCCTGGACCTGCTGCGCGACAAACCCGATCGTTGCGATGCCGTGTTGATGGATGTGCAGATGCCGGTGATGGACGGCTACGAAGCTACCCGCCATATCCGCGCATCACCCGAGCTCCGGGCATTGCCAGTCATCGCACTTACCGCAGGGGCGTTCAGAACGCAGCAGGATGCGGCGTTGACGGCGGGCATGAATGCCTTCGTCGCAAAGCCATTCGAAGTGCCCGACCTGGTTGCGGCCATCCTCCGGTGCACGCGTGCTGCGTCGGAACCACGCCCGTCACAACCGGATCTGCTGCAAACACATCCAGAGCATGCGGCTACATCAGCGCTTGAGTTGAGCAGCATGCCGCTGCTCGACGTCGACAAAGGGCTGGCCTACTGGCGGGAGGAGGGCCCTTACAAGCGGAACCTCGCGCTGTTCGCGAGGCGCTACGAACGTGCGGTGGAGGGAGTCCAAGCCAGCCTGACCCGGCATGACACACCACAGGCACGCGCCGACCTGCACCGCATGCGCGGTGCAGCTGCATCGCTTGCGTTGTCGCGCCTGGTTGCCGCCTGCGCCGACGTCGAGGAATGCCTGGCACTGGAATTGGACGCGGCCGACGCGCTCCGGCGAATGGCATCCGTGCTTGAGGGAACATTGGCAAGCCTGCATCACTACTCGCAGGCCGATGAAGGCGATCAGCGCCCTGCCACTGCCCCTCCATATGCCGATCCGATCAATGCGCTTGAAGAATTGCTCGCCGCCTTGGACAGCGCCAGCCCGGAGGCAATTGAGCATGCCCTCCACCGCCTGCCGGCCGGGCTACCTGACGATGTCCGGCGCCGCATCGTGCTGTGTATCGAGGAGTTTGATTACCGCACGGCCGAACATGAGGCCCGCGCCTTGTTGGAGAGCCTCAACACCCATTCCCCCCCTGTCCAATCATCAACCCAGGATTGACGGACATGCCCAGCGGCCCGATCCTCTGCGTGGACGACGAGCCCAACAACTTGGCGCTTCTTCGCCAGATTCTTGGAAACGACTACACGCTGGCCTTCGCACGCGACGGCGAACAGGCGCTGCGCGTCGCCGCAAAACACACGCCAAGCCTGGTTCTGCTGGATGTGGAGATGCCTGGCATGGATGGTTACCAGGTGGCGGCCGCGCTCAAGGCCAATGCTGCCACCGAGCACATTCCGGTCATCTTTGTCACCGCGCTGAACCGGGAAGTGGACGAACGTGCCGGCTTCGCCTGTGGCGGGGTGGACTACATCACCAAACCCGTTTCGCCCTTCATCCTGCGCGCGCGGGTGAACACGCATCTGTCGCTTGTTCGCGCCTCTGCGTTGAACAGCAGCTACCAGGATGCCATCCAGATGCTCAGCGTGGCGGGGCATTACAACGATTCGGATACCGGCGCGCATATCTGGCGCATGGCCGCCTATGCCCGCGTTCTGGCCGAAGCAGTGGGCTGGGAGCTCCCCAGGGCGAAACTGCTGGAGCAGGCCGCGCCGATGCATGACACCGGCAAGATCGGGATTCCCGACGCCATCCTCAAGAAGCCGGGCAAGCTGGACGCAGGCGAGTGGGAGATCATGCAGCGTCACACGCTGATCGGCTTCGAGATTCTCAGCCGCAGCAAGGCGCCCTTGTTCGAACTGGCAGCCGAGATCGCCCTCAGTCATCACGAACGCTGGGATGGAACAGGCTATCCACACCGTCTGGCTGGCAGCCGCATCCCGGAATCGGCGCGCATCGTGGCGATCGCTGATGTGTTCGATGCCCTGGCAAGCCGGCGTCCCTACAAGGAGCCGTGGCCGGTGGATGCCGTCGTCGAAAAGATAAGGGAAGGCCGCGGCAGCCACTTCGATCCGCAGATGGTGGATGCCTTCGGAAACTGCTTGCCGGGCATCCTGGAAGTAAAGCGTTACTGGGATCAGCAGGAAGCCGGACCGGCCGCGGCTACTGACCCGCCAGCGCCAGCGCATTGAGCTATGGCGGTGCGCGGGCCGCACGCCGACCCGCCCAAGTGACAATGCCACCGGGACAGGCACGGGGATGTCCAGAAGCAGGAGCGGTGTGCTTATGTGCTCCCTCTAACCGCACAAGCATTTGCCTTGACTGTCTGGGGTTCAATTACCAAACAGAACACCCATTCATTCCCTCTGGTCGAATGGGTCCTTCTGGGCGTTGGCGGTAGGTAGCGCGCCTGCTGAGCCGCCGACGCTATCCCAGACACTTTTCGCCCCTTCAATGCTTCACCCGCGCATGAGCGGACTATCCGCCCGATTCGCTGCCACTACCCGAAGCTGCGACGACGCTGCGTGCGCTGGAGCGGATCCACCAGCACCCGATTCCATTGGCGGTGGGGTTCAACCAATACGGCAGCAAACAGTATCTGCTCACCGCCAACGATCTGCTGGCGGTGACTACGAGCAGTATCGCTGGCGATCTTGCCAATACCAGTGACGCCGAGTTCGGTGCTGAACAGAGGGACGGCAGCTGGGTCGCAGATGCATGAATGTCGGTCAAGGATTTGGAGCGCATCAGCGCCCATTCCACTGGCCTGCGATGACGCGTCCTGAGCGCCTCCCAGGCTCAGGTCGGATGCAAGGCAGGCGCATCGGCCTGTCGGGTTGAACCAGACACCAATCAGTACCATTGGCTGCCGTCACTGCATCCAGATCCTGCAGCACCGCGTATAAGCGACATATGACCAAGCCAAAAAGGACCAGCAAGCGCCATGCAGATACGTAGACAGCTCCTCGGCTTCTCTGGCTGGTTCCTGGTCACCTTTCTCGCCGCAGCGCTTGGTGCGCGGGCCTCCATCTCCGCCTCCAGTTTCTACGCCGACCTTGCACTACCCACATGGGCGCCACCTGCGAGCCTGTTCGGGCAGGTGTGGAGCGCCTTGTATGCGCTGATGGCGCTGGCGGCAGTCCTTGTCTGGCGAGAGCGCGGCTGGCGTGCAGCTGCCTCTGCGTTAACCCTTTACCTGCTGCAGTTGGGCCTCAACACCTTGTGGAGCTGGCTTTTCTTCGCCTGGAAACAGGGCGGCCTGGCCTTCGCCGATATCTTGTTGCTACTGGTGTTGATCGTCGCGACGCTGGTTGCGTTCTGGCGCATCCACAAGGTCGCGGCCTGCATGTTGCTGCCCTATCTTGCCTGGGTGGGCTTTGCCAGCGTGCTCAACTACGCGGTCTGGCAGGCAAATCCCGGGCTGCTGTAGGCAGCCCAAACCCTTGCTGCCGCCATACCGCGGCAGCCGGCTTACCCCGCGTCGGCATTCCCAAGCTGATTGATCTGCCTACATTCCACAACGGCAGGTGGATCAGGCATGCCTGCCAACGCGATCATCGCGCGGCCCAGAACCAGGTTGTTGGTGAACATCGACGGTAGGACAGCCGCTGTCAGCTGCATCATTGGCCCGCCAACCACATACAGCGGCTTCAGCAGCGCATGCCGGCTGCCGGTGCCGGCAACCGGCCGCACCCCGCCTGGCCGCAGCATCACCGTACGTCCCGGCAGCCGGGCCAGTGCCCGCTCCGTTTCGCCCTTGATGCGCAATGGCATGAGGTGGCTTTCAGGATTGGCGTGCGCACCCGACACATACAGGAACATTCCCTGTGGATTGGCTGCAAACCAGGTCTGCGCAACTGCCAGTGTGGTGTCCAGCGTGACCCGACGGTACGCGTCTTCCGCTGTGCCCAAGGGCGGCGCGCCGGCGCAATAGAAGCAGGCATCGAAGCCCACCAGGTCGGCCTGGCGACGATGGGCCTGGAGGAAGTCATCCAGCACCAACTCCTCGGTTGCCGTGACCAGGCCGCCGGCGTGTCGCACCAGCGCGACCGTGCGTCTTACATGCACGGAGCCAGCGCAGGCCAACGCGACGCCTTGGCCAACCAGCCCACTGGCTCCGGTCAACACGATCTTCAGGCACCCGCCATCGTTCACCATTGCCCTCTCCATGCGAACTAGAGTTTGACGAAGCGCTGCACCTTGCGTGCCAACCAGCCACTGAATACCAGCGGTGCATCCAGTGCCGAAACACAGATGCACGGCACACCGGGCGCGGTCACCGGCTGGTGTTCCACCTCGGCATCCAGGTCCGCCACATCGCCCGGAGCGAACAGCCCCAGCGCGTCGTTGTACGAACCACGCAGGACCTGGGTGAGTTCACTGCGGCCATGGCTGTGCATGGGCAGGCATTTGCCCGGCGCGATCTTCAACATGATCAGCGACGGCATCTGCCGTGCACGGATGCAATGCACGCCCGGCGCCATCCAGCGCCAGCGCAGGCTCGCCAGCGAGTCGCCAAAATACGGATGCAGCGATGCCGGTAGATACTCCGGGTCGGCCTGCGGTCGCTCCGGCGGTGCCTGCCGCTCCGGTGGCGGCATCGCGGGCGGGTCCACGTCCATCAGCTGCGCCAGCATGGCGGCGCGCAGTGTTTCGCGCCGTGTATCGTCGAGCACGGGCTGGGTCTGTTCGAGCAACGCCGAGCCAAGCGCTTCGGCATCACGCAGACGCTGGCGGCAGTGCGGGCACTGCTCAAGGTGGGTACCGGCAACAATGCTCAACGGTGCCTGCAGCGCGCCGGCGGCGTAACTCATCAAGGTGGACTCATGCAGGTGGTGGTGCGGATTCATGACGCCCCCCCGACCTTGGACTGCAGCAGCAGGAAGGCCCGCCGCAGATGTGATTTGACCGTACCCAAGGGCATTCCCAACGCCTGCGCGATCTCGCCGTGGCTCTTTGCTTCGAAGTAGGACATCCGCACCAGCCGCGCCTGCACCGCCGACAACTCGTTGATGCGCTGGCGCAATCTCGCATGATCGGCGAACTGCTCGGCGCTGCTGCGATCAAGCACATCGGCCGCGGCCGCGTTCTCCACCGCCGCCTGCACCAGCGTCCAGCTGCGCTCGTGGCGGACACGATCGATATGCAGGTTGCGCGCGATGCGGTACAGCCAGGTACTCAGCGCGCCCTGTGCCGGATCGAATTCCGCGGCCCGCAGCCACAAGCGCAGCAGGCACTCCTGCGCCAGTTCCTCGGCCACCGCCTCCGGAGCACCCAGGCCACGCAGGTATACGCACAGGCGCGGCATGAAGTGGTCGTAGATGCGCATGAAGCAGTCGCGATCGCGCAGCCGCGCCACACCGTCCATGTCACCGGCCCAGTTCATTGGCTCTTTGCTCAGCTGCTGTGAACTGGACACGATCCGGGCGGTGTCTAAGGGGGAAGGGAGGTTGCGGGGATCAGGGTACATCTGCGTGGGCAGGGCTGCAGTGAATGTGTTGTCCTTCCTACGCGCGGTGGCGGCGTTTGGATGCACCGCCGTGCCTGCATCCAGCGGCTGGCCTCGCCCGTAGGCAGGGAGAGCTCATTCCGGGATGCCCCCATGCGCATGGCCTGCCTGTTGCTGTTCCTGCCCTGCATGGCGTCGGCAGCGCCGTTGCTGCGCGGTGAAGGCGTTGCCACGACCCGCGACGGGGCCGTGGCCTACCGCGAGGTACATTGGCAACGCGGCGCCGGCGACGCAGCCGAGCGCTGGGTGCACTACCTGTGCCCCGACGGCCAGCCCTTCGCGCGCAAGCACATGCAGGTCAACGGTACCGCCCAGGCACCCAGCTATCGCTGGGAGGATCGCCGTAGTGGCCAGGCCGCCAGCGTTGCTGCGACGGCAGGCGTCGTACAACTGAACTGGAAGGAGGACGCGGCGGCGAAAACGCGGGCGCAGCGGCTTCCGCTTCCGGCCGATGCGGTGATCGACGCCGGGTTCGACGCCGCCGTGCGCGCGCACTGGCAGCAATTGATGCAGGGCGAGCGGCTCAGCCTGCGGTTCCTGGTCCCCAGCCGCCAGCGCTACTACCCGGTACAGGTGCAGCGTGTCGGCGCAGTCCGCTGGCAGGGTCTGGATGCCCAGTCGATCCAGGTGCAGCTGGATGCCTGGTACGGGTTGGTCGCGCCGCGTCTGGCGCTGGTCTATGCCGATGCCGATCGGCGCCTGCTGGAGTTCCACGGTACCAGCAACCTGCGCGATGCCCGCGGCGACTACCCGGTGGTGACCGTGCGCTTTGCGCAGAAGGCAGTGGAACGTCCACTTGCGCAATGGCAGGCCGAGCTGCAGCAGGCACTGGTGCCGCGCTGTGCCGCCACGCGGGGCTGATTCGAATGGAATCTTCATTACGCTGCATCCAATCAGCGCCGCGCGCCGTAGAGAAAGGCAGGAAACCTCTCGAGATACGCGCCATGGCACCCGCTGCGCCCCTTCCCCGCCGACGTGTGGCCCTGCTGCTTACGATCCAGCGCTGGTTCGACACCGCCGGTAGCGCTGACGTCACTGGCGATGCGCAGCTGGCCGACCGCATCGATTGGGTGCGCGCCCT
>Ga0308158_10003144_pt1 | contig 14809 bp, 12 predicted proteins | sample PhyBR2_FD_201038 | JGI IMG/M metagenome (GOLD analysis project Ga0308158, IMG submission 201038) | Phyllosphere microbial communities from UC Gill Tract Community Farm, Albany, California, United States - DLSLB.R2 | ecosystem: Host-associated > Plants > Phyllosphere > Unclassified | place: USA... | reverse complement strand
GACCGAATAAACGGTATAGCCGTTCCATCAGAAGTCGTTCGTCTGATTGACTGAACCGCTCTGCGTCCGGAACGTAGTAAATCGATACGCTATCCGGCGTCATTTGAACATATTGAATGCGTTCGATACTGTTTGGTAAGTGTTTGACGAGACTTGACAGTTGCGCCTCAAAAATCTTCTGCCCATCCGGTTTTTGGATGAAGGCGCGTCCTCTTCCGTCAATTGAATCAATGATTGGTCCTGGATGACCGCACGAACAGGTGCGTTGACTGAGCGTCATCCGATCGCCGACACGGTAGCGAATGAGTGGCGTCCCATGTGTATCAAAACTCGTCACGAGAATCTCCCCGTCTGTATCGAGTTCGATGATCCCCATCTCATGATGCAGATGTTTTTGACCTTACCGACATTCCGAAACGATTGGTGCCCCTTCAGACGATGCATATTGATCAAAAACTAGTCCGTGAAACACTTCTTCGATGACTTGGCGCTCTTCCGCATCGATCCGTTCAGCCGTTGGAAAAATCGCAATCGGTTGACACGTCAAGCGGATCCCTTCTCACTTCGCGAACCGGGCGAGCTCAATCATCGCTGACGGAAGACCATCGATCGTTTCTGGTTGAAAACGTTCGATGGCTTCAAGATACGCTGCCATCGTCCGTGGAGACAATCGTTTTACCGTGAACAAGAGCTGATTCGCCGCATGCCACGGTAGACACCGTGGGTCGCCTTGAAATAATCCAGATGGGCCATGCGAATTTGCATATCCGGTATCGTATATCGTACTTGCAGTGACATGCTGCCTGTCGTTCCGCCCGTTTTCCCTATGATTGGTGCAGGAATGTCCGTTTGAATTTCCGCCATCTTCGTTCGTAATGTTTCTTTTGATAATACAGGGATGTTTTTTAGTTCTGATAAGTCTTTGAACGGTAGGCGAATGCCATGTGAAGTGAAGAGCTGATGGTAATAGGGACTGTGTTCCGTACAGAAGTGAAGGAAGTCATTTAAACGATCAAGTTGTTCCGCTTTGACGTCGATCGTCGTATGTTCTCGTTCGAGGAGCATCCGGAACCGTTCTTGATAGGCCGGTCCATAACGTTCGCGATGCAATTGATACCCATAGAGGGTTGTGAAGAGGTGCTGGAGAAATAGAGGAGAGCGATTGTAGATCTGCTCTTTGATACCCATGTCATCACGTCCTTTCGCAAGGGAAGTAACGGTTTCGATGTCTCTACGATAGCCTATGTACCTGACAAGAATATGACAAAAATAAGGGAACATGCATCCTGACAAATTACTATCGCCTTGGACAGGTCAGACGATCATCGCTCTATTATACTAAAAACAAGGAGGTGACAAGATGTGGCTCGAATCAATTCAACGCGTCATTGACTATATCGAAGATCATTTAGAAGATTCGCTCGATCTCAACGTTTTGACAAGGGTGGCGCAGATGCAAACGTATCCTTTACAACGGACGTTTTCGTTACTTGCGATGATGACCTTACCGGAATACATCCGCGGGCGACGTCTGACGCTCGCTGCCCAACAATTGACGCAGACGGACGAAAAAATCATCGATCTCGCCTTACGTTTTGGTTATGAGACGCCGGAAGCTTTCACAAAAGCTTTCAAACGTCAGCATGGTTGTTCGCCGACGTTGATGCGAAACGAGCGACGTCCGATTCACGCCTATAACCGCCTGAGTATTCAGGTGACTTTGAAAGGACTGGAGCAAATGGATTACCAACTCATCGAACGACCGGCTTTACAGATTTCAGGATGGCGAAAACATTTCCCGACGCAAGATGGCGCCCAACAGCAACTGATTCCGTTGTTTTGGAATGATGTGAATCGTTCTGGTCAAGACGCGATTTTGTTCAAACAAAACGATGGAAAGATCGAAGGTGTGATTGGTGTCTGCTCCAATTTCACCGAAGCATCAATGGATTATTGGATCGCGACAACGACAACGGAAGTCCTGCCCGGTCAAGAGACGATGACGATTCCGGCGAGTCTTTGGGCGACGTTTCCGGTCGTTGGTCCGATGCCGCATGCCATTCAAGAGATGTGGCAGCGTATCTATCAAGAGTGGCTCCCATCGCATGGATATGATCCTCTGCCTCACGCTGAACTCGAAGTGTATTCGGCAGGCGACCCGTCTGCCGCCGATTATCAATCTGCCATCTGGATTCCGGTGCGTCCGCGCGACTGATAATTTCAGGACATACGAAAAGGCGAAATCATCGGTGGTCTCGCCTTTTACGTTGTACGTCATGCATACTGTTGTTTAATCAGTAACGTTTTGCCACTGATTTCTTTCGGTATTTCGGGTACCGCGCGCATGACGACATTCAATTGTCCGTCAAACAGTCGGTCAAGAACGAAAAAGAGTTTTTTCTCATGTTCTTTCTCAAAACATCGTTCATCCGGAACATACAATAATACAATCTCGTCCCGCGTCTCTTGAATGTATTGCACGCGTTCGATACAGTTCGGGAACGCTCGAACGATTCCCGCGAGCTCCCCTTCAAAAACACGATGTCCGTTTCTGAGTTGAATGAAGCTTCTCCCTCGACCATCAATCGAAGCGATGATTGGACCTTGATGACCGCACGGACACGTTTCCTGACTGAGCGTCATCCGATCGCCGACGCGGTAACGGACGAGTGGTGTCCCGTGTGTATCAAAACTCGTCACGAGAATTTCTCCATCCTCATCGCGTTCAATGATTCCCATCTCATAATGTAAATGTTTTTTCCCATACGGACATTCGGCGACGATCGGTGCCCCTTCTGAAGACGCATACTGGTCATAGATCGGTGCATGGAAGACGTCTTCGACGAGTGCTCGTTCTTCTGCTGTCATCATCTCTGCCGTCGGGAAAATCGCTTTCGGTCGGAACGTACAGGTCATCCCATATTTTTTAGCATATCGTGCGACTTCAATCATTCCTGAAGGCAAACCATCAATCGATTCCGGCTGAAACCGATTCAGTTGTTCAATGTATGCAGCAGCGGTTTTCGGATTGATATTTTTGATCGAGAACAGCATCTGATTGATGACTTTGTTCGTCCGCCAGTAGACCGGTGCCTTTTGTTGCGGCGAAGCGAGAGTTTGACCGGTAAAACTTGCACGGCGCATTCCTTGATCGACTCCATGGGTCCACTTGAAGAAATCGAGGTGTGCCATCCGGATTTGCATATCTTCCTTTGTATAATGCACTTGAATCGATTTACCAGTCGTCCCGCCCGTTTTTCCGAGAATCGGGGCATGGACGTGCGCATGGACGTCTTCATTTTGTTGCCGTAAGATTTCTTTCGTTAAAGGGGGAATCTGCTTTAGCTCGTCAATCGATTTTAAAGGGAGCTCTAATCTGATAGAAGAAAACAATTCCTGATAGTATGGACTATGCGTTTGGCAAAAAGAAAGGAAGTCGTTTAATCGATGCAACTGTTCTGCTCGAACGTCAATCGGTCGTCCTAACTTCTGTTTCAGTTCTTGTAAGCGTTGCTGGTAAGTTGCACCGTATCGTTCGTGGAACAGACGGCGTCCTTGTAAAGTCGTCAACAAGTTTTGGATGAAAATCGGTGAGTGAAAGTAGATCGATTCTTTGAGCTGCATGATGTCACTCCTTCCATAGTTAGACCACCTTTTACTGATACTTTCATCTTATTTCCAGTCGCCGCCCATCTCAATTAGTTCTTCGTGAATAAACTTAGCTTTTATTTTCATGGCGATTTATTTTAATGAACTCTGATTCACGAACATCTTCTTACCGATTCTCGAACTTACAACTTTTCTTCCCTCACAAAAAATCCGATTGATGAAGAGGAGTTTCTTCATCAATCGGATTCATACGAGTGGCATTACGATTTCGCACCTTTTTGTAGCATCTGACATCCGTATGCCCGCAATTTAATCGCTTCGAGTACGAGCGACATCTGTTGCTCATCCAATCGTTCAATCAGCTCGATGATCGTGATCGTCGTTCGTCCATTATACAATTGGACGATCAAGTGGATGATTGCTTCTAACGCTGGACTCGGATAGGGTTCAGCCAGAAATTCACGATCAAAAAACTCACCACTATCCGGAAAGAAGTAATCCGAGAACCGTTCGAGCACTTCTGGCTGTCCTGTCGCCAGGTACAGCATCGAGACCATCGCTGCATCTTCTCGTTGTTTCGGCTTTAATCGTCTCCACAACAGATCGAATCGTCGTTCATGTCCCTCTTGCATGAATTGTATCGTCTGCATGGTTGAAGCCCCCTTTGTTTTCATACTTCCTGTTGGTTCTTTTCCATATGTTACTATTCCCTATTCCATTCAACTGAATCGTCTCAGCATATCCTCTTGCGATTGAACCGACTCGATTGGGGGTACATTACAACAGATATAAGAGAGGAGTTTACATCCATGCCAACGCGTTTAGCTTTAGCCGGAGCCACCGGATACATTGGTCACAACCTACTGAATGAATTAAAGAAAAAATATGACGTCATCGCCCTTTCACGAAACGGTGATGATAAGGACAATGAGGAACGCGTCGAATGGCGATCGTGCGATCTCTTTTCTTTAAACGATACGATCGAAGGTATGAAAGGAGCGGACATCGCTGTCTATCTCGTCCATTCGATGATGCCTTCTGCCAAATTGACACAAGGATCGTTTGAGAACATGGATTTGCTGTTAGCTGATAACTTCGCCCGTGCCGCAAAAGAAAATGGTATCCGCCAGATTATCTACTTAAGTGGTATCATCCCTGAGGAAACAGAAGACCTATCACGTCACTTAAAGAGCCGACTGGAAGTCGAACGTGTCCTCGGTGCATACGGGACTCCAGTGACGACGATCCGTGCCGCGTTGATCGTCGGTCCAAAAGGCTCATCGTTCCCGATCTTATCGAAGCTCGTCAAACGCCTTCCCGTCATGGCACTCCCCCGCTGGACGCGCAACAAAACGCACCCAGTCGCCTTGCCCGACGTCATTCATGCACTTGGCGAAAGTGTTGATCGTGACGACGTGAAAGACCGGGCAATCGATATCGGTGGTCCGGAAGCGATGACTTACAAAGAGATGATTCTTAAAACGGCAGATATCATGGGAAAACGACAACCGACGATCGATATTCCTTTACTGACCGTTAAATTATCCCGCCTCTGGGTGACGCTCGTGTCCGGGGAACCAAAAGAAACCGTCTATCCACTTGTTGAAAGCATGGTACATGAGATGGTCGCAGATCCAGAAAAAATGGTTCCAGGCATCAGTGACGGTAAAATCACTTTCGAACAATCGGTTCGGGATGCGTTAAAAGAGGAAGAAGAACAAAAAGGCTCTTCCTCCTCGTCGTCTTCGACACCAGACGTCCTAGACGTTCGTTCAGTCCAACGTGTCCTTCTACCGAAGGATCGTGACGCCGATTGGGCAGCCGATGATTATATGAATTGGTTGTCTTCGTTTGCCCGTCCCTTCCTATCGTCAACTGTGCAGGATCAAGTCGTCGGAATCCACATTCCATTTTACGAACAACCACTACTTGAATTGACGAAGGAACCGGTCCACGACCGACAAATGGCGACGTACCGGATTACTGGTGGACTGTTCGCGAAAGTCGAGCAAGATAGCCGTGGTCGGATTGAATTCCGGCAAATTCCTGGTACACAGGAATGTATCATCGCCATCCATGAATTCGTGCCCGCGTTGCCTTGGGTACTCTATAAAGCAACGCAGGCGAACGTTCACTTGCTTGTGATGTACCTCTTTAAATTACACTTGTTGCGTCGGATTCATTCGACGGAGCAAGAATCGACAAGCGCAGACGAAATCGTTCCGTCATCTTGATCACGATCACACGATCCGCCTCTTCCCGGGCGGATCGTTTTTTGTCGCTTTTAGAAGGATGACGAAACTGAAAAAATCGTGATACACTGAACGGTGACTGAAAGAAAGGGGTTTCATCGCATGCGCTCATTTGAGGAACGATTATCGAACCAACTCGAGGCGACGGCCTCACTCGTCACATTGATTCAACCTTCAACGGATCAACTTCGTTTAGATAAACTAGATAAATTCGCCATGAAACTATTAAAACGAGAGTTCACGATTGCGTTTGCTGGTCATTTCTCGGCTGGGAAGTCGAGCATGATTAACGCCTTGACAGGAGAATCGGTCTTACCAACGAGCCCGATTCCAACGAGTGCGAACATCGTGACGCTTCAGCAAGGTGACACGGATTCAGCGATCGTTCACTTTCACGAACAACCGTCTGTTCGCCTGACAGCGAAAGAGCAAGAGGAGCATCTTCAAACGCTTGGGAAGAGTGGCGATGTCCGACAAATCGACTTGACGCATGCCGCGTCCAAGCTGCCACCTGGTCTTGTCCTAATGGATACACCTGGCGTTGACTCGGTCGATGATGCCCACCGTGTATCAACGGAATCCGCACTTCACTTAGCAGACATCTTGTTTTACGTCATGGACTACAACCATGTCCAATCCGAATTGAACTTCATGGTAACGGATGAATTACAAGCTGCCGTACCTGAGTTATATTTAATCGTCAATCAAATTGATAAACATCGTGACGATGAATTATCATTCGACGCATTCCGCCGCTCGGTCCATGCATCCTTCGCCGAACATGGTGTCGTGCCAAAAGGAATCTTCTTTACGAGTCTAAGGAATCCAGATCATTTGCATAACGATTTTACGGAAGTCGAACAGCTCGTTAAGCAAAGCATTCGCGACGCTCAACCGAAGTTGTTGACGTCTGCCGCTTTGACACTTGAAAGTCTTCACCAAGAGCATACACGGTATCTCACACGTCTCGTTTCAGAAGCCCACGAGACGATGACTGAACAATTGAGTGACGCTGAACGACGCGATCCGGCGACGATCGAAGCCGAACTAGTCCACATCTCGCAGCAATTAGAAGCACGCCAACCGGACCGTTGGGTACAGACGTTTTCGTTGCATCGGGATCAACTCTTGAAAAATGCGACCTTGATGCCGTTTGAGTTACGTGAGAAGATGCGCCGTTTTCTTGAGTCACGCCAACGTGACTTCAAGGTTGGACTATTCCGTAGCACGAAAAAGACGGAAGCGGCTCAAGCAGAGATCGCGCAAGACGTGCTACGTGCCTATCAGACGGTGACCGCTTCCGAAATTTCGCTACATTTACGTAACTTGATGAAACAATCGTTACGTGACCTTGGTCTCTTGCAGGATATGCATATCGTCGCAATCGATCAGCTCTCACTCGACCCACCGCTTTCCGTACTCGAAAGTGCCTTGCCGACGGGTATTACGATTACCGGTGAATCGGTGCTCCAGTTCACGAATCGTGTCGCTGAGCAGACACAAGCGTGGTTCGTCAAGGAAACGAACGCGTGGCGGGAGCATGTGCGCCAAGAGTTAACGGTGACTTTCCCGAAAGAGCAAGCTGAACTATTGCAACGACAGTCGTCACTACAGCACAAATGGAACAGCGTCCAAGTATGGCAACAGGCTACCGTAGCACTTGAGCGTTATGAGCATGGTGTTGCCGATCCATCTGATCAACAACTCGAACGAGCTCGGACGCAAGTTTCGGTCTGGGAGGAGCAATTGATCCAACAAGAAGCGGCGATCGTCTCCTTTACCGGGTTTGAGTCGATGACAGAGACAACTGCGTTTGAACTTGCGACGACGGTCAGTGAGCAACAAGCCATCCGTTATGCACAAGAAGACGTCGCTCAAATCCGTCAGCATCTGAATGGTCTGAAAGGCTTTGAAGATGCCGTCGCTTATTTAAATGACAAATTGGACCGACTGACACACCAATCGTTTACGATTGCCTTATTCGGTGCCTTCAGTGCTGGAAAATCGTCGTTTTGCAATGCCTTGCTCGGAGATAAGGTACTACCGGTCTCTCCGAACCCGACGACCGCGTCGATCAACCGGATTCATCCCGTTGACGCTGCACACCCGCACGGCGTGGCAGAAGTCACGTTCAAGTCGGAAGCAGCGATGCTTGAAGACTTAAATGAAGCGATGGTCGGGACGATGACTTTTGAGTCAACGAAACAGGCATACGATACGCTCTTACCACGTACCGCGTCACTGACGGATCCGTTCTTGCGTGCTTTCTTGAAAGGATTCCCTGCCGTTCAATCCTTCATCGGTACCGTCCAGACGGTCGATCAAGAAGCTTTTAAACAGTATGTCGCGCAGGAAGAACGAAGCTGTTTCATAGATGTCATCGATTTCTATTACGATAGCCCGTTAACACGTCTTGGCGTGACGCTCGTCGATACACCGGGAGCAGATTCAATCAATGCCCGTCATACTGATGTCGCTTTTGATTACATCAAGAACGCGGATGCGATCTTATTCGTCACGTACTTCAATCATGCCTTCGCCCGCGCTGACCGTGAATTCTTGATTCAACTCGGTCGTGTCAAAGACGCATTCGAACTCGATAAGATGTTCTTCCTCGTCAACGCGATTGATCTTGCTGCGTCAGATAGCGAACGTCAAGATGTCTTGAACTATGTCGCGACGGAATTGCAACGGTTCGGGATTCGATCGCCCCGACTGTATGGCGTCTCGAGCTTACAAGGACTCACGGAAAAGCAACAAGAGCGATCGGATTCAACTTCCGGTTTACCTGAATTCGAGGAGGCATTCCATCACTTCCTAGCGGAGGATCTGACCGGTCTCGCCAAAGTATCGTTGTCTGAGCAGACGGAAAAGACCGTCCAGCGACTCGAACGATTTATCGCTGCGACTGAAGCGAATCTGTTGCGAAAAGAAGAACGGTTGGCTGAGCTGTCTGCTTTAGAACAGCAGGTCACGGATCGTTTCGAAGACAATCGCGCCGCTTTGATCGAACCTGCACTCAAAGCAGAGATCCATGAGCTGTTGCATCATGTCGTACAACGCATTTATTACCGTTTCCCCGACTTTTTCAAGGAATCCTATAATCCTGTTCGTTTTGCTCAAACTGGCAAAGGAGCGGCATTACAGGATGCATTAACGGAACTGTTAACGTTCCTTCGGTTCGATTTTGAACAAGAGCTCCGGGTCACGCATTTCCGTGTCGATCAATGGCTCGAAGCGGCCTTGATCCGGCGTCAACAAGAGGAGCAACAGTTGCTAGAGCAATGGAACGAATCCTTCCAACTCGCACCTGTCACGGTCTCTCGATTAAACGAAATGACGTTCGATGGTCCATTCGAAGATGCAACGCCTTATGTCGGCGTCAAACGTCACTTCCGGAATGCGAAAGCCTTCTTCGAGAAAAATGAGAAGGAGCAGCTGAAAGAGGAGCTTGCGACATTAACCAAACAAGAAGCACTCGCGTATACTGCCACTCAAGAAAAACGCTTGCTGGCAGTCGCGGCGGCACATCTAGATGTTTCTTTGACAGCCGTTTCAGAGCACCTGTTACGTCAAACACTCGAGCAACTTGAGAGTGAACGCGCGACGTTACAGGCACAAGAGACGCTGACCCCTTATAAACAAGCAGCTAAGCAGATTCGCAGTCTGACGCAACACGTCACTTCATGAGATACGATCGCTCCAACGTAAAAGAGGCTGACCCAACAGTCAGTCTCTACAAAGATAAGGGTGGCAGATCATAATTCTGCCACCCTTATCTCGTAAAAATAGAATGACCCGTCACACGCCACTCCTACAGGAAAAGCTCATTTTTGCGCTGTCAGAGACAAACAAGACCCGTTTTCATGCTGGAATGAAGCAGGAAAACGGGCTTGTGTCTCGCCTGAGGAAAGGGCGTGAATAGACGAGTCATTCTTTTTTGAGTCAGTCCCCTTTTTGATTGCCTTCTCGTCAACGCGATGGCGTTGGCCAGTACGACTGAAAATAGTGGACGATGTATTGGTGGACGTGCTGGACGACAGGACGTAATTCCGTCCCAACGAGTCGGTTCAATGAGACATCCCATAACATCGGTGGGTCGAACGGGATGATTTTAATGTCATCCGCATGATGAAACCGTAGTATCGGCTCCGGTAGGATCGAGATGACGTCAAGTTCTTGGACCATCCCGATCAACAAGTCCCATGCCCCTGACATGAAGAAGATATTCGGCTCTTGCTGCACTTTACGAAACTCCGATAGTATTTGATGATGTAACATGAATCGATCGTTCAAGATGACGAGTGGTTCATTTCCGATATCACGATAGGATAGCGCTTCTTTTGCTTGAAACGGGTGATTCGGACGAACGGCGACGACGACCTCATCTTCGATCAATCGAAAACGTTCGATGCCATAGGATTCGCCCGGTTCGATCAAGATGGCCAAGTCGAGTTCTTCAAGTAACAGTCGACGTTTGAGTTCAAACGCCCCCTCCTCGATGATTTCGAGTTCGATGCCAGGGTGTTCCGCCATGAACTTCGGAATCAACTGCGAAAATAAGACAGGGAGGATGACGGGTGGGATGCCGAGACGGACTTTTCCTCGGACGACGTTCGAGCGTTCACGCAGATGCCCCATCAATGCTTGATGACGTGTCAGAACGATCTTCGCATCCTCATACAATTGACGTCCCGTTTCCGATAACCCTGTCAACCGTCCGTGCTTTCGAATGAACAGTTCCACTTGCTCCAGCTGCTCGAAGTCGCGGATCATCTGACTAAGCGCCGGTTGCGAGATTGACAAGTGCTTCGAAGCACGCGTTAAGTTATAGCCTTGCTCAACGATTGTCGTAAAAAAAAGTAACTGTCGAATATCCACTTACATCTCCCCTTATTCATCAAACCAGCGATTTTTTTTGAAAAACAGAATCATTCCTAAAGCGAGGAGTCCCATTGCCCCTAATGTCACGAAATAACCGTACCGAGTGGTCAGTTCTGGCATATGTTCGAAGTTCATGCCGTATATACCGGCGATGAACGTCAACGGCATGAAAATCGTCGTGAAGATTGTCAACGTCTTCATGATGCTATTCATCCGGTACGAGTTGAGGGAAATGAAATTATCCCGAAACTCAGAGGTCATTAATCGATTGTATTCGATCATTTCCGATAACTTCAGTAAGTGATCGTACAAATCGCGAAAGAATGCTTGTTTCTTTGGATGAATCGATAACCGCTTTGATTCGACGACACGATACAGTAAGTCCCGCATCGGCATGACCGTCCGCGAGATTCGAAGTAACCGCGCGCGTAGTTCGAAAATCTCCTCCATCAACCGACGATCATTGCCACGCGTTCGGTAGCGTTCTTCAAGCGCAAACAATTCATCTTCCGTCGCATGAACGATCGGAAAATACCCGTCGACGATCTTATCCATGATTTTATGTACGAGGTCGACTGTTTCTTGTTTGTCGAGGCGTTGGCTACACTGTTCAAACACGATATCAATTTCTGGTGAAGATTGCTCATGGTAGCTAACGAGATGCCGATCACTTGCGAACAAATTGATTTCACGACTCGTCAACGTTCCTTCATCGAGCGCATGAAGGACAAAAAAGCTATGTTCTGTATAATATTCAAGCTTTGGGCGTTGCAAGTAATGAAAACAATCTTCAATCGCCAGTGGATGAAAATCAAAAACCTCAATCAATTTTTGCTTCTCTGCGTCGTTCGGTTGATTGAAATCAACGAAATAACGTTTGATGCCCGACTCCTGTATTCGACTTACATCATCGGTCAAAATGATTGTGTCATTCGCATCGATCAGTATACAACGAATCAACTTTTTCTCCCCCTTTTCCTATGTAAGCGTACTATATTTTTTCGTATGCAACAAAAAAAGGATTTCCTCGAAGAGAAATCCTTTCAGATTGTAGATAAATGAACTGACTCAAAAAATGACACACCTTTTCACGCCCTTTCCTCAGGCGAGACACAAGCCAGTTTTCCCGCTCCATTCGAGCAGGAAAACGGGTCTTGTTTGTCTCTGACAGCGCAAAATCGCACTTTTTCCTGTAGGAGTGGCGTGTAATGCGTCATTTTTTTATATCCGGAAGAAGGACCGAGAAGCATTTTGTTCACTCGACATCGCTTCCTAGGGAAAAACAAGCAAGAGCGACCCTGCAGCGAAGCGAAGCGGCGCGATGCTTGTCCCAGGAAAACGATGCGAGTCGAACAAAAAAAGCGCAATCCTTCTCGTTAGAGAACAATTGCACTTGTCTTCAGTCTCAAAAGATTTCCCCGAAGAGAAATCCGTTTCATATAGCAATCAACCATGTTCAATATAAAATCCGCTCCAATAAACCTGACGATACGTAAACTCTTTTCCACTCTTCGTCGTCACAAGCATCTCATCTTCTGCCATGACGGCGATTTTAATGGGTACTTCACCGTGATCCGTCAAATAATTGAGGATCTCAAGATGCCGATTCAACCAAAGACGACGGCGGAACCAACGAAAACGACTGAATGCCGCACTGAAGTGGAGTAAGGCAAGCGCAAGGATAATTAAAGCAAACGGAAGTGGAATATCGAACAACGCAATCAAATATACATCTGCGATCAGCAAGGATAACGAGAGACCCATTTCCGTCATCTCCATGAAAGATGCTTTATAGGTCGCAAAGTAGGTCATCACACGAAATAGGAAGATGACCGTGAGGTACGGTACGAAGTACATTTGAAACACATGGTCCGTGCCGCTGTTGACGAACATGAGCAGTGGCAGGAAGAATAGCAATTTCCAGATTAGGATGGCGGAATAAAATAAAGTATGATCCGTGTAGCGTCTGCGTACGATGGCTTGACTCATATTCATTGCCTTCCCCTCCTTCATGATGGACCGTTTCAAAGTCGATGATGACAGGACATGATGCCTATAAGGGTATGTTTCCGAATTCAGCTGTTTCTAATCGTCTAATTCACAGTTTTTAGAAACTGTATATTTAGTATACGTCATGACGCGCCAAATGGTTCACTTTCCCCATCATTTCCCATCATTCGATGTGCTACAGATTGGAAACCCGCTCTTGCTAGTCGTCCGGATCTTCTACTGCTACAATAAAAGATATTCCAATTGAACAGAATCGAGTTGAATCTTTCATGTACACCCATATCATCATTGGCGCCGGAATTCTCGGTGCCTCGACTGCCTATCATTTATCGAAGGCTGGTGAACGCGTCTTACTCGTCGATCGGAAGGAACCCGGTCGAGCCTCTCATGCGGCAGCCGGCATCATCTGTCCGTGGATGACACAACGGCGAAATAAGGCATGGTACAAATTAGCGAATAACGGGGCTCATTTTTACAAGACATTGATTCCTGAACTCGAAGCACTCGGTGAGACGAGTACGGGTTATCAGCAAGTTGGCACGATCGCCTTACACGAAACATCAAAAATCGAAAAGATGGAGACGATTGCGCAAAACCGTTTTCCGGAAGCACCTGCCATCGAGCGACTCGAACGACTGGACCAAGATCGTGTCAAAACGCTCTTTCCACTCGTCGAACAGATCGAAGATGCCTTATTCGTTTCCGGTGGTGCCCGCGTTGACGGACGTGCCTTGTGTGCCGCTATGATCCGTGGTGCTGTCGAACATGGAGCCAACGTGATCGAAGGAGACGCTTCTCTGATTGTAGAGGACGGGAGCGTCACGGGAATCAAAGTGGGGCGTGAGGAGTATGCGGCAGAACAATTCATTTTAACGGCAGGTGTCTGGTTGAATGATCTTCTCCGCCCGCTTGCGCTTAAAATTGATTTGCATCCGGAGAAGGGACAAATCCTACAACTCGACTTGACGGATTCTACATCAACGACGTGGCCGGTCATCATGGGACAACGCGGATTATATCTGGTCTCAATCCACGAAAAGAAACTGATCGTCGGTTCGACACACGAAAAGCAGACCGACTATGACTTGAAACCGACCGTCAAGGGGATGCATGCTTTATTGAATCGCGCCTTACCTGTCTTACCAAGTTTAGAAGAAACGACGATTGATGAACTGCGTATCGGCTTACGCCCGTATACTAAAAACTCCCTGCCGGTGATTGGACCGCTTCAAAATCATCCGAACGTGTTCCTAGCGAACGGACTTGGTGCATCCGGTTTGACGATCGGACCGTATCTCGGTAGCCAATTAGCGAAGCTTGCACGGCATCAAGCGCCTGATATCGAATGGACGACTTATGAGCCGACCTATGTCTCTCTCGACTCCTGACCAACTCTATGCTTCACTTTGAAAGGAAGTACACCATTGTCCATGAAACCAATCGTTCCTCTTGAATTATTCGATGCTTTAGATATACGTGTTGGTACAATCCAGTCGCTTTCGGATCTTACCGATGGCTCAATTCAGCTTGAACTACAATTCGACGGATTTACGCGTTTATTCTCACTCGAGTGGGAATCACTGCGACCCGATGTCCATGAATTGCTTGGAAAACAAGCGATTGCTGTACTCAATATACCCGGTCGTACGCCTGAAGAGTCCGGTCGGGTGCTTGAGATCGGTCGCTCGGAACAATGGATGCCGATTCTCGTCGTACCGGAACATCCGATTCCGGAAGGAGCACGTGTCGAATAAGGCATATCATTTAGAAAAACACTCCCCTGTGTCGCTTCGTAACGGAAGCTTACTGAACTGAACCAAAAATGTTAGACAATAAATAATTTGTCAGGCGACCTTGAGGACCTGAGTCCGGTATTCCACCGGGCTCAGGTTTTTTAGTCGTCTCTTGATACGACGATGGTTATAGTACTCGATGTAAAGCTCGAGCTCACATTTGAAGTGGTCCATGTCATCGAACTCCTTGAGATACAGGAGCTCTGACTTGAGCACAGCGAAGAAGCTTGTTGTCGAGGCAGTTGCCCTTACGGGACATGC
>Ga0308158_10003143_pt1 | contig 14818 bp, 12 predicted proteins | sample PhyBR2_FD_201038 | JGI IMG/M metagenome (GOLD analysis project Ga0308158, IMG submission 201038) | Phyllosphere microbial communities from UC Gill Tract Community Farm, Albany, California, United States - DLSLB.R2 | ecosystem: Host-associated > Plants > Phyllosphere > Unclassified | place: USA... | reverse complement strand
GCGTTCGTCCTCCTGCCTGGAGCGCTCGGTACTGGATGGGCCATGGAGTCCACTCTAACGACTGTTGCCCTCCGGTGATGACCGGAACATGACACCAACATGGACGGGATATGACGTACTTTCTGCCCGGGAACGCCAACCAGCGCGGATCCGCATGTTTTTTTGGACTGCCGCGGCGCTGGTTTCTGCCAAGCTTAAGGAACTATGTCGCACGCACATCACAAGATTGATACCCACACTGTTGACTTCAAGGTGGATCCGGTGGTCCTGGAGCTCGGGCAGCGCTTCGTGGACGCCGGCCACGAGTTGTCCCTTGTGGGTGGTCCCGTGCGCGACCTGTTCCTTGGCCGGACCTCCCCGGACCTGGACTTCACCACCGACGCCACACCCGACCAGACCGTGGCCCTGATCAAGAAATGGGCCGACAACTTCTGGGAGATCGGCAAGGCCTTCGGCACCATCGGCATGCGCAAGGCCGGTTTCCAGATCGAGATCACCACCTACCGCGCGGAGGCCTACGATCCGGACTCCCGCAAGCCCGTGGTGGCGTTCGGCTCCTCCCTGACTGATGACCTGCTGCGCCGCGACTTCACCATCAATGCCATGGCGCTGAAGCTGCCCTCAATGGAACTGGTGGATCCCTTCGGCGGCGTACGCGACCTCCATGCCTCCCTTCTGGCCACGCCCGGTTCGCCGGAGGCATCCTTTTCCGACGATCCCCTGCGGATGATGCGCGCCGCCCGGTTCGCAGCCCAGCTGGGGGTCTCCGTCCGGGACGACGTCCGGGAGGCAATGGCCAACATGGCGGACCGGATTAAGATCATTTCCGCCGAGCGGGTGCGCGACGAACTGGTGAAGATGGTGTGCGGCGCCCGGCCGCGGACAGGTATCGACCTCCTGGTGGATACGGGGCTGGCGGAGCATGTGCTGCCCGAAGTTTCCGCCCTGCGCCTCGAATCCGACGAGCACCACCGGCACAAGGACGTCTACCAGCATTCCCTCCAGGTCCTGGAACAGGCAGCGGAGCTTGAAAGCGACGCGGAGGGACCGGTGCCCGGGCCGGACTTCGTGCTCCGTTTTGCTGCATTGATGCACGACGTCGGCAAGCCGGCTACGCGCCGCTTCGAACCGGGCGGCGCGGTGAGCTTCCGCCATCACGACATGGTGGGTGCCAAGCTCACCACTAAAAGGATGAAAGCGCTGCGGTTCGACAATGACACCACCAAGGCCGTTGCGCGGCTGGTGGAACTCCACATGCGCTTCTACGGCTACGGTGATGCCGGATGGAGCGACTCGGCCGTCCGGCGCTACGTCACCGACGCCGGTCCACTGCTGGAACGGCTGCACCGGCTGACCCGTTCCGACGTCACCACCCGCAACCAGCGCAAGGCCGACCGGCTGTCCTTCGCCTATGACGACCTTGAATCCCGGATCGCCACGCTCCGCGAACAGGAATCCCTCGACGCTGTGCGCCCGGACCTGGACGGAGCCGCGATCATGGCCCTGCTGGGACTCAAGCCAGGGCCCGTGGTGGGACGGGCCTACAAGTTCCTCCTTAATGAGCGGATGGAACACGGACCGCTGCCCACGGAGGAAGCGAGGGCGCGCCTGCTCCATTGGTGGGCCGAACAGCCTGAATCTGCACCTGCCGGACCGGGGACAGAAGCGTCTCCCGCCGTCGTCGAACCTTCACCCGTTGAGGAGTCCAAGTGACCAATTCCGCCTTCGCCCCGCGCCCCCAACTTTGGATCCTCCGCCATGGTGAGACTGAATGGTCCAAGAGCGGGCAGTACACCGGCCTGACCGACCTTCCCCTGACGGTGGAAGGCGAGCAGCAGGCCGTGGAGGCACGAAAGGTGCTGGACGGCGTCGACTTTGACCTGGTGCTCACCTCTCCGCTGCGGCGGGCACGGCGGACGGCCGAGCTGGCCGGTTTCCCGGACGCCCGGCACGAACCGCTCGCCGTTGAATGGAACTACGGCGACTATGAGGGCATCAGTTCGGACCTGATCCGCAAGGACAACCCCGATTACCTGATTTGGACGCACGGCGTGCCCAACGGTGAAACGCTGGATGAGGTGGCCGCGCGGGCGGACAAGATCATCGGCCGGATCCTGGAATCAGGGATGGACAACGTGCTGATCGTGGCACACGGACATTTCTCCCGCATTCTCACCGCGCGCTGGCTGGAATTGCCGCCCACCGAAGGCCGGCACTTTGTCCTGGGCACCGCCAAGGTGTGCACTTTGGGATGGGATAAAAAGACGCCCGCTATTGTGCGTTGGGGCCTGTAAATCCCCGTTTTCATTAGTTTCTGATCTTTTTCAGGGAATTGCTGGCATTTTGCTGATTCCTGGGGTAGCTTTATTCCTGACCCCACGGTGATCTGCCCGGGTCCCAGACCGCATGGCACCTTACGCAGCGGACAGCAGAAAAGGAGGTTGGGATAATGATGACTTTGACTGGCGAATGGAATGCCCCCATCAATGCGTTCCCGGCCTTTGCTGATGACGCACGCGTAGCTCCGGTCAACGCCGGTTTCCGCCGCCCAGCCGCCTTCGCGGGCTTGCTGCGGCGCCGCTAACCGGTACCTCCACCGGCGTCCCGTCCGAGACTCCTTTCTCGGCTCTGGCTCCTGGCCTGCCCGGAACGCTGCGCTTCTTCACTGACTTCCCGGAACAGCTTCTGGGTTAGCCCCTGCTCTTTCTTCGAATATGCCCTGCCCGGAAAGTTTTACATTCGGCTTTGGGCAGTTTCACGGCTTCTCCGCAGTCAGGCATACCGTAAATTGCGCTTTCCTGCCCAATTTTCATTAATTTCCTTTTGTGGAATCCCTGCACCCTTATTTCCGTAATTTATCGCGCCGGAAATCCATGCTAATTTGCCATGCCCTTTTGCGCCTGACCATCAATGAAAGGAGGTGGTTCCCTTGATGCGAGTGATCATGGGACTCCTGTCCCGCCCCCTGCAGCGCCGCAGTTCCTTCAACAGTGCCCTGCTGGAGCAGCACCGGAACGATGTTTTCGTGCTCCTGCACCAGCAGTTGGGCGGCCTGCGCTGACAGCCGGCCCCGATCCTGCCGGACACTGATCTCCCGGGACGGGGCCGGCTGTAAGCTCGACTCCATGCACGAGACCCAGCCGCCGGAGGAAGCACGACGGCCCCGAATCGTGGTGCCCAGCCGAAGTGACGACCTGCTGCGGAATTTCACGGAGGTGCTCGGCGGCCCGCTGGGGACTCGGACCGACCCCGGGGTGGTCTCCCCCGGCATCTTCACCGTGGAGCGGGTTCTGGTCGTCCTCACAGCGCTGGCAGCCCTGGCGGGGATCCTGCTGAAGGGATACTGCAGGGTCAACGGCTGGGAGACTCCCACACAGTTCTACGCCACCTGCTACTCGGACTTCCCCGAGCTGTTCCGGAACCGCGGCATGGCAGCGGGAATCTTTCCCATCCTGGGCAGCGGCAGCCAGTTCGAATACCCCGTGCTCATAGGACTCATCGCAGGGATCACGGCCTGGCTGGTGCCCGGCGGAGACCCCAATGCCATGGCTCTGGCCTACTTTGACATCAACGCCGTGCTGCTGGCGGCAGTGGCCATGGTCACCGCGGTGGTGGTTGCGCGCATGCCCGGCCGCCGGCCCTGGGACGCGGCCATGGTGGCCCTGGCCCCGGGGATCGTGCTGGCCGGCACCATCAACTGGGACCTTTGGGCTGCCTGCTTGCTTGCCGTAGGCATGTACTTTTTCGCCCGGAAGCGGCTTGTCCTTGCAGGGGTGCTGATCGGTCTGGCCACCGCTGCCAAGCTGTATCCGGTACTGGTACTCGGAGCCATCCTGCTGCTCGCTATCCGGTCAGGCAGATGGCGGCCGCTGCTGGTGAGCGGCGGCAGTGCTGCCGCAACGTGGCTGTTGGTCAATCTGCCGTTCGCGGCGGTGAACCCCTCCGGCTGGGCCTTTTTCTTCCAGTACAGCGCCGATCGTGGCGCCGGCTACAGCTCAGCCTGGTTCGCCTACAACCTGGTGGCGGGCAGGCTGGGCTGGTCGGGGCTGGGCCCCGACGGCGTCAATGTCCTGTCTGCAGGGTTCTTTGTGCTGGCCTGTGCCGGGATCGCCCTTGTAGCCCTTGCCGCGCCCCGCCGTCCCCGCGTGGCCCAGTTGGCGTTCCTGATCGTCGCGGCCTTCATCCTCACCAGCAAGGTCTATTCACCCCAGTACGTGGTGTGGCTGATTCCGCTCCTGGCCCTGGCCCGGCCCCGGTGGCGCGACTTCCTGGTATGGCAGGGCATCGAAGCCCTGCATTGGGCCGCGATCTGGATGTACCTTGGACAGGTGACCAGCGCAGGTTCCTCCCAACACAACCTGGACATGCCGTATTACGTCCTCGCCGTTGCCGCGCACATGGCCGCGGTGGCGTACCTCATGGCACGCGTCACCTGGGACATCTACAACCCCGCATACGACCCCATTCGCCGGCACCACCTCGATGACCCGCACGGAGGGCCCTTCGCGGACGCACCGGACCGGTTCCGGTGGCGCATCCGACGCGGCGCCGCTTCGCCCCTTCCTTCCCAGGCTTCGCTCCTTCCTTCGAAAGCTTCGCCCTCACTTTGAAAGCAAGGTCCCATGGTTGATGTTGCGGTAGTTGGATCCGGCCCGAACGGGCTCTCGGCAGCAGCGGTCATGGCACGCGCCGGGCTGTCGGTGGAGGTCTTCGAGGCCGCACCAAAGATCGGCGGAGGCACGCGGACCACCGAGTTGATGCAGCCCGGCCACTTCCATGACGTCTGCTCCGCGGTGCATCCGATGGCCGTTGCCTCGCCCTTCTTCCGCGCCTTCGAGCTGCCCCGGAGGGTGGACCTGATCACGCCGGAGGTGTCTTTCGGGTCTCCGCTGGAGGGTGGCCGCGCAGCGTTGGCCTACAGGTCCCTGGACAAGACCGCGGAGGCACTTGGGCAGGACGGCCCGGCGTACCGGAGGCTCATGGAACCGTTGGTCCGCCATATCGACGACGTCATGGAGTTCACCCAGAACCAGCTCCTCCGGATCCCCCGGAACCCGCTTGTGGCCGGCATTTACGGGCTGCGGACCCTGGAACAGGGAACCGGGCTATGGAACCTCCGATTCAGGGAAGAGCTTGCCCCGGCACTGCTCAGCGGTGTGGCAGCCCACGCCATTTCGCACCTGCCGTCCCTGGCCGCGTCCGGGGCCGGCCTCATGCTTGGCGCCCTGGGGCATGCAGGTGGATGGCCCATCCCCCGCGGCGGTTCTGCCGCGATAGCGGCAGCACTGGCTGATGACATCCGCGCCCATGGAGGCGTGATCCACAGCGGGACGCCGATAGACCGACTGGAGCAGCTTCCGGCCGCCCGGGCCACCCTGCTGGATGTGGCGCCCCGGGGCCTTCTGGACATGGCAGGGGAATCACTCCCGGGCCACTACCGGCGGGCACTGGAGCGCTTCCGCTACGGCAACGGCTCCTGCAAGGTGGACTTCATCCTGTCCGGCCCGGTGCCGTGGCAGGCCAGTGGACTTTCCGAATCCGGTACCGTCCACGTGGGCGGCACGCGGGCTGAGCTGGCGCATTCGGAAAACGAGGTCAGCGCCGGACGCCATCCCGAACGGCCCTACGTGCTCGTGGCCCAGCCCTCGCGTTTCGACTCCAGCCGCGCCCCTGCCGGCCGGCACACCCTCTGGACCTATTGCCACGTGCCCTCCGGCTCGACAAAGGACATGACCAACCAAATTGTGTCCCAGCTGGAACGGTTCGCTCCCGGCTTCCGCGACCTGGTGGTGGAATCGCACGTCATCACCGCGGCGGAGCTGGCTGAGTACAACCGCAACTACATCGGGGGTGACTTCAGTGCCGGCATTATGGACGTCCGGGGGCTTATCCAGAAGCCCGTGGTCTCCCCCGTCCCGTGGCGGACGCCGCTGCTGGGCGTCTACCTCTGCTCGTCGTCAACCCCACCGGGGCCGGGGGTTACCGGAATGCCGGGGCTGTATGCGGCGAAGCACGCCCTTAAGGATGTCTTCAAGCTGCCGGTCCCGGACCTGGGGCTCGCCCAGGTACCAGGGCCGGCCTGAGCTTGGTTGGGCCGGGCGGTTATTACGCCAAGCCCTTCATATACAGTGGCGCTGCAGGTGGGCGGCCCGGGGGATAATGGCGCGATGGGGAAATCAACAAAACTTTCGCTTGCCGTAGCTGCGCTCATTCTCGGAACCTCGCTGGTGGCCTGCGATGACGGAAAGTCCGGGGCGGAAGCCGCCGCCCAACAACTGGCCAGCGCGGTCTCGGCGCTGGATGTAGGGTCTGTGGCCTTTGATGGCAAGGACGCTGCGGCGGCCAACGACCAGCTCCACCAGGTCTTCGCGGCCCTGGATCCGCAAAAGCCGCAGGTCCAGGCAGGCGGGCTCACGCTCGACGGCGACAAGGCCTCCGCCCCGCTGAATTACACCTGGAAGTTTGGCGACGCCGAGTGGAAGTACACCATTGCGGCGAACTTCAAGAAGTCCGGCGACAAGTGGCTCACCGTCTGGGACCCTGCCCTGCTGGCACCCGGCCTTGCGGACAGCGAGATCGTGACCAAGGGCGCCCAGTCGCCCAAACGTGCGGACATCCTGGGTGCCGGTGACGTGCCGCTGGTGACCTACCGTCCCGTGGTGAACGTGGGCATCGACAAGCCCCAACTGGGCGGGGCAGACCCGGCCGATTCCGCCGGCAAGCTTGCTGCCCTGGTGGGGGTGGATCCTGCCGCCTACGTGCAGCAGGTCAAGGCCGCCGGTGAACAGGCCTTCGTTTCCGCGATCACCCTGCGGGAAGAGGGCCGGACCATCTCCGACCAGCAGATCCAGGCCATCCCGGGTGCACGGGGCATCCCGGCATCGATCCCGCTGGCCCCCAGCCGGACGTTTGCCCGTGCCGTGCTGGGCTCGGTGGGTGAAGCCTCCGCAGAGCAGATTGAAGCTTCGGAAGGCAAGCTGGCCGCAGGCGACGTCACCGGCATCGGCGGTCTCCAGCAGCAGTACGATGAACAGCTCCGCGGCTCAGACGCCGTCGTCATCCGCGCACAGCGGGCTGATCTGACCCGCGAACAGATACAGTCGGCCGGTACCGACCCCCGCCGCGTCCTGTTCCAGGTGGACCCGAAGCCGGGGACACCACTGAAGACCACCCTCGATCCCCGGCTGCAGACCCTGGCGGAGAGCACCTTGGAGGGGGTCAAACCGGCATCGGCCATCGTCGCGCTGCGTCCCTCCACCGGCGCTGTCCTGGCAGCTGCATCCGGGCCGGGCAGCAACGGCTACAACACCGCCATGCTGGGACAGTACGCGCCGGGTTCCATCTTCAAGATGGTGGATTCCCTCGCCATGTTCCGCAACGGCATGACGCCGGACTCCACCGTCCAGTGCACTCCCACGCTCACGGTGGACGGCCGCACGTTCAAGAACTCCGAGGGCTACCCCGAAACCTCCCTGGGCGCGGTAACGCTGCGGGATGCCTTTGCGCACTCCTGCAACACGGCCTTTATTTCCCAGCGGGACTCTGTGTCACAGGGCCAGCTTGAAGCCGCCGCCACGTCCATGGGCGTTGCGGTCGAGGCACCAAAACTTGGCGCCGAAGCCTTCCTGGGCTCCGTGCCCGGCCAGGCCCAGGGGACCGAGCACGCTGCCTCCATGATCGGGCAGGGCAAGGTGCTGCTGTCCCCGCTGGCCGCGGCAATCATGGCCGGGTCGGTCGCCAAGGGCGCCCCGGTTTCGGCGCAGCTGGTCCTCAATCCCGACGCCGGTGCTCCCGCTGCCGGAACGACGGCAGGGTCCACCGCGCCGGCAGCCGAACCGACGGCTACAGCCACGGCTGAGGCGCCGTCCACGGCGTCGGACAAACCCATTACCGCTGCGGAGGCGGCATCGCTCGCAGACATGATGCGCGCCGTCGTCACCTCCGGCCACGCCGGCTTCCTCTCCACCGTTCCCGGGCCGCCGGTGGGGGCAAAGACGGGAACGGCGGAGTTCGGCACTGAGAATCCGCCCAAGACGCACGCGTGGATCGTCGCCGTGCACGGTGACCTGGCCGTGGCGGTCTTCGTCGAGGACGGCGGCCTGGGCGCCACCACCTCGGGTCCGCTGCTGAAGCAGTTCCTCACCGCCGCGGGTTAGGAACCCGCATGGGAGGATTGACGGCGTGGCCCATATTGACGTTTCCGGCATTGACTACTTCCTCTCCGACGGCACCCAGCTTCTGAATGGGGTCACCTTCAAGGTTCCGGACGGCACCAAGACCGCCCTGATCGGGCCCAACGGCACGGGCAAGACAACGCTGTTCCGGATCATCGCCGGGGACCTTGTCCCGGACGAGGGCGTGGTGGGCCGTTCCGGGACCATGGGCATCATGCGCCAGTTCGTGGGCCAGGTGCGGGACGGCTCCACGGTCCGGGACCTCCTGGTGTCCGCCGCTCCCCCGGCGTTGGCGGCCGCTGCCCGCGAGGTTGATGAGGCCGAGCTGGCCATGGTGGAGCACGACGACGAACCCACCCAGATGCGGTACGCCCAGGCCATCGTGGACTGGGGGGATGCCGGCGGCTACGACGTCGAAACCGTCTGGGACGAGGTCTGCATGGCCGCGCTGGGACTGCCCTTTGAGCGCGCGCAGCACCGCCCGGCGTCGAGCCTTTCCGGCGGTGAGCAGAAGCGGCTGGTGCTGGAGGCACTGTTTGCCGGCCCCGACGATCTCCTGCTCCTGGACGAACCGGACAACTACCTGGATGTCCCGGGGAAGCGCTGGCTCGAGGAAAAACTGAATGAGTCCAGGAAGACAGTCTTCTTCATCAGCCACGACCGCGAACTGCTGAACAACGCGGCAGGACGCATCGTCACCCTGGAACCGGGGATCAACGGTGCCGCGGCCTGGATCCACGGCGGCGGCTTCGGCTCCTACGTGGAGGCGCGGGCGGACCGGAACGCGCGCTTTGAGGAACTGCGCAAACGCTGGGACGAGGAGCACATCAAGCTCAAGGAACTCGTCAACATGTACAAGAACAAGGCCGCGTTCCGTTCCGACATGGCCAACCGCTACCACGCGGCCCAGACCCGGCTGGCGAAGTTCCTCGAAGCTGGACCGCCGGAGGCCCTGCCCGTCGAGCAGAACGTCCAGATGCGGCTCAAGGGCGGGCGGACCGCCAAGCGCGCCATCGTGGCGGAGCGGCTGGAGCTGACCGGCCTCATGAAGCCCTTTTCCACCGAGGTGTGGTTTGGCGACCGCGTGGGCGTCCTGGGCTCCAACGGTTCCGGCAAATCCCACTTCCTGCGGCTGCTGGCCACCGGCGGCACGGATCCCGAACGCGAGCACCTGCCCGTCTCGGATGTGCAGATCAGGGAGGTCCCGCACGAAGGGACCGTGAAGCTCGGTGCCCGGATCCGGCCGGGCTTCTTCGCCCAGACCCATGTCCGGCCCGACCTCCTGGGCAAGACCCTGCTGGAGATCCTGCACCGCGGCGACGAACACCGGTCCGGCCTGGGCCGTGAGGCAGCCGCCGGAGCCCTGGACGGTTATGGCCTCGCAGGGCAGTCGGAGCAGAAGTATGAGTCCCTTTCCGGCGGCCAGCAGGCCCGGTTCCAGATCCTGCTCCTTCAGCTCAGTGGTGCCACCCTGCTCCTGCTGGACGAGCCCACCGACAACCTGGACCTCCACTCGGCAGAAGCGCTGGAACGGGCCATCGACCATTTCGAAGGCACTGTCCTGGCCGTCACCCACGACCGCTGGTTCGCCCGCACCTTCGACCGGTTCCTGGTGTTCGGCTCCGACGGAAAAGTGTACGAGTCCCCGGAGCCCGTGTGGGATGAGCAGAGGGTGGACCGCGTCCGCTAACAGGAGCACGGTGGTGGCAGCCGCCTCAGCGGCAAAGTGGCAAGCCAGCGCGCGGGTGCTCGTGGCCGGACTGGACCGCGTGGACATCATCGTCACGGACCGGCAATTCAGTGCCCAGGACAAGGGCAAACTCGAGAAATACTCTGTGGAAGTAGTGAGCGTATGAGCACCAGCACCGGCATGGAACAGCAGGCAGGACTGAAAGCCGCCGCCGCGGCCACGTTCGTGGTCTTCGGGATCAACGGGCTTGTTTTTGCCAGTTGGGCGGCCAGGATTCCCGCCGTCACCCAGACGCTGCAGATCACGTCCGGCCAAATGGGCACCCTGCTGTTGTGCACCGCCATCGGCTCGCTGCTTGCGCTGCCCACGGCGGGTCTGGTGGTGGGCCGGATTGGTACTGCCAACACCGTGCGCTTTGCCGGCCTGCTGGCGGCGGCGGCAGGCGCGGGTATCGCGACGTCCCTTTCCGCCACCTCCATTCCCGGAACGGCGGTGTCACTGTTCTTCTTCGGCATCGGCATTGGGCTGTGGGACGTGGCGCAGAATATTGAAGGGGCCGACGTGGAGCACAAGCTCCGGCGGACCATCATGCCGCAGTTCCATGCAGCTTTCAGCGGCGGCGCGTTCGTGGGTGCCCTCGTTGGCGCTGGGCTGTCTACCTTGGGCGTGGACCTTCCGCTGCATCTCCTGGTGATCGCCGCCGTGGTGGTCGTGGTGGCCTTGGCGGTGCCACGTTATTTCCTCCCCCACCTGGCAACAGCCACCGTGGAGGGGGCACCGAAGCCTGCCAAGGGGGCGTCCGCCTGGCGGGACAGCCGGACGCTGCTGATCGGTGTGGTGGTCCTGGGCGCCACGCTCACGGAGGGGGCTGGAAATGACTGGATTGCCAAGGCATCCGTGGACGGCCTTGCCGCCTCCGAATCCACGGGCGCCCTCATGTTCGCCCTGTTCGTCCTGGCCATGACGGCTATGCGCTTCCTGGGCGGGCGTGTCATCGACAAGTACGGGCGCGTTGCCGTGCTCCGGGCCAGCATGGCGGCAGCCGCCGTGGGTCTGGGACTCTTTGTGCTGGCCTCCAACATCTGGCTGGCCGGAATCGGTGCAGCCCTGTGGGGTGTGGGTGCTGCCCTCGCCTTCCCCATGGGCATGTCCGCCGCGTCCGATGACCCGCGTCATTCAGCGGCCCGCGTTTCCGTTGTATCCACTTTGGGGTATATATCGTTCCTGGCCGGACCGCCGCTGCTCGGCTATCTGGGGGACCTGACGGGGATCCACACTGCGCTGCTGGCGATCATGGCACCCATCCTGGTGGCGCTCCTGCTCGCCGGGTCGGCCAAGCCATTGCAGGTGGACAAGGATTCGGACGTGCAGGACCCCGCGGAGGATTCCCCTTCCCACGAATCCAAAGCCCGGGACTCGACGGCACAGGAGTCCTCCAGGCAGGAGTAAACCTTGGGGTTAGGGTGATCACATGCAAATCAGCAGGCCGAGGGGCCGGACGTGGATCAGCCGCCTGGATAGATACCTCTTGAGGCATGTCTCTGACCTGCCGGGCGGCAACCACGACGTCTTCTTCCGCCGGCTTTCCGCCTCGGCCAACCAGGGCAAGCTCTGGATTGGGGCGGCTGCGGTGATGGCGCTCTTTCCGGGCAAGACGAGGAGGGCCGCGCTGCACGGCCTGATTGCCCAGGGGGTGGCTTCGGCTGTGACCAACATGGTGTTCAAGACGCTGCTCCCCCGGACCCGTCCGCTTCCTGAACACCTGCCGGTCTTCCGCTTCGTGCATCCGCAGCCCACCAGTTCCTCCATGCCGTCCGGCCATTCAGCATCTGCCGTAGCGTTCGCCGTGGGAGTGGGTTTGGTCCGCCCCGCCCTGGGGGCTGCGCTGGCACCCGCTGCCCTGGGTGTGGCCTACTCGAGGGTGCACACCGGCGCGCACTGGCCTTCCGACGTTCTGTTTGGTTCTGCCCTCGGTGCCGGTGCTGCCCTGGTAACGCGCCATTGGTGGCCGGTCCGCCCGCCCATTCCGCAGATCACCCGGGCATGGACCAGTGCGCCCGAACTGCCTGGCGGCGAAGGCCTCAGCATCGTGGTCAACACCCTGGGCGGCTCCTTCAAGGAGGAGACGGCGGGTGCTTTGCAGGAAGTATTTCCCAAAGCGCATATAAATACTGTGCAGCCCGACGAGGACCTGGTGCGGCGAATCGCAGCCACCGCCGACTTTCCTGGTACCCGTGCCCTGGGTGTGTGGGGCGGGGACGGGACCGTGGGCGCGGCGGCCGCTGCCGCCGTCGAACGCTCTTTGCCCTTGCTGGTCCTCCCCGGCGGGACGCTGAACCACTTTGCCCGGGACGCGGGGACGGGCAGCCTGAAGGACGCGGTGCGCGCGGCGAGCAACGGTGAGGCCGCGCTGGCAGACATCGGAGTGGTCACCGCGGAGCGGGGCCTGGCCGGGAACCCGGAGGTGTCCGAGGTGGCCATGCTCAACACGTCCAGCATCGGCCTCTACCCGAACTTTGTCCGCCGGCGGGAGCACCTGCAGCCTGCGCTCGGAAAACCGCTGGCGGGCGTCGCTGCCATGTTCAGGACCTTTGCGGCGGGTACGCCCACCACTATCACGGTGGACGGGAAGCGGCACAAGGTGTGGATCGCCTACCTGGGCCGGGGCCGCTACTACCCGCGGGACCATGCGCCCCTGATCCGGCCTGTCATGGACGACGGCGTGCTGGACGTCCGGCTGATCACCGCCGATGAGTCCTTCGCCAGGCTCCGCCTGCTTTGGTCGGTCCTGACTGGCACGGTGGCCAGTTCCCGGATCACCCATCTGCGGGAGGCCACGCAGGTCAGGATCGACGCCGACGGCACACCCATGGCGCTGGCAGTGGACGGGGAGGCCCTGGCCGGAGTACGAAGCGTGGCCTACAAGGTCCGGGCCAAAGCCCTGACGTACTACTCACCGCGGTCCTGAGCCAGCTCCTGACCTGGCCACGCGGACCCCTACGGACCAAGAGGGCGCGGGAGGACCCTGATTCTCCCCTGAATCATCCCTGATTCGGGCGATAAGCTGCCCGCACCTCGGTAGCGTGGGGCATGAACACCCACCGAAAACCGTCCGCAGCCGCGCGCTGCCGTCCGAAGGATGATTCATGATCGAGGCAAACGGGCTGACCAAGGTCTATGGCGCCAAAACCGCCGTGGCCGGTGTCAGTTTCACCGTAAAGGCAGGGCAAGTCACCGGCTTTTTGGGACCCAACGGGGCAGGAAAGTCCACCACCATGCGCATGATCATGGGGCTGGACCGGCCCACGTCCGGATCTGTCACGGTGAACGGCCTGCCATACGTCCGGCACAAGGCACCGCTACGGCAGGTGGGTGCCCTGCTTGACGCCAAAGCGGTCCATACCAGCCGCAGCGCCTACAACCACCTGCTGGCCATGGCGGCCACCCACAGCATCCCCAAAGCCCGGGTGCACGAGGTGATCGAGATGACTGGTCTGGAGGCCGTGGCCCGCAAGAAGGCCGGCGGTTTCTCGCTGGGCATGGGCCAGCGGTTGGGTATCGCAGCCGCCCTGCTGGGAGACCCGCAGACCCTCATCCTGGACGAGCCGGTCAACGGCCTGGACCCGGAGGGCGTGGTGTGGGTGCGGAACCTGGTGCGGTACCTCGCCGGGCAGGGGCGCACGGTGTTCCTTTCGAGCCACCTGATGAGCGAGATGGCCCAGACCGCTGACCACCTGATCGTCATTGGCCGCGGCCGGGTCATTGCGGACGCCCCCATCAAGGACATCATCACCGGCAAGGGCCAGTCACGGGTCCGCGTCCGTACCGACCAACCTGACCGGCTCCATCAGTTGCTTACCCAACGCGGTGGCTCCGTTGACGTGCCGGAACGGGAACTGCTTGAAGTAACGGGCCTGGAACCCAAAACCATTGCGGCGGCTGCCTTGGAGAACCACGTTATGGTCTATGAACTCACGCCCCTCGTTGCCAGCCTCGAGGAGGCGTACATGGAACTGACCAAGGACGACGTCGAATACCACTCCCTGCCCACTGCGGAGGTCAGCAACTAATGAGTTCCACCACCACTGAATCCATGTCCTCCCGCGAACCGGCGCCGTCTCCCGCCGCACCAGCATCCCGCAACGCGGGAAGGTCCTTCCCCGGCCCCACCTTTTTCCGGGTCCTCAACTCGGAGATCATCAAATTCCGCAGCCTCCTCTCCACCCTGATCCTGCTCGCCTCCACGGCAGTGGTCATGGTGGGATTCGGCGCGCTGTCCGCCTGGGGGACAGGCCAGTTCACGAATGCCGCCACCCGGGATCCGCAGGCAGCAGCGAGGATGGCGTCCCAGGGCGGAGACCTTGCCATCAGCGCCCCCACGTCCGGCATCGCCTTCGCACAACTGATCCTGGGGTCCCTGGGTGTGCTCCTGATGAGTTCGGAGTTCACCACGGGCATGGCCCGGTCCACCTTCGCAGCCGTACCGAAGCGGATCCCCGCATTCGCCGCCAAGCTGGTGGTGGTGATGGTGACGTCCTTCGTGGTCACTGCCGTGTCCACCTGGGTGGCCGGCGTGGTGGCCGTGCCCATCCTGGACAACTACGGCCTGAAACTGGACCTGGGCAGCTCCCAGTCGGTGAAGCTCCTCCTGGTCAACAGCATCTACGTGGCTGCGGTGGCCGCCATCGGCATGGCCCTGGGCACACTGCTTCGGAATTCCGCCGGCGGCATCATGAGCCTGGTGGGCATCTTCTTTGTGGCGCCTCTTGCCTTCCAGCTCATCCCCGGCGACTTCTTCAAGGAAGCCCGAAAGTACCTGCCCGGCAACACCGTTGAGCCGCTGACGGCTGTCCAGCACGTTCCGGACACCCTCGAGGCGTGGCAGGCCGGGTTGGTCCTCGGCGCCTGGGTGGTGGTTCCCGTCCTGCTGGCTGCCGTCCTGCTGAAACATCGG
>Ga0308158_10003142_pt1 | contig 14824 bp, 13 predicted proteins | sample PhyBR2_FD_201038 | JGI IMG/M metagenome (GOLD analysis project Ga0308158, IMG submission 201038) | Phyllosphere microbial communities from UC Gill Tract Community Farm, Albany, California, United States - DLSLB.R2 | ecosystem: Host-associated > Plants > Phyllosphere > Unclassified | place: USA... | reverse complement strand
GGAGGTCGGCTCCCGCCTGATCTTCATGGACGGCGGGCACATCCTCGAGCAGGGCGACCCGCGCGAGGTGCTGGCCAATCCGCAGCATCCGCGCACGCAGGACTTCCTGTCGCGCGTGCTCTGACGCGTGATTCGGCTACGGCGTCGGCTCCGGTGACGGGGCCGGCGCCGCAGTCGTCTGCGAGGCGGTGTCGACCTCGTCGAGCTCGAAGTAGGGAACGTCGCCCCAGGGATCGAAGATCCCCGTCGACACCCACTTGCTCTGGTCGACCCCGGGGCCGGCGTAGTCATCGCTGCAGGCCGAGAAGGTGAGCGCGTAGAAGCCGGTGGTCAGGAATCTGATACGCCGGGTGACGGTGCCGTCCGCGTTCAGCGGCATCGTGGCGGTCTGCCCGACGTCGGACGAGACGCACGCGGTCCCGGAAGCGGGCCCCCTCAGCGTGAAGACCAGACCGTTCGTGCTGGCATCCTCGAGGTCCATGAGCACATCGCCCTCGAAGCCCGTCACGGTGACGGGCGTGATGGTGAACGGCACAGTCGCGGCCATCGAGGAGACGCCGTCGCGGACCGTCCACACCTCCGCTGCGTAGTCGCCCGCCGGCAGCGCCAGGGATCGAAGGTCGAACGCCCAGGTGCCTTCCGGCGAGGGCTCGACGGTGTACACAGCGTCGGCGACTCCGATCGCGACCGTGGATCCTTCCGGCGCGGCCCCGGAGAGCCTGGGCGCCATGTATGTCGAGGCGGGCGATGCGGCAGCGACCACGGGAGCAGCGGGCGGTGTGCCGGTGGCCGGTGAGGTGCCACCTCCGGGTGTGGTGCCTCCTCCAGCCGGCGGCGGAACGCTTCCAGGGGCGGCGGGCGTCGGAGCGGGACGAGGCGACGGGCCCGCATAGGGGCCGTTCGGCAACCAGAAGTCGATCGGCGCGGGTTCGTCCGGCGTGGAGACACCCGGCACCGTCGGCTGCAGAGCGACGGGCGAGGGGGCTGCCGAAGGAAGGGCGGGAGCCGGGACCGGCGCCATGCCCGCCGGCGCGGACGGGGTGGTCTCGATGGCCTGCGCACTGCCGGGGAACGAGAAGGGGAGGGTGATGAAACCCGTTCCCAACCCGATCATGAGCGCGCCGACGGCGGCGGCAGCCGAACCGAGCAGCGCAAGGCCGACTCCGGCTGCCACGCTGACACTGGCCGGTGCAGCCCAGACGGCGGTCGCACTCGGAAGGATGACGCCCAGTGCAGCGAGTCCGCTGATCGACGCGGCCGCGCCGCGGCCGTTGCCGTAGGCGTGTCGCAGGTCGGTCTCCGCGCGGCGGCACTGCTCGCACGCGGCGAGGTGCCGGTCGACCAGTGGGTCGCGGCTCTTGCCGGTCACGACACGTGCAGGCAGCGCCGCAGCCACATGCCGTTCGTCGTCGCGGAGGCTCTTCGGAAGATGCTGGGCCAGCCACTGCTCCCTGAGCCCGCCTCGTGCGCGGCGCTGCAGCGCGGAGACGGCGTTCGCGCCGATGCCGAACTCGGCGGCGATCGCAGGGCGGCCGACTTCCTCGACCTCCGAAAGCCAGAGCACGCGCTGCCAGCGGGCGGGCAGTGCGCGGAACGCATCCAGCAGCTGCGCGCGTCGTGCTCGCGGTCGATCAGCTCGTACCCGGGCTCGTCGACGGTGGTGTCGGCTTCGGGATCGGAGATGAACGGACGTCCCTCCCTGTACCACCGCGCGGCGATGTTGCGCATGACCGTGAAGAGGTACGCCCGGAACGATGTCTGCGGGCCTTTCCCGTCGACGCGGACCTGCCGATAGATCGCGAGGAACGCCTCCGAGACCAGGTCCTCCTGATCGGTCGGTGCGATCCGCGTGGCGGCGCGCCTGGCTGCGCCGACGTGCCGCAGCCAGAGCTCCTCGTACGCGGTGGCGTCTCCCTCGCGCAGCCGATCGAGCAGCTGACCGTCGGACGGCTCGGCCTGGCCCAGGGGCGCGGTCGAGCGCGCGTCGTCGCGAGAAGAAGCATCCACGATGGCTCTTTCCATGCACGGACGGCAGCACCGTCGGTGAGAATGACGGGGCGTCGGGGGAGATCGCCTGCCGCAATGAGCAGGATATACGAGCCCCAAGCGGCCGTTCGAGGCGAAGTGACGCCCTCGCGGCCAGGTGACCTCCGACGGGGGTCAACGACCTGCCCCGCGATGAATCTCCGCGGGTGCGCGTCACTTATCCGCCGATCCCGACACTCATCCTCGGGAGATCGATGAATGCCGTGCAGGACGTCGATCCCGGAGCAGGGGAGAAGGGGATCTGGAATGCATGCGAGAGCGCATTCTCGGAAGCTGCGGCGCGCGGCCGTGGTCGAGCCGTACGTCATGCAGCGGACGCGCACCGCGGAGGTGCTGGAAAGGCAGGGCGGACTCGAGGTCGTGCACTCGAGCGACTCGATGGCGGCGCTGATGACCTGGATGCGCGGGCAGGATCGGTCGAACTGGCCCCATCTGCTCGTCGTGGATCTGCTTCCCCTGCGACCGGGCGACCGTGACGTCGCCGCCGTCACGGCGCTTCGCGAGGCGGGGATGCGGGTGCTGCTGCTCTCGGGTCTGTCGCCGCGCCGTTCGGCTCAGCGGGTGGCGGATGCCGGGGTGGACGGCATCGTGTCCAAGCTCGACACCGAGCAGACGTTCCTTGAGTGCGTCGCAGCGGCGCTGGTCGGCGAGCCGGCTGTGAGTGCCGTCGCGAAGGCGGCGGTCTCCCGCTCCGCGGACGCTCCTGAGCTCTCCCCTCAGGAGGCGAAGGTGCTGGCGCTGTACGTCGACGGCAGCCCGATCGCGGCGGTCGCAGAGCAGATCGGGGTCCGTCCCGATACGGCGCGCAAGTATCTGGCTCGGGTCAAGCAGAAGTACGCGTCCCTGGGACGGTCGGCGAGCACGAAGCTCGACCTGGCGAGACTCGCCTATGAGGACGGTTTCATCGGCTGAACGGCGGGAACCGACTGCGACGGGCCGACCCCCGTTCGAGGTCATCGCTTCGCCGGGTCGCCGGTGGCCCACTAGCTTCGCAACGTCTGGGGACGTCCCGTGCGTGCGACTCGCGAGTGCTGGGGAGTGACTCGACTGCGGCATGGGGATGATCGCAGTCGGCCGTTGAGTGGACGAATGCACCATGGAGGAGGCCGCCGATCCCGCGGGTCGGCGGCCTCTTTGGTTCCTGCGCTCAGTTCTCGACTTCGACGACCTCGGCGTCTGCGGCGTTGCGGCGCACCGAGTCGATGCCGTTGACGGCGCCGGACTTCGACGCGTAGCCCTGCCCGGTCGCGATGACCTCGCCGTTGCCGGCCTTCAGGCGGAACCGCCAGTCGCCGCCCTTGTCCTGGTAGAGCTCGAACTTGCCTGCCATGAGATTTCCTCTCCCTACGGGTAAGGGCGTCATCGCCCCGGCACAAAGCTAGCCCGACCCGGATGCGCCCGGGAAGAGGGAATCCGCCGTGCGATCCGATCCACGGCTCCCGCATAGGCGTCTCAAGGGCGACGCGAAGCCGCCCGGATCTAGCATGGGCGAGCACGGCATACGACTGTGCGGAACGGGGGAGGCGGATGCTCGCCTGGCTGCTCGGTCTGGACATCATCTCCGGCCCCGCCCCGTGGGTGCTGTGGGGGATCACTGCGGCGCTCATCGTCGTGCTGCTGGTGCGCCGCTACACGGGAGCACGGGCACTGCGGGCGCTGCTGGCCGTGGTCATCGGAGGCGTTCTCGGGCTCGCGCTCAGCTGGATGCTCGACGCGATCGACGCCTTCGGCACTCCGCTGCCCGACCCGGTCAAGTGGTGGGCCGCCGGATGCTTCGCGGCCATCGGCCTCGGCATCGTCAGCCTCTGGGACTCCAGGGCGCCGCGCAAGATCGTCGCGGTCGTGACCATCATCGCCTCTCTGCTCTCGGGCACGATCGGCATCAACGCCGCATTCGGGCTGGACCGGAACCTGGGCGACCTGCTCGAGATCTCCACGCTCCCGCCGGTGGGCGAGCTCCCGAAGCCCGTTCACACCGCTGCTGCTGCCGCGGACGCGCCGCTGTACGCCACCTGGCACTCTCCGGCGGGCATGCCCGCACACGGCGAGGTGCGGCAGCTCTCCGGTGCCTCGCGCATCCCGTCGACCGCCGGCTTCGTGCCGCGCGACGCCGCGATCTACCTTCCCCCGGCGGCGCTGGTCGCGGATCCTCCCGTTCTTCCGGTCATGGTGCAGATGATGGGCCTGCCGGGCAGTCCCACTCCGACGGCGATCCAGACCGCGGTCGACGCGTTCGCCGCGAAGCACGACGGTCTCGGCCCGATCGTGATCGTCGCCGATCAGCTCGGCTCGTCCCGGCAGAACCCGGGATGCGCAGACTCGAAGGCCTTCGGCGGTGTGAACACGTATTTCAACGTCGACATCCCGGAGTGGATCCGCACGCACCTCCGAGTCCCTGCGGCGCCTGCCGACTGGACGATCAGCGGGTACTCCAACGGCGGTGCATGCTCGTTCCTGTACGGCGCGCAGCACCCGGAGATCTGGGGCTCGCTCGCCAGCCAGTCCGGCGAGGAGTGGCCCGGTTGGGAGCGACCCGCCCCGGTGCTGAGCAGGGTCTTCGGCGGCAGCAGGGCCGCGTTCGACGCCAACAAGCCCGAGAACGTGCTGGCGGCGCATCCGGGCGCGTACCGGGGGCGGATGGCGGTGTTCACGGCCGGCGCGGTCGACCACGTCTACGGGCCGCCGGCGCGGCATGCCGCGGACCTGGCGCGGGCCGCCGGCTTCGCGACGACGTTCTTCGCGATCCCGGGGGCAGGACATGTGGGTCCGGCCCTGTCGGTCGGCCTGGATGAGACGCTGCGGACGCTGGCGCCGGTCTGGGGGCTCGCACCGTGAGCGGGCGGAGCAGCGCTGCGGGCGAAGCGAGGAGTACCACGCACCTGAGAGGCAGGGCTTTCGGGGCGCTGCGCACGCACCCCGTGACGGCGGGATTCTCGGTGCTGATCGTGCTGGCCGGGCTGGCGTTCGGCACGCTTCGCGGTGCTCATCCGCTCCGCATCTCGGTCAGCCCGGCGGGACTCGGCGAAGGACGCTGGTGGACCCCTCTGACCGCCCTGCTCGTGCCGGACTCGGTGATCGAACTGGTGCTGACACTGGCGCTCGCGGTCATCGGCCTGGGGTATGCGGAGCGCCTTCTCGGGTCGCTGCGCAGCGCGGCCGCGTTCATCGTGACCGGCGTGCTCGGGATGCTCGCGGGCGTCGGCGTCCAGGCGCTCTCGATGACGGAGGGCGCCGCCTGGGCTCGCATCTCCGGGCCGGTGCTCGACCCCGCGGTCGGCGTCGTCGGCGCGACCATGGTCGCGAGCGCTCTCGCTCCGGTGCTGTGGCGACGCCGCATCCGCCTGCTCGGCTTCTCGGCGCTGATCATGTTCACGCTGTACAGCGGTGACGTCGACAGCGTGTACCGGCTGTGCGCGGCGACCATCGGACTCGTGCTCGGCGCTGTGCTCGCGCGCGGGCGGACGCGCAGACCGTGGCATGGAAGCTCCTACGGCGAGGTGCGCACCCTGGTCGCGGCGATCGTCGCGGTCACCGGGATCGGCCCGCTCGTCGTGCTGCTCACCGGGCGGGGGATCGGTCCGCTTTCCCCGCTCGTGCAGGGGCTGCGCGGGGCGGGAGTGGATGCCCTGCTGGCGCGCTGCGGTGACGATCTCACCAACCGCTGCACCGTGGGACTGGTCGGAGGCTTCGGCCCGCTGCTGATGAGTCTCGTCCCTCTGGTGCTGACCGTCGTGGCCGCCGTCGGACTCCGCGCCGGGCGCCGCGCCGGGCTGCTGCTCGCCGTGGCCGTGAACCTCGTGCTCGCGGCCCTGACCGCGGTGAGCATCGGCAGCGACGATCTGCGGCACCCGGCCGAGCTCGCCGCGATAGACCGCGCGTTCCCCGGCTTCGCCGTCGTCGCGATCCTCGTCCCCCTGGCCGTCTGCACGCTGCTGATCATCACTCGCCGGCGCTTCGCCGTGCGCGCCGAGCACGGGGCGGGTACCCGGCTCGCCGTGGTCGCGCTGCTGGCCGCGGGCGTGCTCGGCGTCGCCGATGTCGTGCTGCTCGTCTCGTCCGATGTCGACCTGGGCGTCGCCGCCCTCGACGCACTGCGCCGGTTCCTGCCGGCCGGCTTCACCCACGCGCGCATCGCGGAGCGGATCGGCGGGGTCGGCAACATCGCGAGGCAGGTGATCGGCCCGTTGTTCTGGGGCGTGTTCACGGCGGCGATGCTGCGCCTGCTGCGCGCACCGGTCGCCGGTGCGGGCAACGTCGACGACGAGAGCTACCGGGCGCTGCTGCGCGTGCACAGCGGCACCCTGGGGTTCCTCGGCACCTGGGACGGCAACGGGCACTGGATCACCCCGGACGGACGCGGCGGGATCGCATACCGACTGGTGTCGGGCTTCGCCATCACCGTCGGCGACCCGGTCGGGGCGGATCCGGATGCCGTGGTCCGCGGCTTCGCGGACTTCTGCGACAGGCAGGGCTGGTCGCCCGTGCTGTACAGCGTGCACGACTCCACCCTGCGGACCGCGCAGGCGCTGGGCTGGCGGCACATGCCCGTCGCGGAGGAGACCGTCGTTCCCCTGGACCGCTTCTCACTCGACGGCAAGGCCTGGGCGAAGGTGCGCCAGCCGTACCGGCGTGCGGACCGTGACGGCCTGCATGCGGAATGGACCCGCTGGGTCGATCTGACACCGGGGATGTCGGCGCAGCTGGACGCCCTGAGCGAGCAGTGGATCGCCGAGAAGGCACTGCCCGAGATGGGCTTCACCCTCGGCGGCATCGAGGAGCTGAAGGATCCCGAGACCGCGCTCATGATCGCGGTCGGCCCGCAAGGGGAACTGCAGGCCGTGACCAGCTGGCTGCCGGTGCACGACAGGGGCGAGCTCGTCGGCTGGACCCTGGACTTCATGCGCCGCGCGGACGGCTCCATGCCCGGCGTCATGGAGTTCCTGCTGGCCTCCGCCGCGCTGCGGATGAAGGCGGACGGGCTGGCATTCATGAGCCTGTCCGGTGCACCGCTCGCGCAGACGGCGGATCCGGATGCCGCAGTGGGGGAGTCTCAGGACATGCTCGGGCTGCTGACCTGGCTGGGCGGCGTGCTGGAGCCCGCGTACGGCTTCCGGTCCCTGCTCAGCTTCAAGGCCAAGTTCCACCCCGATCGCCACGCGCTGCACATGGCCTATCCGGACCCCGCTCAGCTGCCCGCGATCGGGATGGCGCTCGGCAGAGCGTACCTGCCGCACGTCACCACGGCGGAGTACCTGGCCCTCGCCCGCACGCTGCGCGCATAGGCGTCAGCATCCGATCGCCGAACCACTACGAAAACGCCGAGCCACCACGCGATTCACTGTGATCCGCGTGGTGGCTCGCCTGCTGGATGGTGGCCCGGCGGTGTCCGTCAGCCGCGCGGGCGCGCGGCGACCGGCTCGCCCAGCAGGGCGATGCCCACGGCGTCGCCGAACGCGGGACGGATACCGGGGGAGTGCTGCACGGTCACCCGCTCGCCGGCCTCGGTGCGCACCACCGTGCGGCGCATGCTGCCCAGGAACGTCGACTCCTCGACGGTGCCGCGCACTGCGGCATCCGCCCCTTCGGCGAACACCACGTTCTCCGGCCGCAGGTACACGTCGACCGGTCCGGTTGCCGGGGTCTGCAGCGGGAGCGTCTGCCCCCAGACCACCACGCTCGCACCGTCGGCGGTGCCGCCGACCACGCTGGAGAGCCCCACGAAGGCCGCGACGGATGCCGTTGCCGGCGCGCCATAAAGCTCCTCGGGCGAGCCGATCTGCTCGATCCGTCCCGCACTCATCACCGCGATCCGGTCGGAGACGGCCAGTGCCTCCTCCTGGTCGTGCGTGACGAACACCGTGGTGATACCGAGGCGCAGCTGGATGCGGCGGATCTCGTCGCGCAGTTGCACCCGCACCTTGGCATCCAGGGCCGAGAGCGGCTCGTCGAGCAGCAGCACCTTCGGCTCGGTGACCAGGGCGCGGGCGAGTGCCACACGCTGCTGCTGGCCGCCGGAGAGCTGGTGCGGGAACTTGCCGGCGTGCTCCTCGAGCCCCACCAGGGCCAGCGCGTCGAGGGCGCGCTTCGCGGCATCCGCCTTGCCGACCCCGCGACGACGCAGGCCGAAGGCGGTGTTCTCGACGACCCGCAGGTGCGGGAAGAGCGAGTAGGACTGGAACACCATGCCGATGTCGCGCTTGTTGGTGGGAACCCGCGAGACGTCCCTGCCGCCCAGCAGCACGGCACCCGAGTCCGAGCCCTCGAGGCCTGCCAGCACCCTCAGCAGCGTGGTCTTGCCGCAACCGGAGGGACCCAGCAGCGAGACGAACTCGCCGGGGGCGATGTCGAGGTCCACACCGTGCAGCACCGTGTTGCCGCTGTAGCTCTTGACGATGCCCTGCAGCTGCACGGCGGTGCCGTCGCCGGCGTCGGCGAGCAGCGCGTTGTCCTGGGTGCGGGGGAGCGGAGCGGTCATGAGCGGGCCTTTCGGTGGCCGCGGGCGGCGCGGCCGATGATGAGCAGCAGGACGAAGACGAGCAGCAGCGCCAGCAGCGTGAAGATCGCGGGCAGGTAGGGGTCCTGGTTGCGGACGACGACCATCGCGGTCTGGAAGACCTGACGGTTCAGCAGCGAGGCGATGGTGAACTCGCCCAGCACCACGGCCACCGAGATCAGGGACGCGGCGAGCAGACCCTGACGCAGGTTGGGGGCGAGCACCTTGACCACGACGGTGGGCCAGCCGGCGCCGAGCGTGCGGGCGGCCTCGGAGAGCGTGCGCAGGTCGGCCGCGTCGATGGACGCCTGGATCGCGCGGTAGGCGAAGGGCAGCACCGTGATTCCGTACGCGAAGGCGAGCGTCCAGGTGCCGGTGCCCAGCATCCGGGCGATCTGCAGGTAGATCGGCGACAGCCCGACGACCAGCACGATCGCGGGGATCGAGATGGGCAGCAGAGCGAGGAACTCGAACACCGGGCGCAGCTTCGGGAACCGCAGGTGCACCAGGATCATGGTCGGGGCCAGCAGCACCAGCACGATGAGCACCGTGACGACGGCCAGCACGAGCGAGTTGCCCAGGCCCGTCCAGATCGGCTGCAGGGTGCTGGCGAACGCGGGGTCGATCAGCTTGTGCCAGTTGACCCACGACATCCCGCCCTTGGGGTCGTGCAGGGTGTACAGGAACGTCGATATCAGCGGGATGGCGAAGAAGGCTCCGACCAGGATGCCGATGATCCAGCGGGTGAGGCGGGAGGGGGCGAGCGCGTTCATGCCTGCCACCTCGCAGCCCGGCGCTGGATGAGGGAGTACAGGGCCATCACCACTCCGACGACGACGATCATGCCGAGTGCGAGGGTACCGGCCAGGTTCTCGCGGCCGAGCACGGTCTCGCTGGTGAGCGCGGCGCGGATCTGCAGCGGCACGATCTGCGAGCCCTGGCTGATCAGTGCGGCCGCGGTGGCGTACGACGAGAAGGCGTTCGCGAACAGCAGCAGCAGACTGGCCAGGAAGGAGGGGGCGAGCACCGGGAAGCCGATGTGCAGCCAGAAGCTCGCTCTGGTGCCGCCCAGGGTGGCGTTCGCCTCGGCCCACTGCGGCTTCAGCGCGGCGAGGGCGGGCATGAACGTGATCACCATCAGCGGGATCTGGAAGTAGATGTAGGGCAGCAGCAGGCCGGGCACCTCGTAGATCCAGGTGCCGCCGGCGAAGATGTTCACGCCGAAGGAGTCCTTCAGCAGCGTGGTGATGATCCCCTGCACGCCGATGGTCGCGATGAATGCGAAGGCGAGCATGACGCCGCCGAACTGCGCGAGAACGCCCGCGGCGGCATCCACCGACTGGCGCACCGCGCCCTCGGGGTTCATGCCCAGCAGGGCATAGCAGACCAGCGCCCCCACGACGGCGCCCACGATCGCGGTGAGCAGCGACACCCAGGTCGAGCTCGCGAAGGTGCTGAGCACGGCCGGATCCACGAGCGCCGAGAGGTTGCTCCAGGTGAAGGCCCCGGTCTTGGTGAACAGCCCCGAGGCGAGCGCGAGCACGGTCGGCAGAGCGAGGAACAGCAGCACGTAGGCGGCGAACGGGGTCAGGCCCAGCCAAGCCCACGACGCGGAGCGTCGGGACCCCTCGCCGCGCGCGGTCCCGACGGGGACGGGGGCGGATTCCGTGGCATCCGCCCCCGGGGTGACGGCGGTCGTCACTGGATCGCCGCCGCCCACTTCTCGCCGAGCAGCGTGCCCGCGTCGGTGCTCTGCTTCTCCGTCGGGACGACGGTCTTCTCCGGCGCCTTCGGCAGTGCCGAGGCGAGCTTCTCGTCGATGGTGCCGGCCTTGGTCATGGCCTCCATGCGTGCGGGACGCGCGCCGCCGGCGAGGTACAGGTTCTGCCCCTCGTCGCTGTACAGGAACTCCTGCCACAGGCGCGCGGCCGCCGGGTGCGTGGCGTCCTTGTTGATGGCCTGGTTGTAGTAGCCGGCATAGCCGGTGCCGGGAAGCACCGTCACCTTCCAGCTCTTGACGTCCTTGGAGTAGGCGGTGTTCAGGTAGTCCCAGTCGAACACGACCGGGGTCTCACCGCTGGCGACGGTCGCGGGCGTCGGGTCGACCTTGAGGAAGTTGCCCGCCTTCTGCAGCTCGGCGAAGTAGTCGATGCCGGGCTGGAAGTCGTCGAGCGTGCCGTCGGACTGCACCGTGGCCAGGCCGATCGCGGCGAACGCGGCACCGGCCTGCGTCGGGTCTCCGTTGATGGCGACGGAGCCCTTGAACTTGGCGCCCTTCAGGTCGTCGAGGCTCTTGGGCTCGGGGAACTTCGAGGAGTCGTACCCGATCGACATGTATCCGCCGTAGTCGCCGACGAAGAGCCCCGTGGACTCCTTCAGCTCGGCGGGGATGTCATCCCAGGTCTGCACCTTGTAGGGCGCGAACACGTCGGTGCTCGACAGTGCGACCGCGAGGCCCAGGTCGAAGACGTCGGGCGCGGTGTCGAGGCCCTTGTTGGTCTTCGCCGCGGTGATCTCGTCGGCGCTGGACACATCGGGCGACTGCTCGTTGATGGTGATCTCGGGGTACTTCTTCTTGAAGGCGTCCAGGATCGCGCCGTAGTTCGCCCAGTCGTGCGGGAGCGCGATGACGTTCAGCTGACCCTCCTTCTTGGCGGCGGCCTCGAGGTCTGCGAACGAGCCGAAGTCCTTCACGGACGTCGCGGTCGCGGACTTGGGGGCGTCGCCGCCGTCGGAGCCGCCCGGCGTGCTGCCGCCGGAGCAGGAGGTGAGCAGCAGTGCCGCGGTGGCGGCCAGTGCGATGCCGGCGCCCAGGCGCGTGCGGCGGGTGATGATTGCCATGTTTTCCTCTCGGAGTTCCGGCGAAGCCGGTTCGGGACGGCTGGACGCTACGCGTCCCCGGTTACCCCGCAGGGGGACGCCGGTTAACGGGAGGTTATCGGGAGGTGGCACCCGGTGTCGACGGTGACGCGACTGCGTATTTGAAGCCCCGGTGCGAGCCGATGAAACCGAGACGCTCATAGAAGCGATGAGCGTCGACTCGGGCGGCATCCGAGGTCAGCTGCACGAGGGCCGCATCGAGCGCCGGCGCCGCGGAATCCGTCACCCAGCGCATCAGTGCCGAGCCGAGCCCTGCCGAGCGGAGATCGCTGCGCACGCGCACCGCCTCCACCAGCAGGCGCAGCGCGCCCCGCCGAGCCATACCGGGGATGAGGGTGAGCTGGAACGTGGCGACGATGGCCTCATCGACCTCGGCGACCAGCAGGTCGTTCTCGGGGCTGGCCAGGATCGCCCTCAAGCCGGAGGTGTAGAGCCCGCGATCCTCGGGCTTGGCCTGATCGCCGCGCGCTGCGCTGACCGGATCGTCGGCGAGCAGGGCGATGATCGCGTCGGCGTCCGCCTCGGTCGCACGGCGCAGCACGGCGTCGCCGGTGCGGAAGGACAGCGGATGCGGCAGGGCGAGGGGGTCGAGCATGGGATCAGTCTGACATCAGGCTCTCCGGCCGCGGAGTCCGGCGCGATCGTCGAAGGCGCCGATGGTTGTGCGGGTGAGTGAATCTGACCTGCGACGGGGGTCAGTGCCAGTCGCGGGAGAGGTGGCGTCCTCGCCGTGGGTCTGCGGTCGAATCCGCGGAATCATGCGGCAGAACGCGTGACCTACGACAGGGGCGGGTCTCTTGGGACGAAGTCGGGGGCCGTGCGTAGCTTTGTCAGCTGCTGGGGACTTTCATGCTGTCGCGTCACTCCGCGCGTGGTGACGACACTCATCTGGGGAGGGCGGCGAATGCGCCCTGCTCGACCACTGGGGAGATTTCGAAGATGGAACAGTTGAACACTGGAGTTGGGGCGAGGGGCGGCGTGCCGCGGCGCACCATCGTCAAGGGCGCCGCCTGGTCGGTGCCGGTCATCGCAGCGGCGATGGCGGTGCCGATGGCGTCCGCGTCCGGAGAGGGCATCACCGGAACATCGCCGATCCCGTCGGGCGTGTGCTCGGCGGTCGGGGACTTCACGGTCTCCGTGACGACCAACGGATCCGCCACGGCAGGAGCACTCGTGTCGGTGACGCTGCCGAGCGGGCTCTCGTGGGCAGGCGGGGTGAGCAACCCGAAGACCTTCATCACGGATGCCAGCGGTACGGCGACGATCACCGGAGTGGTCGGTCCGTCCAAGCCCGGGACCTACGTGGTCGTCGCGTCGGCTGGGTCCGGAACGACGCTGGTGAGCACCACCATCCCGGTCTTCGTGCAGGGCACATGGATCGTGACGGGGCCCGGCACCAGCGGCGCTCCGCTGCACGCGGTCTACACGAACCCCTCGGACACCGGCAATCTCGGGACCGCCACCTGCTTCGCGTACTGCATCGAGCACAACGTCAAGGGGCCGAACGGCAAGGTCGGGTACGTGGGGGCCGTAGGGTCGTTCCTCGGAAGCAACAATTTCAGGAACGGCGTCACGACGACCAACTACCTCCTCGGCACCGGACCCACCGCTCTCACCGCCGCGCAGATCCAGGCGAAGGTGGAGTGGATCATGCGTCACAGCTACCCGAGCGTGTCGCTGGCGCAGCTCGAAGCGGCCACCGGCCAGACGGGCCTCACCGAGGCATGGGCCATCGAGGCTGCGCAGTACGCCATCTGGTCCTACACCGATCTCACGTTCGTCGACGCCAACTGGGCGTTCGCCGACGGATCGCCGTCCAACCAGACAGCGAACTTCCTGAAGTACAAGGCGGTCTTCACCTACCTGGTGAACGGTGCCTGGAACGACACCGCCGCCGCACCCAGCAGCTGCCTCAAGGTGCTGTCTTCCGCGAGCGCCGACTGCGCGACGCCCACCGGTGCGAGCCATCTGCAGTCGCTCGCGATGGTCTGCGACTGCGTCTGACGATCGAGCACTGCGGGGTGAGGCCGAGCCGGTCTCACCCCGCTGCGCCGTCACGCGCGTCGAACACCTGTGGCATCTGGCATCCTGATTCCTGATGGACATCGGAGCACTCCTCGGACTCGAACAGCTCACCTGGGGCATGCTGGTGCTCGTCATCATCGCGGCCTTCGGCGCGGGGTGGATCGACGCGGTGGTCGGCGGGGGCGGACTGCTGCAGCTGCCGGCACTGCTGCTGATCCCGGGCATCCTGCCGGTGCAGGCGCTGGCGACCAACAAGCTCGCGAGCCTCGCCGGCACCACGACCAGCGCCACCACCTACTACCGCCGGGCGAAACCCGACCTGCGCACGGCGGTGCCGATGGCCCTCATCGCGCTCGCCGGATCGTTCGGCGGAGCAGCCGTGGCGATCGTGCTCCCGGCATCCGCCTTCAAGCCGATCATCGTCGTCGCCCTGCTGGCCGTGGCGATCTTCACAGCGTTCCGGCCCGAGATGGGCGCGGCCACGAAGCTGCGGTTCCAAGGGCATCGGCATCACGTCGCCGCCGGTGCCACGGGGCTTCTGATCGGCTTCTACGACGGGCTGATCGGTCCGGGCACCGGCACGTTCCTGGTGATCACGCTCGTGGCGCTGATGGGCTACGACTTCCTGCAGTCCAGTGCCAAGGCGAAGATCGTGAACTTCGCCACCAACCTGGGTGCGCTGCTGCTGTTCATCCCGCACGGCGCCGTGCTGTGGCTGTTCGGCGCGATCCTCGCAGTGGCGAACGTGGGCGGAAGCTACCTCGGCTCGCGGATGGCGATCGCGCGAGGCTCCACGTTCATCCGGGTCGTGTTCCTGATCGTCGTCGTGCTGCTCATCGGCAAGCTGGGCGTGGACGTCTGGAACGAGAACATCGCGCCTGCCCTGGGACCCGCCTCCTGAGCCAGTCGCCGAGACCCCCAGTTCGCGCCGAGACCCCTACGTGCAGACGACCGTACGTAGGGGTCTCGGCGGCAAGTAGGGGTCTCGGCGAAGGAGTGGACCGCGGGTCAGACCTCGGCGGGCTCGTCCTCCGGGACGAAGTCGACGCCGGCCTCGGCACGCTGCTCCGGGGAGATCGTGCCGGGGGCCTCGGTGAGCGGGTCGAAGCCGTTGCCGGACTTCGGGAACGCGATCACCTCGCGGATCGAATCGGTCTTGGTCAGGTGCTGCATGACGCGGTCCATGCCCAGCGCGATCCCGCCGTGCGGGGGAGCGCCGAACTTGAAGGCGTCCAGCAGGAAGCCGAACTTCTCGTCGGCCTGCTCCTCGCTGATGCCCATCACCTTGAAGACGCGCTTCTGGACGTCCTCGCGGTGGATGCGGATCGAGCCGCCGCCCAGCTCGGAGCCGTTGCAGACGATGTCGTACGCGTAGGCCAG
>Ga0308158_10003140_pt1 | contig 14837 bp, 15 predicted proteins | sample PhyBR2_FD_201038 | JGI IMG/M metagenome (GOLD analysis project Ga0308158, IMG submission 201038) | Phyllosphere microbial communities from UC Gill Tract Community Farm, Albany, California, United States - DLSLB.R2 | ecosystem: Host-associated > Plants > Phyllosphere > Unclassified | place: USA... | reverse complement strand
CGTCGATCACCTGCTCGTTGGCGAGCACGGTCATGTCGACCGGATCCCAGTTGACCGCCGATTCCTTGCGGTAGACCAAGCCTGCCGCGAACAGGTCGAGGAACAGCGCCTGCTCATGCCCGTAATATTCAGGCTCGCACGTCGCCAGCTCGCGCGTCCAGTCGAGCGCGAAGCCCAGCCGCTTCAGCTGCGCCTTCATCGTCGCGATGTTGGCGCGCGTCCAGGTGCCCGGATGCACGCCCTTTTCCATCGCCGCATTCTCGGCGGGCATGCCGAACGCGTCCCAGCCCATCGGATGGAGCACTTCCATGCCCTTCATCCGACGGAACCGCGCGAGCACGTCGCCCATCGTGTAGTTCCGGACATGCCCCATATGGATGCGCCCCGACGGATAGGGGAACATCTCGAGCACGTACGAGCGCGGCTTGGTCGAAGAATCGTCGGCGGCGAACGTGTTGCGTTCGTCCCAGACCTTCTGCCACGCCGCGTCCGCCTTCAACGCATTGAAACGCGACGCCATGATGTCGTCCTCAGCCCGCGATCGAGGCGCGACGCAGGTCGCGGGCCTTGGTCAGGATGATGTCCTCGAGCTTCTGCGTGGTCGCAGCCTGCACGGGCGCGGACACCCACTGGCCGTTGCGGTTGATCTCGCGCAATGCGGCGATCCGCAGCGCATCCGCGCGGAGATCCTGGTCGAGGATTGATACCGTTACCTTCATCCGCTCGGACGGGGTCTGCGGATTAACGTACCAGTCGGTGACGATGACGCCGCCGTTCGAGTCGGTCTGGAGCAGCGGCATGAAGCTGAGCGTGTCGAGCGACGCGCGCCAGAGATAGCTGTTGACGCCGATCGTGGTGATCTTGGAGGCGGCCAGATCGGCCTTGGGACGGGCGCTGCCGCCGCCGCACGCGACCAGCGGCAGAGCGGCGAGAACCACGAGGGCGGTACGCGGGCGGAACATCGGCATCATCCTGGCAATAAAATGTGTCCAGCCTCTACAGGGGCGACCCCCGACCCGCAAGGATCGCCGCGGACGATCCCGGTCGTCGTGCGTCCCGATGTCTGCGCGCGTTCGGAGCGCGAATTGGTCAGGGGGAGGGCGGCGTGGCCGATCAGGCCGGGCGCGCGCGGCTGTGTGCCTAATGCAACACCTGCGGAGAATTGCCGGGTGTGGATGGCTGACGGGGATCAAACCGTGTTAGGCGCCGTTCAGCGAAAGACTCGTAAAGGGTCATTTATAAAATATTCGCAGGGAGTCGTGGTGTTGGTCGCCAAACGCGTGATGGTCGGGATGCTTGCTGGGGTGGTTGCGACCGCCGCGGCTTTCGTCGCGCCCGCGTTCGGCGCGTCCGAACAGCAGGTCCGGATCGCCAAGCGTCCGCCGCTCGCGGTTCGCGGGACGGGGTCGTTCACGCCATCGGCGGCCGATCCGCGGCTCGCTGCCCTGTTCGCGCGTGGCGGCTTCGATGCTGGCAGCTTCCGGTTCACGCCAGCCGAGACTCGCCGCGACAACCGTGCGGTAACCGTCGCGGTACGCGCGCAGACGAACCGCGGTATCGATACCACGCATCTCGCGACCAGCAGCGCGCCGACCGTTGGGCTCGCGCCGATCGCGTATAATCTTGGCATGTCGGTTGGGTGGAAGCGGTTCGCGGTTTCGGGCGATCTTGCAAAGATCGATCTGGCGGGCATGCCGGGCAGCCGCAGTTCGGCCGATCTTGCGGTCAGCTATGCGGGCAAGCGCTTCACCGGCAGCGTGAAGGCCGCGGCCGACCGGCCGATGGCCAACACGCCGCGGCTCGTCGAGGACATGCCGAGCTATTCGGTCGATCTCGGCGGATCCTATTCGCTGACGCGCAACATCGATGTCACCGCCGGTGTTCGCTATCGGTCGGATCGTGAGCGGTTCGTGCGTCTCGACGACGACCGCCGCGACAGCCAGGCGGTCTATCTCGGTACCGCGTTCCGCTTCTGAACGCGTGGCCGTTACGGGTAGAGCGTCTTATCCCGCGATCACTGCCAGCCATCGATCGCGGCCCAGCCGTAAAAGCCGATCAACCGTAATTTTCGCCACCGTGTCCGGGTCACGCCACCGAGCGCGATGATCGGCGCGCCGGCGGCACGGCCGATACGACGGGCCTTGGCCGGCCCGATCGCCGGGGCGCCGGGATGCGAGCGCGTCGGATAGACCGGCGACACGAACACCGCATCGGCTTTCGCGATCGCGGCGGCTTGCGCCTCTCGCCGGTCGTGCACGGCCCTGGTGAACAGAGCAGACGGTTTTGGCCGATGTCCACCGTGCCGAGCATCGATACCCGGCATCGCGCCAGCCGAGACCAGCACCAGCCCCCGCGCATGCGCGATCCTTCGAATCGCCAGTCCCAGGGTACGACGTTCCGCCGGCGGGGTTGCATAATGGCGGAACACGACACCCGATCCCGGCGGCAGGCGCCGCAGCGCACGCCATAGCGCGTCGCCCATTCGCTCGTCGGTCATCAGCCACTGACGTGGGACAGGGTTTCGGCGCCGCATTTCGCTGCCTATAGCGCGCATCATGACAGAGATGAATTCGACCGCAGACTGTGCCCCCCACGCCGTGACACCGCTCGCCGCGATCCGCGACCGGATTGCGAGGGCGGCGGCGATCGCCGGGCGAAAACCCGCGGAGGTGACGCTGATCGCGGTATCGAAGACGCATCCGGTCGAGGCGATCGAGCCTTTGCTGGAACAGGGCCAGCGTGTGTTTGGCGAGAACCGCGTGCAGGAGGCTGCCGAGAAATGGCCGGCGCTGCGCGAGCGCTATCCGGACGTCGCGTTGCATCTGATCGGGCAGTTGCAGTCGAACAAGGCGGCCGATGCGGTCGCGCTGTTCGACACGATCCACGCCGTCGATCGGCCGTCGCTGGTCAAGGCGCTCGGCAAGGCGATGGACGAGAGCGGACGTCGGCCCGACTGTTTCCTTCAGGTCAATATCGGCGACGAGCCGCAAAAGGGGGGCTGCGCGATTGCCGAATTGCCCGCTCTGCTGGAGGCGGCGCGCACGGCGGGGCTCCCGGTCGCGGGGTTGATGTGCCTGCCGCCCGCCGATGTCGAGCCGGCGCCGTATTTCGCGCTGCTCGCCAAGCTGGCGCGCGATCATGGCCTGACCGGGCTCAGCATGGGCATGTCCGACGATTTCGAGACCGCGGTGACGATCGGCGCGACTCATGTCCGGATCGGCAGCGCGCTGTTCGGCGCGCGCGGGACCCGGGCATGATGGCATCGGTACGGTTCGACGCGCTGCTGTTCGATTTCGACGGGGTACTGATCGACAGCGAGGCGATCGGCAATCGCCACATCGCCGAATGGCTGACCGCGGCCGGGCACCCGACGACGGCAGCCGATTCGATGGCCAATTTCATGGGGCTGGCCGGACCGCAGTTCGTCGACGCGGTCGAACGCTGGATCGACCGGCCGCTTCCCGAGGATTTCTACGCCGCGCGCAAGGCCGAGGACGACCGCGTCATGGCGGCTGGGATCGATGCGATCGCGGGCGCGGTCGCGTTCGTCCGGTCGCTGCCAAAGGACCTGCCAAAGGCGATCGTCTCGTCGAGCCCGACGCGCTGGATCGCGCGGCATCTCGATCATATCGGCCTGCGCGATGCGTTCGGCGATCATCTCTACAGCGGTCGCGAGCATGTCGAGCACGGCAAGCCCGCACCCGATCTCTATCTGTTCGGTGCGCAGAGACTGGGCGTCGACATCACGCGCACCGCGATCCTCGAGGACTCGCCCGTCGGCGCGACGGGCGCGGTGGCGTCGGGTGGCTATGTCATCGGCTTGTCCGCAGGCACGCATTGCGGGGCAGGGCATGGTGATCGGCTGAAGGCGATCGGCGTCGATGCGCTCGCGGAAGATTTCGACGCGGTCGCCCGGTTGATGGCCTAGATCGGCGGCGTCCGCGGCGCGATCAGTGCCGTCGCCGGCGCAGGATCGCACCGACGCCGGCGACGAGATCATAGGGTATCGCGGCGGCCTCGCGGGTACGCATCTTGATCTGGTAGCGACGACTGCCGCCGTGCGGCACGTGGATCGCGGTTGCGGGCATGCCGAGCATCGCAAACAACATGCGGATGCGCGGCTGATGATAGCCGTCGGTACAGATCATGCACTGCGCGTACCGGCCCGCGCGGGCGAACCGCGTCGCGGCGATCACGCTCTGCAGCGTATCGACGCTCGTCTCGTCGAGGTGGATGCGCGACGGATCGACGGTTTCGGACAACAGCCCGGCCATGACCGAGGCTTCGGACGGCCCATGATCGCCCTTTGCGCCCGAGCAGAAGAGTTCGGCTTCGGTATAGCGCGCGGCGGCGGCGGCGGCGAACGCGATTCGGCGTGCGAGCGTGGGGCTCGGGTTTCCGTCGGGCCGGACCGCGGCGCCGAAGACGACGATCAGCCGGCGCGAAGGCGGAATGTCGCTCAAAGCTGATGCCCGGTACGGTCGCGCTTGGTCGCGAGATACCGGCTGTTGTGCGGATTGGCGGGAAGCGCGTGCGGGACACGTTCTGCCACCCGCACGCCGCTCGCCTCGAGCCCGAGGACCTTGGCGGGGTTGTTCGTCAGCAGCCGGACCCGGTCCTGCGACAACAGCGTCAGCATCCGCGCGGCGACGCCGAAATCGCGCGCATCGATCGCGAAACCGAGCCGCGTGTTGGCATCGACGGTATCGAACCCCTGGTCCTGCAGCGCATAGGCGCGCAGCTTGTTGACCAGTCCGATGCCACGCCCCTCCTGGCGCAGATAGAGCAATATGCCCCAGCCGCTTAGCCGGATCGCGTCGATCGCCGCGTGAAGCTGCGGGCCGCAGTCGCATTTGAGGCTGCCGAGCACGTCACCCGTCAGGCATTCGCTGTGAAGGCGGACAAGCGGCGGCTGGCCATTGGGCTGACCGATCAGCAGCGCGATATGCTCGTCGGCGCTTTCCGGCGATCGGAACGCGACGATCTCCGCATCCTCCGCACCCTCCACCGGCAGTCGCGCGCGCGTCGCGATGACGAGCCGGGTCGCGTCCTCATGCGCGTCGATGTCGCGCGTCGTCGCGATCGCTTCCGGCGTACCCGTGCCCAGGAAGAACGCGGGCAGCAGACCGGCGATCCGGGCAAGCCGCAAGGCCGCGGTGGCGGCATCGGGGTGCGGGACCGGCAGGGTGCGGAACGGGCCCTTCAGCGGTGTCGCAAGATCGAACTGCGGATCCGCGAGCGCGGTCGCGGCGGCAAAGTCGATCCATGGCGCACGATCGACCAGCACGGGTGTGGTCGGGTCCGCGGCGTCGAGCTGGTTGGCGAGCTTGAGCGTGACCGCGCGTCCCGACGAGATCAGCACGCCGCCGGTCTCCGACGGATCGAACGCCGCCAGCCGGTCCGCATCGGCGCTTTCGACGGCAAGAAGCGTCAGCCCGTCGATCGCGATCGGCCAGCCACGACGCAGCGCATCCACTGCGCGGGCGGCCGCGCGGGGATTGGCGCCGGCTGGATCGGAATCGCGCGGCGCGATCGTCACGGTTTGCGCAGGCTGGCGGGCGCGCTCAAAACGCGAACTCGGTCATGATCGGAACGTGATCGGACGGCTTCAGCCAGCTTCGGCAGGGTTCGAACACCTGATGCGCGGTCGCTGCGGCGGCGGCATCGCCCGTGGCCCACATATGATCCAGCCGCCTGCCGCGATCCGAGGCGGCCCAGTCCTTCGCGCGGTAGCTCCACCAGGTGAACAGCCGTGCCGGTGCGGGATGGAACTGACGACCAAGATCGACCCAGTTCCCGGCCGCCTGCAAGCGCGCGAGCGCCTCGACCTCGACGGGCGTGTGACTGACGACGTCGAGCAACTGCTTGTGGCTCCAGACGTCCGACTCGAGCGGTGCGATATTGAAGTCGCCGACCAGGATCGTCGGCCCCGAAAGCGTCGCCGACCACTGCGTCATCCGCTCGACGAAATCGAGTTTCTGCCCGAATTTGGGGTTCGCCTCGCGATCCGGAACGTCCCCGCCTGCGGGAATATAGACGTTTTCGAGCCGGACGCCGTTTTCGAGACGGACGCCGACATGGCGCGCCTCGCTATTGGCCTGCCAGTCGAGGCGGTCGTCGGCCGTGATCGGTACGCGGCTGATGATCGCGACGCCGTGATGCATCCGCTGCCCGTGCAGGACGATGTGCTCGTACCCGAGGGCGTGGAACGCATCGAGCGGGAAGTCGCCGTTGATGACCTTCGTTTCCTGCAGGCACAGGATGTCGGGCGCGGCCTCGCGGAGAAATTGCTCGACGATACCGATCCGGAAACGGACCGAGTTGATGTTCCAGGAGACGATCTTCACGCAGGCGATGTAGCGTTGGACCAAAGGGCGGACAAGCCAGCGGCCGCCGCGGCGCAAGATATACGCCGCCGGAAACAACATGCCTCGAATGAAAAGACCCCCGCTCCGGGGGCATGGAGCGAGGGCCGACTCAGCGTTCGTCACGCAGGCGGGATGTGGAAACACCGTCCGGGCAACAGGGGGAAAAATCCCGAACGACCCACATCCGCGAGCCACCCTCTAGCGGCCTCAACCTGTCGGGCCGATGAATGAAAGTGTAGCTTTTGTTCAGCTTACGCATTCGCCCGCCTGGACTGGGCCCGTCCGGGAGCGAAGTGTGATTTATGTCAGCGCGGCGAAGCCGTTCGACGGGGATCGTTCCAGCGGAAGACGCTGTCGCTGACGGTGCCGCCGAACTTCTGGTTCGACAGACGAATCGTCGTGCGGTTGTTCTGGCTGTCGAGCGCAACCCAGCCCTGCAGCATCAGCCCACCCGGCGCGGCGGGATCGCGCGCGAACACCAGCGTGATGCGGCCATATTCGGGGTGCTTCGGATCGTTCGCCTCGACCGATACGACGCGGCGATCATAGCCCTCGACCAGCTTGGCATAGCGCGTGATGTCGCGCGACGGATCGAGCAGCACGCCGAGCGGCGAATTCTTGATCGGCCAGCGCTGCACCTGCTTGACCGAATAGTCGATGAAGGTCAGCGCGCCGCCCTCCGCGACGATCAGGATCGGCACTCCCTTTTCATACTGGAAGCGGAGCTTGCCGGGCTTCTTGAGCGTCAGCACGCCGGTCAGGACCTTGCCGTTGCGATCCGCCTGGGAAAAGTCGGCGGTCATCGTGTTGACCGACTGAAGATGACGCTGGACGGCGGCGAGGTCGCCGGTCGCCTGTGCGGCGAGCGGGGCCGGCATCGCTGCGACCGAAAGGGCGGCGATCGTCGCGATCGCTGCAGGGCGGGTGTTGAACATCGAAATCTCCTTGGGTCGGGGACGATTGCCGGCCCGCGCTTGAACCGCCACTGAATTCGGCGTGGCTTCGGTATTGAATGCACGTCCGACAGCACAGTCCCGTCAGGATGACGGGAGGGGAAAGACCGAATCCCCTACAGCGTGATCGCACCCTTCAACCCGAGCACGCCGACATCGCGGGCATCGTGCACGCCGCCTGGATTGTGAATGAGCTGCACGTTCGGCCGCAATTCCAGCCACCTGGTCGGATGCACGCTGTAATAGATTTCCGAGGCATATTCCGCATCCTGCACCGCCGGCCGGGTCGGATCGCGTGCCTGGCCCTTCGCGACGCGCCCGTTCACATTGGTCCGCGCGACACCGACGCCGAGGATATCGCCGGGCCGCCACGGCACGAGCCCCTTGTAGAACAGGCCCGCCGCGACCTGGTTGTCGGTCACCGAGGTCTGCCGATCGGCCTGCGTCGCGTTGAGGAACACGCTGAGCCCGGTCACGGACTTGCCGTCCTTCGAGGTGCCCGTGAGCTGTTGCTGGAGGTTGAAAAACACACCGTAGCGCGCGCTGCGCCGAAGCGGTGCGAGCCCGGTGATCACGATCGGCTGTCGATTGCGGTCGTAGAACACATCGTCGCCGTTCGACGTGTTGACCCAGCCGCCGACCTTGTACGCGCCGACGCGGCCATCGTTATCGCCGCGCCGCCATTCGGCTTCGATCGGCACGAGCACGCCGGTCGCGCCGTGGAACCGGCCGATCACGAAATCCTTTTCGAGATTGCGCGGGTTCACCTCATAGGCGGCGGTCTTCAGCGTCAGCCGGTCGTTGACGTCGTAGCGCAGCCGCGCGCCCCATTGCCCGACGGGCCAGTTATACCAGTAATCGCCGACCAGATTGCCGGGCTGCGCGCCGCAGAAACTCAGATTCTGGAAATAGCAGGAGAAGACCGCGAAATCCTCGCCGGGATTGGTCCGCCCGATCTTCAGTTCGAGCTTCTCCCCCAGTTTCTGCTCGTACCAGAACTGCGTCAGGCGCAACGTCTGGCCGCGACCATAGACCTCCTGCACCTGTTGCAGCACGCCGAGATTGGCGTCGGCACCGAGATCGCGGCCCCGACGATAGGTGATGGTCGCCTGGAACGCACCGCCCTGGAGCCCGACCACCTTGTCGAGATCGAGCAGCATGCCGAGGTCGAACTGTCCGGTCTCGCGTAGCAGCTTCCGGTCGCCGCCCGAAAAATTATAGCCGCTCTCGGAGGCATAGCGCGCGCTGAGCCCGATCCCGCGATCCGCCAGCCTTTTGCGAATATCGAACCAGTCGGCGAACAGCCCGGGCGGCGGGGTACGCTGCGTATCGGCGGTGAGCGCCGACGGGGAGAGATCGCTGTCGCGACGAACGCCCGCGCGCGGACGATGCTGCGTGTCGGTGGTGCTGCTCCCGGGGGTCTGTTTGGCGGTGTCCTGCGCCGAACCCTGCGCGGATATCGCGAGCGCCAGCGCCGCCGCACCCAACCACTGATACTGCATTAAGTCCGCCTGTTTCAGTCACTTGTCACAGCCCCGTAGATCAGGCTGCGACCGTCCGAAAGCCTCCGTCACGCCCGGACGCGGCGAGCCGGTCGCGGGTCCGGCAAATCCCTCCCCGGCCGGGGGGAGGATCGGTCGTGGACCGCTAGATCGCATGCCCCTCGGTATCGCGCAGCACTTCGCGCCGCCCGACATGATCGGGCCGCCCGACGATGCCGTCCTTTTCCATCCGCTCGATCAGCCGCGCGGCCGAATTATACCCGATCCGCAGCTGGCGCTGCAGCCACGACGTCGAGGCCTTCTGCGATTCGCACACGAGCTGGATCGCGGACCGATATTGCTGATCCTCCGCCGAATCCTCGCCGGTCGGCGCGCCTTCGAGCGCAAAGCCGTCCTCGGGCTCCTCGGTGACCGACGAGATATAGTCGGGCAGCCCCTGCGCGCGCCAGTGATCCGCGACCGCGCGGACCTCGTCGTCGCTGACGAACGGCCCGTGGACGCGGACGATGCCCTTGCCACCGGGCATGTACAGCATGTCGCCACGACCGAGCAGCTGTTCGGCGCCCTGTTCGCCGAGGATGGTGCGCGAATCGATCTTCGACGTGACGTGGAAGCTGATCCGCGTCGGCAGATTGGCCTTGATGACGCCCGTGATGACGTCGACCGACGGGCGCTGCGTCGCCATGATCAGGTGGATACCCGCCGCGCGCGCCTTCTGTGCGAGCCGCTGGATGAGGAATTCGACCTCCTTGCCCGCGGTCATCATCAGATCGGCGAGCTCGTCGACGATCACCACGATCTGCGGCAGCACGTCGTATTCGAGCTTCTCCTCCTCGTACATCGGCGCACCGGTGTCGGGATGATAGCCGGTCTGGACCTTGCGACCCAGCGGCTGCCCCTTGGTCTTGGCGGCGCGGACCTTGTCGTTGAAGCTCGCCAGGCTGCGCACGCCGACCGACGACATCTGGCGATAGCGATCCTCCATCGTCTCGACCGCCCATTTGAGCGCGCGCACCGCCTTGGCGGGATCGGTGACGACCGGCGACAGCAGATGCGGGATGTCGTCGTACATGCTCAGTTCGAGCATCTTCGGATCGATCATGATCATCCGGCACTGGGTCGGCGTCAGCTTGTACAGCAGCGACAGGATCATGCTGTTCAGGCCGACCGACTTGCCCGAGCCCGTCGTACCCGCGACCAGCAGATGCGGCATCGGCGCGAGATCGGCGATCACCGAATCGCCCGCGATGTTCTTGCCGAGGATGATCGGCAGCTGTGCCGACTGGTCCTCGAACGTCTGGCTGCCGACGAGTTCGTGCAAGGACACCGCCTCGCGCCGTGCGTTGGGCAGCTCGATGCCGATCACGTTGCGCCCCGGGATCACCGCGACGCGGGCGGAGATCGCCGACATGTTGCGCGCGATGTCGTCGGCCAGCGCGATCACGCGACTGGCCTTCACGCCGGGCGCGGGCTCGAGTTCGTACATCGTCACGACCGGACCGGGCCGGACCTCGATGATCGATCCCGTCACCTTGAAATCGTCGAGCACGTTTTCGAGCAGACGCGCGTTGCGCTCGAGCCCGGCCTTGTCGACGACGTTGCCCTGGCTGGGCGGCGAGGGGACGAGCAGGTCGACGGACGGCAGCGTGAAATTGTCGCGCAGGTCGAGCGAGGACTGGCGCTCCTTGGGCTTTGCCTGCGAGGGTGCGTTCTGGCGATCGGCGATCACGGGGGCGGGACGCGTGTCGGGTTCGGCGACCGCGCGCGGCGCAACCGCCTTGCGCGTCAGCGTCAGCGGCTCCTCCTCGTCCTGCTCATCGTCGTCATACGCATCCGCGTCGCCGAACACGCCGTTCTCGGTCCGCGTCCGCCGGAAGCGCCACTTGCGGTCGCCCAGATCCAGCTCGACGCTTCGGCCCCAGATCAGGGCGCCGCCGACCGCGGCGATCAGTCCGACGGCGCGGGCAGACCAGAGTTCGATGCCGGGGTCACCGATGAACGCGAGCGCCCAATGGACGCTGCTGGCGGCGGCAAGCCCGACGACTCCGCCCCAGCCGGCGGGGAGCGCCAGCACGGCACCGTCCGATACGAAGGCGAGCGCGGACGCCATCAGCGCGACGCCGATGGTTGCACCGCGCAGCATCCGCACCCAGCGTCCGGCGGGCTGGTCGCGCCATAGCCGCATCGCGACGATCGGCCCGACCGGCAGCAACAGCGCGACCACGGGGCCGAACAGCGACAGCGCGATGTCGGCAAACCACGCCCCCGGCGGCCCGATCAGATTAGCGGGATAGCCCCCCGACGCGGTATTCAGCGCCGGATCACCGGGATGATAGCTCGCGAGCGCAACCGTCATCAGCACGGTCGACGCGAAGATCACGATCGCCGCGATCAGCGCGCCGCTGCGCACCGCCCCTGCCTTTACCGTCTCACGCCACAAGGCTGGCTGCGCGCGGCTGGCCATGACCCGTAATCCTTCAATGTCCGATACCCGACTTTTCATCGCGCCGCCCGGGTCCGACGTCAAGGCGAGCGCGACGGACCGCCGGTTTCGTCGATCGGTACGGCATGGCGCACTGACGAAGACAATCGGGGTTATCGCCCCACCCGATCGGCGTTGGCAGCGACCGGCTGGCGGGATAGAGCGGGGTCATGGACACAGATGTACTCATTCTCGGTGGCGGGCTGGTCGGCGCGGCGCTCGCGGTGGCGCTCGACGTGCACGGGGTGTCGTCGATCGTGATCGACCCGGCCGACCCGGCGGTCACGCTGGCGCCCGGTTTCGACGGTCGCGCCTCCGCGGTCGCGAGCGCGAGCCACCGGATGCTCGATGCGATCGGCGTCGGCGCGACGCTGGCGGGACGCGGCTGTGCGATTCGCCAGATCCGCGTGAGCGACGGGCTCGAACCCGGCAAGCTCGACTTCATCCCCGACGCGAGCGACGGGGCGCTCGGCACGATGTACGAGAACAAGCTGATCCGCCGCACGCTGTTCGACGCGGCGACCGCTGCCGAGCATGTCGACCTGCGGATGCAGACGCGGGCGGTCTCGGTCGATCGCGGTGCGGCCGGGGTCACGATGACGCTCGATTCGGGCGACGTGATCCGCGCGCCGCTGCTGGTCGCGGCGGAAGGGCGCAAGTCGCCGACACGCGAGGCCGCGGGAATTACGATGGCGCACTGGTCCTATGACCACACCGCGATCATCGCCGCCTTCCATCACGAGCGTTCGCATGAGAACATCGCCTACGAGATCTTCTATGCAAGCGGCCCGTTCGCGCTGCTCCCGCTGCCCGACGACGATGCGGGGCATCGGTCCGCGATCGTGTGGACGGTCGAGAGCAAGAACGCCGCGGGGATGCTGAAGCTCGGCGAGCGTGCGTTTCTCGCGGAGGCGACCAAGCGGATGGGCGGGTTCCTTGGCGAACTGTCAAACCTGACGCCGCGATCGTCCTATCCGCTGGGGTTCCAGCATGCGGCGCGGATCACCGACACGCGGCTCGCGCTGGTCGGCGATGCCGCGCACGGCATCCACCCGATCGCGGGGCAGGGGCTCAACCTCGGCTTCCGCGACGTCGCGACGCTGGCCGAAGTGCTGGTCGAGGGCAAGCGGCTCGGGCTCGACCTTGGCGATGCGGCGTTGCTCGCGCGCTATCAGCGCTGGCGCGGGCTCGACACGTTCATGACCGCGGCGGCGACCGACACGCTGACCCGGCTGTTCGGCATTCCCGGCAAGACGGCGAGTGCGGTGCGGCGGTTCGGGATCAGCGCGGTCGACGCGATCGCGCCGCTGAAGGATCGCTTCATGGCCGAGGCGCGCGGCGAGAGCGGCGACCTGCCCAAGCTGCTTCAGGGCCTGCCGATCTGATCCTCTTCCGCCCGCGCGATCTGTCGGTCGTGCGGGCGGGACAGCGTTAGCAGGGTGAGTGCTGCGCCGGTCAGGCACATCAGCATGTCCCACTGCGTATCCCAGGGATCGCCCTGCGTGCCGAGAAACGCGTCTGCCCCCTCGCCGAGCGCCATCGCCGCGCCGAATTCGAGCAGTTCATAGAGCGCGCTGATCGCCAGGCAGAAGCCGAGCACCGCGGGGGCGAGCAGCCGGTGCGCGATCCCGCCGCCGCGGGTCAGCAGTTCACGCAACACGATTGCGGGGACGAACCCCTGCATCAGATGCCCGAACCGGTCATAGGGATTACGCGCGAGGTGCAGCCAGTCCTGGACCGCAAAGCCGATCGGCACGCGCGCATAGGTGTAGGCGCCGCCCAGCATCAGGACGAGGCCGTGCAGCCCGATCAGCACGAGCGCGAGATCGGTGAACGCAAACCGCCGTCGTGTGGTAACGAGCAGCGGGAACGCGATCAGCACCGGCGCCACCTCCATCCACCACGTCGCCCGGTCGAAGGGCGACCAGCCCGACGCCAGCAGCCCGATCGCCCAGACCAAGCCGAGCGCTGCCAGGCGGCGGTCGGCCTTTGGCATCAATCGGCGACGGGGCCTTCGATTCGCCGTGCCTCTTCGACGAGCATGACGGGGATGCCGTCGCGGATCGGGTAGGCGAGGCTGGCCGCGTCGGAGATCAGTTCCTGCGCGGCCTCGTCATAGCGCAGCGGCGTGCGCGTCGCCGGGCAGACGAGCCGCTCGAGCAGCCAAGGATCGAGCGCGCTCATTGCAGCGTGACCGATTCGTCGCCGTCATGCCGCCCGAAGAACTGCATCAGCTGGATGATCAGCTCGGCGCGCGTCTCGATGTCGGGCGCCTCGAGCAGCGCCTGTTTCGCCGCGGAATCGAACGGGGCGATCTGCGCGATGCCGTTGACCAGACTCTCGTCGTCGAGCCGCGCGACCGCGTCCCAGTCGACCGCATAGCCCTGCACATCGGCGAAGCGGCGCGATTCGAGTTCGAGCGACGAGCGTCGACCGAGCGACAGCGCGTCGTCCTCGAGAATCGGCAACAGCTCCGCCTCGACCTGTCGGAAGGCGGTGCTGACATCGAGCTCGCGGACGATGCGGAACAGCGCCACGCCCTCGAGGATGACGTTGTAGCGGCCATCCTCGAGCGCCTCGACCTCGGCGATCTTGCCGACACAGCCGATTTGGTACAGCTCTCCATCGTCGCCGCGCGGCTGGATCATGCCGATCCGGCGGTCGCGCGCCATCGCATCGCTGATCATCGCCCGGTAGCGCGGCTCGAACAGGTGCAGCGGGAGCTGCATCCCGGGAAACAGCAATGCGCCGGGCAGCGGGAAGATGGAAAGCCGGGTTGTCATCCGAACAGGATCGCAGACAGGCGGCGCCGCTGTCCAGAGACCCAGGGGTCTTCGAGACCGACCACTTCGAACAGCTTGAGCAGCTGTGCGCGCGCCGCGCCCTCGTTCCAGTCGCGCTCGGCGGCGATGATGCCGAGGAAGCTGTCCGCCGCGGCGTCGCGGTCGTTAGCCGCCATCTGGCCGTTGGCGAGCGCGAACCGCGCGGCCAGATCGTCCGGATTGGCCTGAACCGCGGCGATCAGCGGCGACAGGTCGTCGACCGCAGGCGCGGATTGCGCGAGCGCGAGGGCGGCCTGTGCGCGGTGGATCGCGGGATCCTTCGCGATCGCCGGATCGAGGTTCGCGAGCCAGTCGGTCGCCTCGTCGAGCTGTCCCGTCGCGACCAGCGCGCGGACGAAGCCGGCATGGACCTGCGGATGATCGGGCGCCATCTCGGCGATCTGGCGGAAGATGCTGATCGCACGCTCGCCGTCGCCGTCCGCCAGCGCCTCTTCACCCATCGCAATCAGCGGCTCGATCTCGGCGACGGCCTCGTTGGCCTCGGATTCGATCGGCAATTGCTTCAGCAGCTGGTCGAGGATGACGCGAAGCTGCGAATCGGTGCGCGCGCTGGTCATGTCCGCGACCAGCTGGCCCTGGAACATCGCATAGACGGTCGGGATCGACTTGATCTGGAATTGCGCGGCGATGAACTGGTTCTTGTCGGTATCGACCTTGGCCAGCACGACGCCCTTGTCGGCATAATCCGC
>Ga0308158_10003139_pt1 | contig 14838 bp, 7 predicted proteins | sample PhyBR2_FD_201038 | JGI IMG/M metagenome (GOLD analysis project Ga0308158, IMG submission 201038) | Phyllosphere microbial communities from UC Gill Tract Community Farm, Albany, California, United States - DLSLB.R2 | ecosystem: Host-associated > Plants > Phyllosphere > Unclassified | place: USA... | reverse complement strand
GGAGGCTTTTAGGAAAACGCTGGATTCTTTGGGAAATCAAAGTCTGTATGTTTTTGCTTTTAATGATGAGCTTGCTTCTCAGGCCTGGCAGGTCGCAAGGAATGAAGGCGTGGAAAATCAAATCAAGTTCATTGGTGTTGATGGTCTTAATACCAAAGACGGTGGTATCCAGATGGTTTTGGATGGAAAACTGAATGCAACCTTACTATATCCTACAGGTGGTGCAGAAGCAATTGAAACGGCAATCAAGATATACAATGGACAAACGCCGCCGAAGCGTATTAAACTCAGCACAACCATTATTGACAGATTGAATGCCGAGATTATGCGTAACCAATTCGATAAAATTATCGAGCAGCAAGGTGTGATAGAAAATCAGGTCAGTGCCGTGAAAAAGCAGACCGAATTATATTCTTCCCAAAAGGAACTGTTCCGGTGGTCGGTTGTTTTGCTGATTTTAATGTTCTGTCTCGTAGCATATGCCATTTACCTGATTTATGCCATTAAAATCAAAAATAAACAACTGACTCTCACAAATGAAAGAATAACAATCCAGAGAAATCAGATCGAGATGATTGCCGATGAACTCAAGCAGAGTAATGAAGCAAGAGTTAATTTTTTTACAGGTTTGTCACACGAGTTCAAAACACCGATAACGCTGATTCTAAGTTCTTTGGAATCGCTGAAAGATACTTTTAAAAGCAAAGGAACAAAACCGTCTTATGAAATTGAACTTATCAATAAAAATTCTAACCGGTTACTTCGTTTGGTTGATAATCTTTTGGATTTCAGAAAAGTAGAAAATAAGACCTTCAACCTTCGGGTATCCAAAACCAATATTTACGATTTCACTTATGGGATTTTCAGAGATTTTGAGAATGAAGCCAAAAAACGGAATATCAGGTTTGATATTCATTCTGCCAACAAAAATCTGGAACTTTATATCGACCGTAATCTGATGGACAAGGTTTATTTTAATCTGTTGTCAAACGCTTTCAAATTTACACCGGACAACGGAAAAATCGAAATTACAATTCAGGAAAAAGGCAATCAGGCAGTCATTAGTTTTAAAGATAATGGCATCGGAATTCCTGAAAAAGAAATTAGCAACGTTTTCGAAGCTTATTTCAAAGGCTCCAACAATCGGAAAAACAGCTCAGGAATCGGTCTCCACCTCACTCGTCAATTTGTGGAACTTCATCTTGGTAAAATCGAGGTCAACTCTTTTCAGGGTACAGAATTTATCATAAGTCTTTACAAAGGTAACAAGCATTTCAATGAAGACCAGATGGTCAAAGAACCGAGCGTAATAGATGCTGATACTTTGGCAAAAGATGCAGTTTTTACAGAAATAGAAAATGAAATTTATTCATCCAATCCGGACAATCGATCTGAAAGATATTCTTTACTTTTGGTGGAGGACAATTCGGATTTGTCATTTTTTCTAAGCAATAAACTAAAATCTGAATTCGACATAATGGTTTCCGACGGTACAGATGCAATTGATAAAGCATTGGGCGAAATCCCGGATATTATCGTTTGTGATGTGAACCTTCCCGACAAAAATGGTTTTGAAATCTGCGAGATTCTGAAAAATGACCTTAGAACATCGCATATTCCTGTCATTTTGCTTACAGCTTTGGATAATAAAGAATCTTATCTTCAGGGACTAAAATCTGGTGTAGATCTGTATCTTACCAAGCCGTTCAGCTACCCGATTCTGATTCAGTCTTTGCACGCATTGCTTTACAACCGCGAAAAGCTGCGCTATTACTATACCAATAATATTGGCAGGATTGTGGACAGCAAATCATTTGGTAGTATCGAACAGAATTTTGTCAATAAGCTAAATCAAATCATCCAAACCAATATTGACAATGCTGAGTTTTCCGTAGAAAATCTGGCTGACCTCCTGAATATCTCACGAATACAGCTTTACAGAAAAATCAAAGCGATGTTTGATGTAAATGTAAGCGATTATATCAGCAACATCCGTCTGGAGAAGGCCAAATCGATGCTTCAAAATCCCGAACTCACTATTTCCGAAATCGCCTACAAAACAGGATTCTCTTCCCCGAATTATTTCTCCACTGTTTTTAAAAACAAGTTTGGTGTTTCGCCCAATGTATTCAGGAAGAGTGCGGGTGAAGAGTAGTCTTAATTTTAAATACCTGAATGGTTTAAGCTTTGCTTGTTCGAATAAAATACTATTTGTACGATCCTAATATTTGTCTAAAAAAAAAGAGTTTAAATTTCTTTAATCTGACGATAATTCTTAGTTAATCTCCTCAAACCAATAATCCTTCACACTGCATAAAAAGCTCAGAAACTACGTAACAATTTTGTAGATTGATGTTACATTTTTGAATCAATAATCTAATTTATCGAAACAATTAAATTTTAAATAACTGATTATCATTTAATTATTAAATGTTAACAAATAGTTAACCTTGACGAAATATTTTGTTACATAATTAGACCTTCGGATTACTATCTCAGGATATATTAGCCACAAACAAATTAATAATTCTTTATATGAATAAAATTTTGATGTGGTCTGTTACCGCAGCATTGGCAGGATTTCTCTTCGGGTTTGATGTGGTTGTGATTTCCGGTGCCGATAAAAAACTACAGTTACTCTGGCATAGTTCAGATGCTTTTCACGGAGCAGTAGTAATGGGAATGGCATTATGGGGAACGGTTATTGGTGCTATCTTCGGCGGAATCCCGACCAATAAGTTTGGACGCAAAAAGACACTTCTGGCAATCGGTATTTTGTATGCCTTGTCAGCAATAGGGACGGCTTTTTCTAATGATCCATATGTGTTTGCATTCTTCAGATTTATGGGCGGTCTGGGTGTCGGTGCATCTACCATTGCTGCACCGGCCTATATTTCTGAAATTGCTCCTGCAAAAGACCGTGGCAGACTGGTTTCTTTATATCAGTTCAATATCGTTTTAGGAATTTTAGTAGCGTTTTTATCCAATTATCTACTCAGCGGAATCGGTGATGACGATTGGCGCTGGATGCTCGGGGTACAGTCGATTCCGGCAACAATATATACTTTGTGTGTTTTCATAATTCCGGAAAGTCCAAGATGGCTTGTTTCTAAAGGTAGAATGGACGAGGCCAAAAAAGTAATGGAAATCGTGAGTCCCGATCAGGATTCCCAAACAATTATCACTCAAATGGAAGACGATCACGCGGATGGGCCAAAAGAAAACATCTTTATGAAAAAATACCGTTTCCCTTTGATTTTGGCTTTCCTTGTTGCATTTTTCAACCAAATGTCGGGTATTAATGCGTTTTTGTATTACGCCCCAAGAATATTTGGAGAGGCAGGTCTTGGCGAGAAAACATCGCTTCTTAGTAGCATCGGCATCGGGATTGTGAATATGGTCTTTACCTTAGTAGGTGTCAACCTAATTGATAAAGTTGGAAGAAGAACTTTGATGTTAATTGGCTCCATAGGATATATTATTTCGTTGGGACTGGTTTCAATGGCTTTCTATTTCCATTGGACTGGCTTGGCGATTCCTATATTTTTGTTCCTGTTCATCGCCTCACACGCCATTGGTCAGGGAACAGTAATTTGGGTATTCATTTCCGAGATTTTTCCGAATCATCTTCGAGCATCCGGACAGGCTTTTGGAAGTTCTACGCACTGGGTTTTGGCGGCAATAATTCCGTCGCTTATTCCAACATTATTCTCAACCATAGGAGCCGGAACTGTATTTCTGGTCTTTACAATCGCTATGATATTCCAATTATTGTTTGTCATTTTTATGATGCCCGAAACAAAAGGTGTTTCTCTGGAAAAACTCAGCAAAACATTAACTAAAGATTAGATAAATTCTTTCAAGCACTTAATCTGAGACAAACAAGAAAATAATTCAATGAAAAAAATAATATCAACTGTGATCATCGCTGTCCTGATGTATTCATGTTTAAATGCGCAGTCAAATTCTAATCCATCGGAAGAGCAGCTTTACCGTCCTAACTTTCATTTTACGCCTAAGAAAGGCTGGATGAACGATCCAAACGGACTCTACTACAAAGATGGCGTTTACAATCTCTTTTTCCAATATTTTCCAGATGGAAACAAATGGGGACCAATGCATTGGGGACACGCTACCAGCAAGGATTTGGTAAAATGGGAAGAACAACCTGTTGCGCTTTATCCTGATGACTTAGGCTATATTTTCTCAGGAAGTGCTGTTGTGGATAAAAACAATAGTTCCGGTTTCGGAGATTCCAAACATAATCCTGTGGTTGCAATTTATACCTATCACAATCCAAATCGTGAAAAAGATGGTAAAATCGATGTAGAATCTCAGGGAATCGCTTATTCTCTTGATAATAGCAAAACCTGGACAAAGTATGCTGCAAATCCTATTCTCAAAAACCCAGGAATCCGTGATTTCCGGGATCCGAAAGTATTTTGGGATACTAAAAGACAGCAGTGGGTAATGGCTTTAGCAGCGCAAGACAGAGCACATTTCTACACTTCAAAAAACCTGAAAGACTGGACTTTCCAATCAGAATTTGGGAAAGATTTGGGTGGCCACGGTGGCGTTTGGGAATGTCCTGATTTATTTCCATTGAAAGTTGAAGGTTCAAACGAGGAAAAATGGGTGTTGATTGTCAATATAAATCCAGGCGGACCAAATCATGGTTCTGCAGGCCAATATTTTATCGGCGATTTTGACGGAAAAACATTTAAAACAGATGAGCATTTTACCAAACAACTTAACAAAGAAAAAGCAGCTTGGCTGGATTGGGGGAAGGATAATTATGCAAGTGTTTCTTTTGACAATGTTCCGGAGAATAAGAGAGTTATTATTGGCTGGATGAGCAACTGGGAATATGCACAGGAAGTTCCAACAGAAATGTGGAGAAGCAGTATGACCGTGGCGAGGGAGGTTTCCCTCAAAAAAACAAAAGACGGTTATATTCTTAAAAATGTTCCTGTAGCTCAGCTAAAACAATATCAGGGAAAATCAATACAGAAAACTATCAATCTAAAAACTGAAAATCAATTGGTCAGTAAATCGGAGATTGACCTTAGCAAAGCTGTTATCGATTTAGATTTAAAGAAAATGGCGAATGCAAAGTATACATTCGCTCTTAAAAATACCTTGGGAGAAGAATTGATTTTCGGGATTGATAACAAAACAAAGGAATTGTTCATAGACCGCTCTAAATCTGGGAAAACAAATTTCGGGAAAAATTATGCAACGCTTGTTACCAAAGCCCCTCTCAATCAGGTTTATTCTACTGCGAAAATGAAGCTGATTATCGACAAAACTTCCATCGAAATCTTCTTTAATAAAGGCGAAAAAGTTCTGACCGAAATCTTCTTCCCGAACGAAAATTTCTCAGAACTGACTTTATCGACAGACACAAAGGGAGGTATTTTGAGTCTAAATGCTCATCAGATTAACATCAAATAAAAAAACTATATCATAATGAAGAAATATAAAATTGCAGTTGCCTTTTGTCTTCTTCCGTTTTCCTATGTTTTTGCACAGGAAATTGTCAAGGGAAAGGTGCTTTCGCCAGCTCAAAAACCACTGAGCGGCGTTACCATAACCGTTTCAGAAACTGGCGCAAGTACAACAACAGATAGTAGCGGAACATTCCAGATCAATGATTTGAAAAAAGGAAACACGCTGGTTTTCACTTATCCCGATTATTCCACTCAGGAAGTTGTTGTGGATGAGAAAACTATTCTCAATATTGTTCTTGCTGCTGATAAGGTAAAGAACATTGACGAGGTTGTAGTCACTGGATATACCAAGCAGAAAAAGGCGGATATCACTGGTGCTGTTTCTATCGTTGATATGAAAGATTTGAACAAGCAGGGCGAACCCAATCCAATCAAATCATTACAGGGAAGGGTCGCAGGTATGAATATTTCTACTGATGGCTCGCCTTCTGGTGGAAATACCAAAGTCCTCATCCGCGGTGTCGGAACTTTGAACAATACCGACCCGCTTTATGTCATAGACGGTGTACCAACAAAAGCAGGAATGCACGAACTGAATCCCGGTGACATTGAATCAATGCAGGTGTTGAAAGATGCCTCATCAGCAAGTATATACGGTTCAAGAGCTGCAAACGGCGTCATTATCATTACCACAAAAAAAGGTAAGAAAGGCAAGATGAGAATCGACCTGAATTATTACACCGCCTTTTCCCAATATACCAAAAAAACAGAAGTTCTGAATGCAAAACAGTTTGGAGAGGTGCTTTGGCAAGCAAATATAAACGACGGCCTGAATCCTAATACCAATAATCTAAGCTATAATTTTGATTGGGGCGTTCAGAATGGTGTTCCGACGCTATACAACAGTTTCGTTCCTGAATATCTGGATGCTGCAAAAACCATCAAATCGGCTAATACGAATTGGTACGATGAGGTTTCTCAGACCGGCGTTGCCAATTCATTGGATGTTTCGGCTTCCAGTGCGTCGGACAAAGGTTCTTACTACTTTTCGATGGGATATTATGACAATGACGGCATCGTGAAGTTGACCAATTTTAAAAGATTGTCTGCCCGTGTGAACACTTCTTATAATTTCTTCGATGGTAAATTAAAAATCGGGGAAAACTTCACCTATACTAAAACCAATGAACTGATGGATCCGGGCGTTTTGGATCCTGCTTTGAGAGCGTTGCCGATTATTCCTGTTCATACTGTTGACGGAATCGGATGGGGCGGCCCGGTAGGCGGGATGAATGACCGTCAGAATCCAGTTCGTCTTTTAGACTATAACAAAGACAACGGCTACAGATACCAAAGGTTTTTCGGAAATGTGTATGTAGAATTGCAACCTGCGAAAAACCTAACACTGAAATCCAGTTTCGGAGTCGATTTTTCTAATTATTATAAAAGAATGCTGCAAAGAAGCTATGTTTCCGGATATCTTCAGAACAAAACCAACGCGGTAAATATTGACCAGTCGGATACTGAAAAATGGACCTGGACCAACACAGCTCAATATACTGCCAAAGCTGGAAATCATCATTTTGATTTATTGGGAGGAATGGAAATGTATAAGGATAACTACAATAATACATGGCTCAGAAAAGAAGGATTTCTGATAGAAACACCAGATTATATGTATCCTGATGCAGGAACGGGAGATGCCTTCAACGGGGGGAGTTCTACTTACTACAATTTGTTATCGTACTTCGGCAAGTTTTCTTATGATTATGATAATCGATATTTATTTTCTGCAACAGTACGTTATGATGGCTCATCCAGATTCGGAAAAAATAACCGTTTCGGGACATTTCCGGCATTTTCGGCGGGTTGGAGAATCAACAAAGAAGATTTTGCACAAAAGGTGATTCCGTTTTTCTCAGATTTGCGGCTGAGAGCAGGTGGGGGACAGACAGGAAATCAGGAAATCAGCAACTCGGCGGTTTATTCGCTTTACATTGCTAATTATGCAGGTGGTAATCCGACCTGGGCAACTTCCTACGGAACGGCTTACGATATTTCGGGTGTTGGTAGCGGCTTGTTGCCTTCGGGATTTATTGCCACTCAAACAAAAAATGATGATTTGAGATGGGAAACGACCACGCAGACGAATCTTGGTTTAGATTTTGGATTTTTTAATCAGAAACTGACGGGAAGTGTTGATGTTTATAAAAAAGATACCAAAGATATTCTGGTTTTACCTCCTTATCTAGGCGTGATTGGAGAAGGGGGTGACCGCTGGATCAACGGTGCATCAATGGAAAACAAAGGGATTGAAGTCGCTTTGGGTTATCAGGACAAGACTTCCGGCGGATTTGGCTACGAAATTTCAGGAAATTTCTCAATGAATCGCAACAAAATCACGGAATTACCACAATCCGTTATCAACAATTATGGTGGAAACGGAACCACGGATAATATTCTTGGAAGACCAATCAACTCAATGTATGGTTATGTTGCCGATGGACTTTTCAGAACGCAGTCCGAAGTTGATAATTCTGCAACTCAATCAGGAAAAGGTCTAGGAAGAATACGTTATGCTGATTTGAATGGTGATGGTACCATAGATGACAAAGACAGAACTTGGATTGGAAACCCGAATCCGGGATTTATGTATGGCGTTAATCTTAATTTCTCCTACAAAAATTTCGATTTGTCTACCTTTTGGCAAGGCATCGGCGATGTGGATATTATCAACGCTAAAAAATACCAGACTGACTTCTGGAGCGTAGATGATGTTGGCTCCAATAAAGGGACAAGGCTTCTTAATGCGTGGTCGCCACAAAATCCAAACTCTGATATTCCGGCGCTTACAACGGTTGACAGCAATGCGGAATCCAGATTTTCCTCATATTATGTAGAGAATGGAAGCTATATGAAATTAAGAGTTTTACAGCTGGGTTACAGTATTCCGAAAGATATTTTGGAGCAATATAAAATTACCAATTTCAGGATTTATATCAGCGCACAGAATCTTCTGACCATCAAATCCAAAAGCTTTACAGGCATCGACCCGGAAACACCGGCTTTCGGTTATCCGCTTCCGTTGACCATCAATTTTGGAGTTAACCTATCCCTTTAAATTTTAAAATTAAAACAATGAAAAAATATATACTTCTAACAATAGCCTCCGCATTTTTGCTTGGAACAGCTTCCTGCAACGATTTTCTAGACAATCAGCCAAGAGGCGTGCTTTCCGAAGCAGATGTGGTGACACCTCAGAATGTCGACGGCTTTGTGGTTGCAGCGTATGCATCTCTCGGAAACGACCATTATGATACTCCTTTCAGTCTTTGGCCTTATGGAAATGTACGTTCGGACGATGCCTACAAAGGCGGAAGCGGAACCAATGATATCCAGACATTTCACTTTTTTGAAATTTCCAATAATATCCGTTCGGATTTCGGCGAATTAGACCGTCTGTGGTACCTGCATTATGTGGGGATCGGACGATGCAACAAAGCGATTGCAGCGCTTAACCAACTTTCCGAAGCGCAGTATCCAAATAAACAGAAACGTATTGCCGAAATGAAATTCGTAAGAGGTCATTTTTATTTTTTACTGAAAACCCTCTTCAAATACGTTCCTTACGTGGATGAGAACACACCGATTGAAGATTATCCTAAAATCTCCAACCGTGCAAAAACCGACCAACAATTATGGGATGCTATCGCTTCCAATTTTGAAGATGCCGCCGCCAATTTGCCTGCAACACAATCCGAAGTCGGAAGACCAAAGAAAAGTGCGGCTTATGCTTATTTGGCAAAAGTAAGATTGTATCAGGCGTATGAGCAGGACGATAATTATACGGTGACTCAAATCAATCCGATAACGCTTCAGAAATCTATTGATGCGGCCAATCAGGTGATTGGAAATTATACATTGGAATCAGATTTTGGGTACAATTTCCTTCCGGGAACGCACGAGAACGGTCCGGAATCCGTTTTTTCCATTCAATATTCCGACAACGACGGAACACTTTTCGGGAGACTGAATTACGGCGATGTGCTGTCTTTGCCACAAGGTTTGGGCTGTTGTGATTTTCACAAGCCAAGCCAGAATCTGGTGAATGCTTTCAAGACAACACCTCAGGGATTACCTATGTTCGATACCTATAACGATACGGATCTGAATTACAATCAGCTCAACAATTATAAAGTAGACCCAAGACTTTATCATACGGTTGCTTTGCCGGGATTGCCTTGGAAATATGAGGAAAACAAGATCTATCAGGAAAGCTGGAACCGAAGCCCTGGAACTTACGGTTATTATGCTTCTTTAAAAGAAAATGTACCGGTTGGCTGTGGCTGTACCGTCAATGTAGATCCGTTCTACGGCAATTCCAAAAACAGGATCATCATCCGTTATTCCGATGTTTTGCTGATGAAAGCCGAAGCATTAATTGAACTCGGACAAATCAACGAAGCATTGCCATTGATCAATCAGGTGAGACAACGTGCTGCAAATAGTACAGTATTGACAGGAAGTTATACTACAAATAATCTTATCAGCCAATATCAGCCGGGAGTGAACTGTACTTGGAATCAGGATTTTGCAAGAAAAGCCCTACGATGGGAGCGCAGAATGGAATTTGCAATGGAAGGAAGCCGTTTTTTCGATCTGGTGAGATGGGGAACTGCGGCAGGTACGATGAACACCTATTACTCCGTGGAAAAAACGAAAAGGTCTTACTATTCTCAGGCAGGATTTGACCACGGAATCGAAGAATACTGCCCGATTCCATTAGCTCAGATCAATTTCAGCCAGGGGTTGTACAAACAGAATAACGGTTACTAAAACGAAAGATTTATGAAAACAATATTTAATAAATTTCAGACATTCATTATTTTGCTTGTTTCTACAGTATTGGTCTGGTCTTGCGACAACAATATGGAAGATGGGCTGGCAACGGATGTTTCGGTGAATATATCTTCCTTTACAGTAAACGGCGTTTCGGGAGACATCGATAATAAAAACGATAAAATCACGGTAACACTTCCTTTTGGAACGAATGTGAAAGCTTTATCTCCGATAATAGAAATTCCGCAAGGTTCTATAATTTCCCCAGTTTCGGGAGCTGTGATTGATTTTTCACAGCCTATTAAATTCAGAGTGAAGAACGGTAATATTTATAAGGATTATCAGGTAACGGTTCAGGCACAGGTCCCGATTATCAGTTTTAAAATCAACGGATTATCGGCAACGATCAACCATTCCAGCAAAACGATTTTACTCACAATGCCGGAAGGAACGAATCTTACTGCATTGAATCCAATAATAGAAGTAGCAAACGGTGTAAGCATCAATCCTGCGTCTGGAACGACAATTAATTTCAGCAGCCCTGTACAGTTTACCGTTTCCAATGCAAATCTGACTGAAATCTACACCGCAAAAGTAACCACTCCGGTTTCAGGACCAACAGTGGCTTTCCTCGGAACGGCAGCAACCAGAACAGGCCTTACCAATCCTGATGAAATCGCAGCTTCCGACTGGCTATTCGGAAAATTTTCCGGAGCGGTTTATGTTTCAATGACAGATGTGGCGAATGGTGCCGTCAACCTTACGGGAATCAATGTGATCTGGTGGCATTTTGATTCCGCTACCGCTTTACCGGGTGAGGCACTGAATGCAAATGTGACTTCCAAAATCAAAACCTATTTGAATGCGGGCGGAAATATTCTCCTGACAGGATTTGCTGCTCAATACGTGGATGCTCTGGGAATTGTGCCTTCAGGAAAAGGACCTAACAACGTTTTCGGGGATTTCTTACCGAACGGATTTGTAGATGCGGGAAGTGATTGGGGAATTTCTTTCAAAGGTCACGAAACACACCCTGTTTTTGACGGGCTTCAGACCTATGAATCCGGGAAGGCCAATTTCCTTCAGAAAGGAACATTCAGATTAAATCACACTGCGTGGTGGTTCTTGCCGGATTGGGGTGGTTATGTGAACGGAGCCGGATGGAGAACGCAAACAGGGGGAAACAACCTAGCCAGTGAAGCCTGGGACAATACTCTGGATGGTCGTGTTGCTATCGCTGAATTTCCAAGCGGAACTGCCAATAAAAAGTGTATCACCATCTCAATGGGTGCTTACGACTGGTACAACGAAACCTCGAATGGAACCCCAAGCCAGCCGAACGTATTTTTGGATAATATCAAAAAAATCACGGAGAACAGCCTAAATTATCTTGTAACGAATTAATATCAGAATCAATGACAATCAGAAAAATATATTTAGCATCTGTGATGGCTCTGGCAACATTTTCCTGCCAAAATAATGATTCAGTGACAGATGTGAATCCGGAGGATATTTTCAAACAGACGAATATCTTTCCGCAGCCGCCCAATCAGTGGATAGGAAATACTAATCCTTATTATACAGCCGGTTTTGTTGGCGATGTAATGCCATATTACGAAAACGGGAAATTTCATCTTTTCTTTCTGCACGATGCTAAAACCAAACCTGCAGGCGAAGGATTTCACGATATTCATAGCTTTGAGACGACCAATTTTAAGGATTTTACTTATCTGGGGAGACAAATTTCCTACGGGACTGCCTCTGAGCCGGATTTCGGTGTAGGGACAGGAAGTCTGGTGAAAGTAGGGAATATGTATTATTACTATTATACTGGGCATAATGAGGTTGTTTCCTTTTTATCGGGTAATCCGAGGGAAAGTGTGCTTCTGGCAACAAGTAATGATATGAAAAACTGGACGAAAGTGAAAAGTTTTAAAATCACTGCTCCGGCTGGTTATTATGATTATGAATTCCGAGATCCGCACGTTTTTTTCAATACGGAAGACGGAAAATACTGGATGCTGGTTTCTGCGCAGACTTCGGCCAAAAAAGCGGTTGTGCTGAAATTTACAACAACCAATCCTGCAAGCGGAAACTGGTCGGTGGAAAATCCTATTTATACGACAACTTCTTCAGAAAATTATATTATGCTGGAATGTCCGGACCTTTTCAAAATGGGCAATTACTGGTATCTTGTTTTCTCGGAAAACTGGAGCAGCAACAGTGGAACACATTACAGAATAGCCACTTCGCCAAACGGACCTTGGACAACACCTGCGAATGACCGGTTAGATGGCTCTTATCTCTATGCAGCGAAAACCGTTTCGGACAATACCGACCGCTATCTGGTGGGCTGGACTGCCAGAAAAGTCCCCGAAAGCAATACCGGCGGAAAAGACTGGGCAGGAAATCTCGTAGCACATCAACTCGTTCAAAATCCTGATGGAACATTGGGAGTAAAACCTATTTCTGCCTTGCAGTCTGTATTTATACAAAATACTCCGCTTTTCGTAGATAAGATTACAGGTAATGCTTCTCAGAACGGGAATAGCTTTAATCTTCCTGCGAATTCCCAGGTAATGTTCGGGAAGCTTCAGAAAGCCAATCAGATCAGCTTTACCCTGAATACTGCGGCAAACGGAAAATCAGGATTGATCCTGGCGCAGGATAATGATGGAAAAAGTGGTTTTAAAATTTCATTTGAACCTTCTTCTAACAGAATGGCGAGTTATGTAATGAATACCGGAAACGAGGATTTTGTTGACTCCTATCCGTTGTCCGGGATTTCAGGAACTACTTATAATGTAACAGCCTTTATCAGCAATGATGTTTGTGTGGTCTATGTGAATGATAAGTTGGCGTTCAGCAACCGAGTATACGATGTTGTTAACAAAAAATGGAGTATTTTTGGTACTGCAGAGAGTTCATTCAGTAATATTAATGTCAAAAATCCTTAATTAATGTTTCTTAATAAAAAAATAAATGTGGTCAGCTTCGGAGAGGTGCTCTTCGATGTGTTTGGAGAAGAAAAGAAAATCGGCGGTGCTCCGCTTAATCTGGCACTCAGAACGGCATCTTTCGGATTTCCGGTGGCGATGATAAGTGCCGTTGGCAATGATGAGGACGGAAAGGTAATTTGTGACTACGCCAGGGAAAATCTGCTTGATACCAGCGGAATCATCACAACCCAGGGTTATGATACAGGTATTGTTCAGGTAACATTAAATGAACGTGGTTCCGCAACTTATGAAATTAAATTTCCATCTGCCTGGGATTTTATTGAAACCAATGAAAATACTCAGAATATCGTAAAAAATGCCGATGTCTTTTTTTACGGAAGTCTGGCTTGCAGGAATGATGCTTCAAAAAATACACTTTTCAGTCTACTGGATTCCAATCCTGAAATGTTTAAGGTTTTTGATGTGAATCTTAGGAAACCTTTCTACAATATTGAACTTCTTGAAAAATTGATGAACAAAGCGGATTTCATTAAATTTAATGATGAAGAAATCCTTGAAATTGCTGTTAAACTAGGTTTTAAATCAGAAAATCTGGAAGAAAACATCTGTTTCATTTCAGAAAAAACAAATACAGGCTCTGTCTGTGTTACTTTGGGAAAACACGGTTCTATATTACTTTGGAATAACAAATTTTACAGGCACGGCGGCTACCCTGTAAAAGTGGCTGATACTGTTGGAGCCGGTGATTCTTTTCTGGCGAGTCTGATTGCCAAATTGTTATCAGATCAAAACCCAGATGAAGCTCTTAATTTTGCAAGTGCTATCGGTGCTTTGGTAGCCAGCTATTCGGGAGCTAACCCTAATCTTGAGAATAAAGAAATTGAAAGTTTTATGAAAGAGAGGGCTTTATGAAATTTTAATTTAAAATTAGAATCACAAAAAAATGGCGCCAACTGTCTTTAGTTGGTGCCATTTGGCTTTATGTGTGACCAAGACGAGCGTATCTTCAAACACTTTTATCGATGATTTGATTCGTTTGAGCCAAATTAAACAAGAATTAGCTATAATTAATTTGGGCTTTCATTTCTAATATTTTGCAATTTAATTTTTAGGTTTTGGGAATAGTGGGAATTGGCATAATTTGACTTTATTATATTTCGATTGTCTTCTACCTTTTCATAAAGGTTTTACGAAGTTATATTTAATTTATATAATGATATAACTTGTTACATTCAAATATAGTTCCTTTATTTTTTTTACTAATGATTTTAAAAGATTAATTATGAATACTATATCAAAATGTAATTATCATTTACATTTTGATGATTTTTTTATTATCTTTAAGCAAATGAAAATTCATACAATTTTACTGATATGAATTAGACTATCTCTGTTTTTTCTTTCATCATTTTGAATTCCAAAATGTTGGGTTCTCAATGATAAATTAGTTTTTGCAGAAAATATTAAAATTATGAGATTCAGGAAAATTCTACTTGCCTCACTTCTGATTTTTTCTTCCAAAATGCTTTGTCAGCAATATACATTGAAGGAATGTATAGAAAAAGGAAAGCAAAATAATGTCGTTATAA
>Ga0308158_10003136_pt1 | contig 14846 bp, 12 predicted proteins | sample PhyBR2_FD_201038 | JGI IMG/M metagenome (GOLD analysis project Ga0308158, IMG submission 201038) | Phyllosphere microbial communities from UC Gill Tract Community Farm, Albany, California, United States - DLSLB.R2 | ecosystem: Host-associated > Plants > Phyllosphere > Unclassified | place: USA... | reverse complement strand
TGAGCTGCCGCCAGACAGGTACGCCTCGTTGATCACGACGCCCGTGCCGGCGACGTCGGCCATGGCGGGGGCGGCGATGAGCGTTCCCATGCTCATCGTGAACGCCGTGGTCAGCGCGAGCGCCGCGATGCGCCCCCGCTTCCTCTGTGATGCGACGGGAACCGCGCGGTTCCGGTCAGCGGGGTCGGGCATCATGTATGCGGTCTCCTCGTTCAGGGTAGGTCGACGGATCTCGTGGATCCGTCTTCGCGTGCACGAGGTCGCGCACGCGCATGAATGTGACCATAGGCCCGACTCCGGACATCGGGCAAGCAGTTTCGCCGGCCCGTCACCGGATGGTCACCGAGTGGACGCCTCAGGCGCGGGAGTCCTCGAATTCCTCGACCTCGCGCTCCCAGGCGTCCTTCGCCAGGCGATACCAGAGGTAGAACGCGAACCCGGCGAAGATCGCCCATTCGGCCGCGTAGAAGATGTTGAGCCAGTTGATCGGCGACTTCTCGGCCGGCGCCGGCGAGTGGATGTCGACCAGGCCGTCCGGAGCCCTGAGGGATGCGAGATACGGGCGGTACACGGCGAGCTGCTCGACATCGTGCCACTGCCCGAGCAGCGCCGCAGGCGACATCCGGGTCAGAGCGAAGATGTCGTCGGCAGGCGGCAGCTCGACGCCCTCGTCGTCGATGAGCCGTCCCGTCAGCTCGACTTCGGTGACGTACTGTCGCGCGAGGGCCGCAGCGGCGGCATCCGCCTGCTCGCGGGTCGGAGCCCAGCCCAGCGCGACCGCGATCGACGCGCGATCGGCGACCCGCAGCTGGCCCGTCACCCAGTACCCCTCTTCGCCCTCGTTGAATCTCGAGGAGATCACGATGAAGTCCTCGGCGATCCACTCGCCGCTCGTCGTGACCTTCTGACCGCCGAGCGGCTCGGGGAGGTACTGCCCCGGCTCGATCACGTCGTCGATCGGACGCACCTGCTCGGTCGCCCCCGGGGCGGGCGGGTCGGTGTCGATCGCGCGGGCGAGCTGCCACTGGCCGAGCCAGGCGAAGACACCGGCGACGACGAGGCACAGCACGAGCACGCCGATCCAGCGCCCGCGCAGCATGACCTCACGCAGCGTCGGCGGGAACTCCTGCGGCGTGGCCGGCTGAGACTCGGTCATCCCAGCTCGTAGGGGGCGAGCACGACCTCGACCCGCTGGAACTCCTTCAGGTCGGAGTATCCGGTGGTCGCCATCGACTTGCGCAGCGCGCCGATGAGGTTGGCCGTGCCGTCGGCGACGGGCGCCGGACCGAAGAGGATCTGCTCGAGGTCGGCGACGCGCTCGACCTCGACGCGACGTCCGCGGGGCAGCTCGGGGTGGTGCGCTTCCGCACCCCAGTGGAAGCCCTGACCGGGAGCGTCGGTCGCCCGCGACAGCGCGACGCCCAGCATCACGGCATCCGCTCCCATCGCGAGAGCCTTCACCATGTCGCCAGAGGTGCCGACGCCGCCGTCGGCGATCACGTGCACGTAGCGTCCGCCCGACTCGTCGAGGTAGTCGCGGCGAGCCGCCGCGACGTCCGACACGGCGGTCGCCATGGGGGCGTGGATGCCGAGGGTCACGCGCGTGGTCGACGCCGCTCCCCCGCCGAAGCCGACCAGCACGCCGGCCGCCCCGGTGCGCATCAGGTGCAGGGCCGCGGTGTACGTCGACGCGCCGCCGACGATGACGGGAACGTCGAGGTCGTAGATGAACTTCTTCAGATTGAGCGGCTCGACGGCGCTCGAGACGTGCTCGGCCGACACGGTCGTGCCGCGGATCACGAAGAGGTCGACGCCGGCGGCGACGACGGTCTCGTACAGCTCCTGCGTGCGCTGCGGGGTCAGCGAGCCGGCGACCGTGACGCCCGCCTCGCGGATCTCGGCCAGACGCTGCTTGACCAGTTCGGGCTTGATCGGCTCGGAGTACAGCTGCTGCATGCGCACGGTCGCGCTCTCGGCGGGCAGCGCGGCGATCTCGTCGAGCATCGGCTGCGGGTCGTCGTAGCGGGTCCACAGGCCTTCGAGATCGAGCACTCCCAGCCCGCCGAGCTTGCCCAGCTTGATGGCCGTCGCGGGGCTGACGACCGAGTCCATCGGTGCGCCGAGCACCGGGATGTCGAACTGGAACGCGTCGATCGTCCACGCCGTCGAGACGTCGGACGGGTTGCGGGTCCGTCGCGATGGAACCACCGCGATGTCGTCGAACGTGTACGCGCGGCGCGCGCGCTTGCCTCGGCCGATCTCGATGTCCATGCTCACCCCTCCAGCCTACCCGTGGTGGTCGGGGCACCCTGTTCTGGCTCCTTCGCCGGCTCAGCGAGCGCGCACCACCCGCCGCTCGTCCCACACGGGCTGCTCCGACTCGTACACCTCGCCGTCCTGCCCGAACACGAGGAAGCGGTCGAAGGAGCGCGCGAACCACCGGTCGTGCGTCACGGCGACGACCGTGCCCTCGAAGCGAGCGATGGCCTGCTCGAGCGCCTCGGCCGATTCGAGATCGAGATTGTCGGTGGGCTCGTCGAGCAGCAGCAGCGTCGCGCCGCTCAGTTCGAGCAGCAGCACCTGGAACCGCGCCTGCTGGCCACCGGACAGCTGGTCGAACGCCTGCTGCGCCTGACGGACCAGACCGTAGCGATCGAGCGCCGAGCTCGCGGCGTCGCGCGGCAGCCCCGCACGCCGGTCGTCACCCCGGTGCAGGATGTCGAGCAGGGTGCGGCCGACGAACTCCGGATGCGCGTGGGTCTGGGCGAACAGACCGGGAACGACCCGCGCGCCGAGAGTCGCCGCGCCGGTGTGCGCGACGGGATCGAGCGCCTGCGCCGCATCGGTCAGATGCCCGTGCGTCGGGTCCGGATCGCTGCCACCGCCCGCGAGCAGACGAAGGAAGTGCGACTTGCCCGATCCGTTCGAGCCGAGCACCGCCACCCGGTCGCCGAACCAGATCTCCGCGTCGAACGGCTTCATCAGTCCGATCAGCTCGAGTCCTGAGCAGACGATCGCACGCTTGCCGGTGCGCGCGCCGCGCAGCCGCATGTCGAAGTCCTGCGCAGGCGGACGCTCTTCGGGGGGACCGGCGTCTTCGAACCACTTCAGGCGGGTCTGCGCGGCCCTGTACCGCGACGCGAACCCGTCGTTCGCGGTCGCCTTGACCTTCAGCGTCGCGACCAGCTTCCTCAGCTTCTCGTGCTGCTCGTCCCAGCGCCGGCGCAGCTCGTCGAGCCGTTCCATCCGCTCATCCCGCGCCCGGTGGTAGCTGCGGAACCCGCCGCCGTGCACCCACGCCACGGCGCCCGCTCCCCCGACCTCCAGCGTCACGATGCGGTCGGCGGCGCGGGCGAGCAGCTCACGGTCGTGCGACACGAGCAGCACCGTCTTCGGCGTCTCGCGCAGGCGCTGCTCGAGCCAGCGCTTGCCGGGCACGTCGAGGTAGTTGTCGGGTTCGTCGAGCAGCAGCACGTCGTCGGGGCCGCGCAGCAGCGCCTCCAGCGCCAGCCGCTTCTGCTCACCGCCCGAGAGGGTGTCGAGATCGCGGAACCGCGCCCGCTCGAACGGGACGCCGAGGGCCGACATCGTGCACTGATCCCACACGGTCTCGTGCTCGTACCCGCCCGCATCCGCGTAATCGGCGATCGCGGTCGCGTATCGCATCTGCGTGCGCTCGGTGTCGTCCTCTATCAGCGCGTTCTCGGCCGCGTCGAGCGCTTCGGCCGCGGTGCGGATCCGCGCCGGCGCGACCCGGATCAGCAGGTCGTGCACCGTCGTTCCCGGCTCCCCGTGGCCGACGAACTGATCCATCACGCCGAGTGATCCGTCGATCGTGACGACCCCGGCGTCCGGTGAGAGCTCGCCGCGGATGATCCGCAGCATGGTCGACTTGCCCGCCCCGTTCGGGCCGATCAGAGCGCTGGTGGAACCGGCGCTGACGCGGAACGTCACCTCGTCGAGCAGCGGACGTCCGTCAGGGAGGGTCAGCGCGACGGCGCTGACATCGATGTGGCCCACCGTGGGCTCCTTCCGCCCGCCCTGTCGAGCAGCGAGCCGACCAGGCTATCAGTCGTCGGCGCCGCGCCGCACCACTCACCGAGAACGCGCTGGTTCGCGAGAACAGGCCGGGTTCCCCGCATCCGTCCTGTGCTGCACAACCCGCCTGTTCGGGCGGCAGACGCTCTGCCGTCATGTTCTCGGCTGGAGCCGGATCACGGCTCCGACATGCGTGCGAGCAGCTCGGTGAGCAGCGCCTCGGCTACGGGCCGCGGCAGCTGCTCGATCAGCGCCATGAGCATCGCCATCGGCTGCTCGGCCGACACCGAACCGGCGCCGGCGAGGCGCAGCAGACGCCAGGCGGCAGTGGGGCCGGGCACGCGCCCGCCCTCGCCATAGCCGAGAGCACGCAGCGCCACGAGCAGCGCCCGCGGATCGGCCGGTGCGCGGCCTCGCACGTCGTCGGCGGCCGTGGCGAGCGCGTCGACGAACTCCCCCGCCCGGCGCTCGAGAACCGGGGTCAGCGTCAGGTGGGCGCTGTGGGCGATACGAACGCCATCGCTCTGCGTCAGCCCTGGTTGGTGCTGGATCTTCCAGCCGTATCGGACCATCGCGTCGGCCAGACGATGCGGATCGACGCGCTGAGAAGGCGGCACACCGTCATCCGCCCCGAGGGCGATCGCCGGTCCGGTGGGGTCGCCGATCACCCGCAGGCCGGGGATGCGCTCGACGGCCTGTCTGACCTCGAGCGCGATCCGGTGGATCGACCCGGTCAGCGAGCGATATCCGTCGTCGCCGAGATGCTGCGTGATCGCCCACGCAGCCGCCAGAGGCGACGCCGATCGTGAGCCGAGCAGGGTGGGGTTCACGACCGGATACCCCGCCCACGCGGTCGTCGCGAAGAACTGCGCACGGTGCCGCCGCCGGCCGCGCTGCAGCAGCACCGACACGCCCTTGGGGGCGTACCCGAACTTGTGCAGGTCGGCCGAGATGCTCGTCACTCCTGGTACGCGGAAGTCCCACTCAGGAAGACCGGGCCACCAGGGCAGCACGAATCCGCCGAAGCAGGAGTCGACGTGGCAGGAGATGCCCCGGGCGGATGCCGCTGCCGCGACCTCGGCGATCGGATCGAGCGCTCCGGTCGGATAGTTCGGGGCAGACACCACGACGAGCGCGACGTCGTCACCCATCCGTGAGATCAGGTCGGCTGCCGCCACCGCGCCGTCGGCTGAGCAGGGCACCGGATCGAAGTCGAGGTCGAACAGCTGGGCGGCTTTGATGAACGCGGCGTGCGCGGTGGCGGGAGCGACCAGGCGCGGACGTGCGGTCGAAGCCCAGTCCGAGTGCGATCTGCGCCACAGATCCCGGGCGGTCTTCGCCGCGAGCAGGCAGCTCTCGGTCCCGCCGCTGGTGACGGTGCCGACGACGGATGCGCCGCCGTGCAGCATCCGGCGGGCGAAGCGGATCACATCCCGCTCCATCGCGGCGATCGACGGGAACACCGTCGGGTCGAGTCCGTTCAGCGGACGCGCGAGGCGAGCGGCGGCGTCCGCGAGCTCGTCGAGCTCGTCGAGACCCGAGTCGTAGACGTACGACAGCACGCGTCCGCCGTGCGTCGGCGCATCGCCCGCGCGCAGACGCCGAAGGCGCTCGAGCACATCGCTCATGCCGATGTGCCCACGATGTCGTGCTCACGCAGCCGGTAGCGCGCGAGCACCACCAGGCTGATCAGCATGAGAACGGCCGGCAGCAGGCTGAAGGCCACCGCGATGCCCGCCACGGCAGCGTCGGGCTGCACAGCCTCGACCTCAGCGGTCGTCTCGATGTAGCCCGTCGCGGCGAGCACGATCGAGAGCACCGTCGCGCCGAGCGCCATGCCGGTCGTCTCGCCCGCCGTCCACACCCCGCTGAACACTCCCGACCTGTTGGCGCTGCCGACCGACGAGCGGTCATGCGCGATCACGTCGGGCAGCATCGCCATGGGCAGGGTCTGCATGCCCGCGTATGCGGCGCCGGCCAGGGCGACGGGCGCGAGGATCCACCACCCCGGCATCCAGACCATCAGTCCGAGAACGACCGTGGCGGCGAGGAAGACCGCGCTGGCGAGCCGGTACCCCCTCTCTTTGCCGACACGGTCGGCGACGAGCTTCCAGACGGGCGCCATCAGCAGGGCCGGCGCGATCAGCGCCACGAACAGCGGGGTCACCGCGCCCTCATCGCCCAGCACCCAGCGCGCCACGAACTGTGCGGCCGCGAGCATGAGCCCTGTCGCGAGCCCCTGCAGCATGAACGCGCCGAGCAGCACTCGGAACGGCTGGCTCTCGCGCAATGCGACGATGCCCTCACGGTAGTGCGTCGCGATCGACGCACCCGGGCGCACGGGCAGCGGAGGGCGGCTCGGCGCGACGGTCGACGCGACGAACAATCCGACGCCGAGCAGCACCGCGGCGACGGCGGCCATCACCAGGTACCCGAGCAGCGGATCGTCGGGGAACAGGCCGCGGATCTCGGGTCCGCCGGCTCCGAACAGCAGGATCGCCACCGTGAGCATGACCACGCGCCAGGTGAGCAGGCGCGTCCGCTCGCGATAGTCGTCTGTCAGCTCGGCGGGCAGCGCGATGTACGGCACCTGGAACAGGCTGAAGCATGTCGCTGCGAGCATGAACGCGATCAGCACCCATACCGCCGAGGCGACCGGGCCGATCCCTCCCGGCACGGCGAAGGTGAGCACGAACGCGATCGGCAGCCCGATCGATCCCAGGAGCATGAGTCCGCGCCGCGAACCGGAGCGCGCGAGAGCGGTGTCGCTGAGGCCCCCGATCACGGGATCGATCAGCACGTCCCACACCTTGGCGCCCGTGACGATCGCCCCTGCGGCGAGCGCCGTCACGCCCAGCGAGTCGGTGAGGTAGTAGACGAGAACCAGGCCGGGAAGCGTGGCGAACCCGCCCGTGCCGAGCGACCCGATCGCGTAGCGGGTTATCTGTCCCCTGGAGAGCGGATTCGACGCTGAGCCCATGGGGCTCACTCTAGTGGCGGCCTCGACGAGCGGATGGGGTGCCGGATGCCGTCAGACGAGCGCCCCCGACACCGGCACGGGGTTCGCGAAGAGGTCGAGCACGGGGCAGTGCTCGTCGACGACGGCGCGCAGGCGCTCGTACTCGTCAGCGCTGTTCGGGCCGGTGATGTCGACCCGCACGCGCACATCGTGGAATCCGGCGCGGCCCGACTCGTCGATGCCGAAGAGCTTGCGCACATCGAGGTCGCCCTCCGCGGTGATCGCGATGTCGTCGATCGTCAGCCCGAGTGCCTGCGCGTAGAGACGGAACACGACCACCTGGCACGACACGAGCGCGCCGAGAGCGTACTCGACCGGACTCGGCGCGGCGTCATCACCCGCGAGACCGGCCGGCTCGTCGACGAGGAATCGGTGCGTGCCCGAGGTGATCTCGGTGCCGACCGCACCGACCCCACGGCCCGTCACCCTGTACGTGAGGGCGGCATTCGCGGCGTCACGGGCGATGCGCTCGTTCCACGCCTCACCGGCCGTGGCGAGGCGCGCGGCGCGCTCATCGGCGGTGACGTCGGGGAGGACGGCGGTGAACTGGTCGCTGAGAAGAGTCATGCCGCGACCGTAATCGGGCATCCGGATGCCCTGCCAGCAGCCTCGTCATCGCCCGCAACACGGCGTCACGGGGTGTAACGCTCAGGCGGCGTAGCGGCCCGATGCGACGGCTTTCGCCCGGGCCTTCGCCGCCTCCTCCTCACGGTTCTTCGGCGGACGGGTCGCCACCAGGTCGTCGAGCAGGTGCTGGGTGACGTGCGCGATCTCGGCGACGGCACGGTCGAACGCCTCCTGATTGGCCTTCGACGGCTTCGTCGTGCCGGCGATCTTGCGCACGTACTGGAGGGCGGCCGCGTGCACCTCGTCCGAGGTGGCGGCGGGCTCGAAGTTGTGGAGGGTGTGGATGCTGCGGCACATGCCGTTCACGGTACGCCCGCGCCCAGGCGTGCGGAAGGGGCGGATGCCGCAGCATCCGCCCCTTCCGCTCGCTCGACCGGAGTCGGCAGGCGTCGACGCCGCTTCGCGGCATCGACCCGCCGCCGGCTCACTTCTTGTAGTTGGGCGCCTCGACGACGATCTGCACGTCGTGCGGGTGCGACTCCTTGAGACCTGCGGCGGTGATGCGCACGAAGCGGCCGCGGTTCTTGAGCTCTTCGATGGTGCGCGCGCCGACGTAGAACATCGACTGACGAAGCCCGCCGATCAGCTGGTACGCGACGGCCGAGACGGGCCCGCGGTACGGCACCTGACCCTCGATGCCCTCGGGGATCAGCTTGTCGTCGCTGGGCACATCGGCCTGGAAGTAGCGGTCCTTCGAGTACGAGGTCTGCTTGCCGCGAGTCTGCATCGCGCCGAGCGAGCCCATGCCCCGGTACTGCTTGAACTGCTTGCCGGACTGGAAGACGATCTCGCCCGGCGACTCGTCGGTGCCGGCGAGCAGCGAGCCGAGCATGACGGCGTCGGCGCCGGCGACCAGAGCCTTGGCGATGTCGCCCGAGTACTGCAGACCGCCGTCGGCGATCACCGGCACGCCGGCCGGACCGGCGGCGAGCGACGCCTCGTACACCGCGGTGACCTGCGGCACTCCGACACCGGCGACGACGCGGGTAGTGCAGATCGAGCCGGGGCCGACACCCACCTTGACGGCGTCGACGCCGGCGTCGACCAGCGCCTGGGCGCCCTCGCGGGTCGCGACGTTGCCGCCGATGATGTCGATGTGCGCGAACGACTCGTCGGCCTTCAGGCGCTTGACGAGGTCGATGACGCCCTGCGACTGGCCGTTGGCCGTGTCGACGACGAGGATGTCGACGCCCGCGTCACGCAGCGCCTCGGCGCGCTCCCACGCATCGCCGAAGAAGCCGATCGCTGCGCCGACGCGCAGGCGACCCTGGTCGTCCTTGGTGGCGAGCGGGTACTTCTCGCTCTTGTCGAAGTCCTTGATGGTGATGAGTCCGGCGAGCTTGCCGTTCTCGTCGATGAGCGGCAGCTTCTCGACGCGGTGCTTGGCGAACAGCGAGATGACCTCTCCGGCGGCGACGCCCACCTTCGCGGTGACGAGGTTCTCGCGGGTCATGACGTCCTTCACCAGGGTCGTCTGACGCTCGAAACCGGAGACGAAGCGCATGTCGCGGTTGGTGACGATGCCGACGAGCTTGCCTTCGTCGTCGACGACCGGCAGACCGGAGATGCGGTACTTCGCGCAGAGGTTGTCGACCTCTTCCACGGTCGCGTCGGCGGTGGTGGTGATGGGATCGGTGATCATGCCCGACTCGCTGCGCTTGACGCGGTCGACCTGCGCGGCCTGGTCGGCGATCGACAGGTTGCGGTGGAGGATGCCGATGCCGCCCTCGCGAGCCATCGCGATCGCCATGCGGGCCTCGGTGACGGTGTCCATCGCGCTCGAGAGCAGCGGGGTCGCGACCGAGATACGGCGGGTGATCCGCGAGGAGGTGTCGGCCTCGCTCGGGATGACGTCGGTGTGCCCGGGAAGCAGGAGCACGTCATCGTAGGTGAGTCCGACGAAACCGAACGGGTCGTGCTGCTGCATGGAAGCTTGCTCCTCTGCGCCGGAGGCGCGATCGAATGGCGAATGCGCGGGGACGTCTGCGGCCTGACGGGGCGTGGCCCGCGGGTGTATAGATTCTAAGCGCCACGCGCGGCCGGTTATTCCGAGAACGCCGAGAACCGCCCGGCGTGACACTCCCGATATTCCGATCCGGCCACGATGGGTGCGCTCCCACGCTGCGACGGGATACGCTCAGTGCGACGTCCAAGCCGAGCGACGACCCGAAGTCGCTGGATGCACTCGATGTGGAGGATGCGTGGGACTCAGAACTGTGGCGCTTCAGCGCCCCCGGAACGGCGTGGTCGCGTTGCTCGCGACCCTGCTCGCCGCCTTCCTCGTCTTCGGCGTGCCGGCCGGTGCCGCGCACGCTGAGACGACACCAGACGGGCAGGAGGTCACCGACTTCTACTTCGCCGGCAACATCACCTTCGACGACGAGCCCATCGAGGGCGTCGAGCTGTCGGTGAAGGGCGGCGGGTTCGAGGGCGAGACCAAGACGGATGCCGAAGGCAAGTGGCGCCTGTACGTGCCGGAGAAGGACAAGTACACGATCACGGTCGACGAGGACACGCTGCCCGACGGCGTGATCGTCGATGCCGAGAACCTGCCCGACGGCGTCGAGCCGGTCGCGGGCACGAGTGGTGAGTTCGAGGCCGAGTTCGGCCTGACCGGAACCAAGATCGTGAACCTCTTCCTCGGCGAGGGCGAGCGCATCACGATCTCCCTGCTCGACCAGCTGGCCTCGCGCCTCATCGGCGGCCTGAACTTCGGCCTGCTGCTGGCGCTGGCGTCGATGGGCGCGGCGCTGATCTACGGCACCACGCGCCTGTCGAACTTCGCGCACGCCGAGATGGTGACCTGGGGCGGTCTCGTCGCCCTGGTCACGACGACCGTCTGGCAGGCGCCGCTCTGGGTCGGCATCACGGCCGCCGTCATCGCCGGCGGCCTGTTCGGCTGGGCGATGGATGCCGCGCTCTGGCGCCCTCTGCGCCGCCGCGGCCTCGGAGTGGTGCAGCTGATGATCGTCAGCATCGGACTCTCGCTCGCGCTGCGCTACCTGTTCCAGTACCTGATCGGCGGCGGCACGCGGCAGCTGCCTGGCGCCAGCCCCGCCCCGATGCAGTTCGGCCCCGTATCGCTGTCGTACATCGATCTCATCGCGATGGGCGTCAGCATCGTCGTCATCCTGGCGGTGGCGTGGTTCCTGACCCGCACCCGCATCGGCAAGGCGACCAGGGCGATCTCCGACAACCCGCAGCTCGCCGCGGCCTCGGGTATCGACGTCGACCGGGTCATCCGCTACGTGTGGATCCTGTCGGGTGTTCTGGCGGCCATCTCAGGCATCCTGTGGGCGTACTTCCGCCCCGGCGTGAAGTGGGACATGGGCATGCAGATGCTGCTGCTGATCTTCGCCGCGATCACCCTGGGTGGCCTCGGCACCGCGTTCGGCGCCCTGGTCGGCTCGCTCATCGTCGGCATCGCGGTCGAGGTCTCGACTCTGTGGATCCCGTCCGATCTCAAGTACGCGAGCGCCCTGGTCGTGCTCATCGTGATCCTGCTGGTGAGGCCGCAGGGCCTGCTCGGACGCAAGGAAAGGCTGGGCTGACCATGGACTTCGGAAGCATCTTCTCGAACACGGCCGTCTACCTGTTCAGCCCGGTCACCATCGCGTACGCCCTGGCGGCGACCGGTCTGGCCGTGCACTTCGGCTACGCGGGCCTGCTGAACTTCGGTATGGCAGCGTTCATGGCCATCGGCGGCTACGGCTACGCGATCTCGGTGCTCAGCTTCGGGCTCCCGTGGTGGGTGGGCATGCTCATCGGTCTGCTGGGCGGAGCCCTGTTCGCCGTGCTGCTCGGCATCCCGACCCTTCGTCTGCGCGCCGACTACCTCGCCATCGCGACGATCGCGGCGGGCGAGATCGTCCGTCTGCTGTTCACGACGCAGCTGTTCGATGAGTGGACCAACTCGGCCGACGGTCTCGCGCAGTACAACGGCGGGTTCCGCGACGCCAACCCGTTCCCCGACGGCACGTACGGCTTCGGCCCGTGGACCTACACGGCGAACGATCTGTGGAACCGCGTGTTCGGCGTGATCCTCCTGGCTGTCGCGGTGCTGCTGGTCTGGGCGCTCATGCGCAGCCCCTGGGGTCGCGTGCTCAAGGGCATCCGCGAAGACGAGGACGCCGTGCGCTCGCTCGGCAAGAACGTCTTCGCCTACAAGATGCAGGCCCTCGTCGTCGGCGGCGTGATCGGCGCGGCAGGCGGCATCGTCTTCGTGCTCCCCTCGGCCGTCGTCCCTGGCAGCTACACGACCTCGCTGACCTTCTTCCTGTGGACGATCCTGCTGCTCGGCGGCGCCGCGACCGTCTTCGGGCCCACGCTCGGCGCGATCCTGTTCTGGGTCGTGTTCGCGTTCCTCGCCAACCTGCTGCCGAGCATGGCTCGCAACGGCCTCCTCCCCATGTCTGACAGCCAGGCCTCGACCCTGGTGTTCATCTTCGTGGGCGTGGCGCTGATGCTGCTCGTGATCTTCCGCCCGCAGGGCATCCTCGGAGACAAGAGGGAGATGACCTTTGTCAAGTGAGAACACCCCCGAGCAGGTTCCCGGCGCGGAACCAGCACCGGTGACCGGCAGCGTCAAGCGCCCCAAGACGACGGGTCTCGCAAAGGGACCCGCCGCCCCCGGTGTCGCGAAGGTCGACCCGATCCTCGTGGTCGATGCGGTCGAGCGGCATTTCGGCGGTCTGACCGCGGTCAACGTCGAGCACGTCGAGGTCCCGCGAGGCGCGATCACCGCGCTGATCGGCCCGAACGGCGCAGGCAAGACCACCCTGTTCAACCTGCTGTGCGGCTTCGACAAGCCGAACAGCGGCACCTGGAGCTTCGACGGCAAGAATCTGTCCGGCATCCCGTCGTTCAAGGTGGCCCGCATGGGTCAGGTGCGCACCTTCCAGCTCACCAAGTCGCTGTCGCTGCTGACGGTGCTCGAGAACATGAAGCTCGGCGCCACGAAGCAGAAGGGCGAGGGCTTCTGGGCCAGCCTGTTCCCCGCCCTCTGGCGGCGACAGGAGGCGGAGATCGAAGAGCGGGCCCGCGAGCTGCTGCGCCGATTCAAGCTCGACGCGAAGGAGAAGGACTTCGCGGCCTCGCTGTCGGGCGGTCAGCGCAAGCTCCTCGAGATGGCCCGAGCGCTGATGAGCGATCCGCAGCTCGTCATGCTCGACGAGCCGATGGCAGGCGTCAACCCCGCCCTCACCCAGTCGCTGCTCGACCACATCCTCGACCTGAAGGAGCAGGGCATGACCGTGCTCTTCGTCGAGCACGACATGCACATGGTGCGTCACATCGCCGACTGGGTGATCGTCATGGCCGAGGGCCGGGTGGTCGCCGAAGGCCCGCCCGACACCGTCATGGAAGACCCTGCAGTCGTCGACGCCTATCTCGGCGCGCACCAGGACGTCGATCTGGGAGTCGTGACCGGTCGCATCCCGGTGCTGCCGGGCGACGCAGCCGGAGCAGTCGCGGCCACACGCCTTCGCGAGAAGATCGAGGCGGAGGCCGAGACCGAGCTCGAAGCCGAAGAAGCCGAAGAGGAGAAGAAGTGATGGATGCCGAGAACTCCTCCCCCGTGCGCGACGTCGCGGACGACGCCCGGGATGTCGTCGTCGAGCTGACCGACGTGCACGCCGGCTACCTGCCTGGCGTGAACATCCTCAACGGCGCGAACCTCGTCGCCCGCAAGGGCGAGCTCATCGGCATCATCGGGCCGAACGGCGCGGGCAAGTCGACGCTGCTGAAGTCGATCTTCGGCATGGTCAACGTCCGCGAGGGCGACATCACCGTCAACGGCGAGAGCATCGTCGGGCTCAAGGCCGACAAGCTCGTCAAGCGCGGTGTGGCCTTCGTGCCGCAGACGAACAACGTCTTCCCCTCGCTGACGATCGCCGAGAACCTGCAGATGGGGCTCTACCAGAACCCCAAGATCTACGCCGAGCGGCTCGAGTTCGTCAGCAGCATCTTCGCCGAGCTCGGCAAGCGCCTGAACCAGCGCGCGGGCTCGCTCTCGGGCGGTGAGCGTCAGATGGTCGCGATGTCGCGTGCCCTGATGATGGATCCGTCGGTGCTGCTTCTCGACGAGCCCTCTGCCGGCCTCTCCCCCGTGCGGCAGGACGACGCGTTCATCCGCGTCTCCGACATCAACCAGGCCGGGGTGACGACCATCATGGTCGAGCAGAACGCCCGCCGCTGCCTGCAGATCTGCGACCGCGGCTACGTGCTCGACCAGGGCCGCGACGCCTACGAGGGCACCGGCCGCGACCTGCTGAACGATCCGAAGGTGATCGGACTGTACCTGGGCACCCTGGGCCAGGACGCCGCCTGACACGCAGGACCCGTGACGGGGTGGATGCCGGCCGGCATCCACCCCGTTCGTCGTTCTGGGCCCCGCAGCGTCGCGGGCAGCCAGAAGGCCCCGGATGCGAGCATCCGGGGCCTTCTGCCGAGCGTCAGTTGGTGCGCTCGATGGTGTTGTCTGCCTTGTACTTGTAGATGCCGATCGTGGCACCCTGCGGGTCGCCGTTCTCGTCGAAGGTCACCTCGCCGGAGTAGCCGTCGTAGTCGGCGGTGCCTCCGTCGTTGATGATCTTGGCGCACTCCTTGAACGAGGTGCACTTCTCACCGTCGCCCGAGCCGCCCGAGACCTCCTGCATCTTCGAGGCGATGTCGGCGCCCTCGGTCGAGCCTGCGGCGAGCGATGCGAGTGCGACGAGGATCGCGGCGTCGTAGGCCTCGCCGGCGTAGGTGAAGTCCTTCACCTCGGCGTTGCCCTCGCCCGTCCAGTACGCCTGCAGGCGCTCGACGAAGTCGTCTTCAAGAACCGGGCCGGCCTTGGTGCCCTGCGCGCCCTCGAGCGGAACCTGCATCTCGTCGCCGTAGTCCGACAGGTTTCCGTCGACCATGTAGAACTTGTCGGCCGAGATGCCGGCGTTCACCAGCAGCGGGCCGATGGTCTTGAACTGGTCGAACGAGACGATCGCGACGGCGTCGGGGTTCTCGGCCTTGATCGTCTCGACCTGGGCGTCGAACTGCGCGTCGCCGACGTTGAACGACGCCTCTGCGACGACCTCGCCGCCTGCCGCCTCGAACGTCTCCTTGATGGCGGCGTCGAGACCGGTGCCGTACGCGTCGTTCTGGTAGATGATGCCGAGCGTCTTGC
>Ga0308158_10003135_pt1 | contig 14851 bp, 16 predicted proteins | sample PhyBR2_FD_201038 | JGI IMG/M metagenome (GOLD analysis project Ga0308158, IMG submission 201038) | Phyllosphere microbial communities from UC Gill Tract Community Farm, Albany, California, United States - DLSLB.R2 | ecosystem: Host-associated > Plants > Phyllosphere > Unclassified | place: USA... | reverse complement strand
CTCCAGCTCCATCGCCTGGGGCATCGCCTCGCAGCTGGCCGCCCAGGGCGCCGAGCTGGCCTTCACCTATCTGGGCGAGAGCCTGGAGCGCCGCGTGCGTCCGCTGGCGGAAAGCGTCGGCGCCAAGTTGCTGATCCCGGCCGACGTCACCGACGACGCCTCGATGGATGCGGCCTTCGCCGAGCTAGAAAAGACTTTCGGCACGATCGACTTCGTCGTTCACTCAGTGGCCTTCGCCAACAAGGACGAGTTGAAGGGCAGTTTCGTGGACAACACCACGCGCGACAGCTTCCTTCTGGCCATGAACATCTCGGCCTTCAGCTTCGTGGACGTGTCCAAGCGTGCGGCCAAGCTGATGCCGAACGGCGGCAGCCTGATCACCCTCACCTATCTGGGGTCCGAGCGGGTCATTCCGAACTACAACACCATGGGCGTGGCCAAGGCGGCGCTGGAAGCGGCGACCCGCTATATCGCGCGCGACCTGGGTCCCAAGAACATCCGCGTCAACGCCATCTCGGCCGGGGCCATGCGCACCCTGTCGCTGGCCGGCATCTCGGGCGGGCGCGGCCTGCATTCCAAGTCGGCGCAGTTCTCGCTGATCAAGGAAGAGACCTCGATGGAGGGCGTCGCGGGCGCGGCCCTGTGGCTGTGTTCGGACCTGGGCCGTTCGACCACGGGCGAAGTCGTCCACGTCGATGCCGGCTTCCACGCCGTGGGCCTGCCGGAAGACATCGAGGGCTGATCAAAGAGGGCTGGATCCCAGCCTTCCGCCATCAAAGACGACGGTTTAAGGCCGGGGCATGACTGCTCCGGCCTTTTCCATGCGCACCCTGCCCGCCTCGGCCTTTTCGTCCGCCGCCGTGGCGACGGTGATCGGGTTTGGCGGGACGGTCGCCTTGGTCGTTCAGGCCGGCCAGGCCGTGGGTGCGGACGCGGGCCAGATCGGGTCAATTGTGACGGCCCTGTGCCTGGGCATCGGGGCGCCGGGCGCCTTGCTGAGCTGGCGGCTGAAAATCCCCGTCGTTCTGGCCTGGTCCACGCCGGGGGCGGCCCTGCTGGCGGCCTCGACCCTGGGCCTGTCCTGGCCGACGGCGATCGGCGCCTTCATCTTCGCCGCTCTGCTGATGATCCTGACCGGCCTGATCCCGGCGCTTGGGCGGCTGGCGGCGCGGATACCGGCGGCCATCGCCTCGGCCATGCTGGCGGGGGTGCTGCTGCCCTTCGTGCTGAGACTGTTCAAGTTCGTGCCGGACGAGACGGCCTTGGTCATCGGGCTGATCGCGGTGTTCCTGATCTTCAGACGGCTGTGGCCGACCTGGGCCTTGCCCGGCGTGCTCGCGGCGGCCTTTGCGGTGCTAGCGATGCGGGGGCAGCTGGCCCTCCCCGCCGGCACCGGCCTGTTCGGCCATCTGGAGCCGGTCGCGCCCGTCTTCGATTGGAAGGCGGCGGTCAGCCTGGGCTTTCCGTTGTTTCTGGTGACGCTGGCGGCTCAGAATCTGCCCGGGCTGGTGGTCCTGCAGAGCGCCGGCTATCCGCCGCCCGCCAACCGACTGATCCTGTCGACCGGCGTCGCCAGCCTGCTGATCGCCCCGTTCGGCGGGCATGGGGTCAATCTGGCGGCGATCACGGCGGCGATCTGCACGGGGCGGGACGCGCACCCCAACGTCGCCAAGCGCTGGATCGTGGGCGTTATCTACGGCGGTCTTTATCTGGTCGTGGCTCTGTTCGCCGCGCCGCTGGCCGGGCTGTTCATCGCCATGCCGCCAGCGGTGCTCGCGGCGGTAACGGGTCTGGCGCTGATCGCGCCGCTGACCGGCGCGCTGCACAACATGATGATGGATGTCGGATCGCGCGAGGCGGCCGTGCTGACGTTTGCGGCGACGGCTTCGGGCCTGACCCTGTTCGGCGTCGGATCGGCCTTCTGGGGTCTGGTCGTTGGGTTTGCGGCGCTGGCCGCTATGTGCTGGATCAGACCGACGGCCTGATCCAGCTCTCAGGGGGCTAGTCGCGCAGCGAGGCCGGGACCCGACCGCCGTTTTCGGCCAGCTTCTTCCAGACGGCCTTGGACAGGGCGATGTTCTGTTCGGCCGAGCCGTGCTCGCCAGCGTGGACGTTCAGTTCCTCGGCCAGTTCCTTGCGGGCGGCCAGGCTGGAATCCAGGTCCAGCAGCTTCAGCAGGTCGACAATCGAGGTGCGCCAGTTGCCGCCGCCGCCCTTGGACGCCGCCAGATCGCTGAGGACCGCCTCGACATCGACGGGCGGCAAGGCCGGCGCGGCGGTCGGCGCCGGCGCCGGCGCAGCGTTCGGCGCAGGAATACCGGCCGTCGAGGCCGGCGGCGGAACGGGGGCCGCCTTCGGCTTGTGGCCCGTGATCTTGTTCCAGATCGAAGAGAAGATGCCCATCGGTCGCGCTCCTGTTGGTGTGAGCAGACAACGCGACCGACGGGGCGAGGTTCAGATCAGTCGCGCGCCGGGATGTTGAGGCCGCGCTGGACCGCGGGGCGGGCCAGGCCGCGCTCCAGCCAGGCGGCGACGCGCGGGAAGTCGGCGAAGCCGACGATCTCGCTCGCTTCGTAGAAGCCGATCAGGTTGCGGACCCAGCCCAGGGTGGCGACATCGGCGATGGAATAGTCGCCGACAAGCCAGTCGCGGGGTTCTCCCCCGTCATTGGCAAGCCGCGTCTCCAGCACGCCCAGCAGGCGGCGGCTTTCGGCGACGTAGCGGTCGCGCGGGCGCTTGTCCTCGTACTCCTTGCCGGCGAAGCGGTGGAAAAAGCCCAGCTGGCCGAACATCGGGCCGATCGCGCCCATCTGGAACATGACCCACTGGATCGTCTCGTAGCGGGTCGCCGGGTCGGCCGAGAGCAGTTTGCCGGTCTTTTCCGCCAGATAGATCAGGATGGCGCCGGATTCGAACAGGGCCAGCGGCTGGCCACCCGGGCCGTTCGGATCGAGGATGGCGGGGATCTTGCCGTTGGGGTTCAGAGACAGAAACTCCGGCCCCCAGGTCTCGCTCTTGGTGATGTCGATCAGGTGCGGCTCATAGGCCAAGCCGACCTCCTCCAGCATGATCGAGACCTTCACGCCGTTGGGCGTCGGCAGGGAATACAGCTGGATGCGATCGGGATGCTGGGCCGGCCAGCGTTGCGTGATCGGGAAGGCGGACAGGTCGGTCATGGCGGGCCTCTGCGGGTTTCCGTCCTTATGTTGGCGCGGTCCGCAGGCTTCGCAACAGTCACCGGCGCCATTTGATCGCGGGCTTGTGTCTGGAACCGTACGGCTAGCGATGCCAGCTTGGCCGTGACCGATCGACGGTCGCAGTCAGGGGAACGCCCGATGGCGCACAAGTTCGAAGTCTATCAGGACAAGGCCGGCGAATACCGCGTCCGCTTCAAATACAATTCCGAGGTCATCTTCTCGACCGAAGGCTACGCCGACAAGTCGGGCGCCAAGCGGGCGATCGAATCGATCAAGACGCACGTGGGCGACGCGCCCATTGAAGACGCATAGGGTGAAAGACGCCTAGTCCGGCTCGCGCTCGCCCACCTCGGTCGGCGGCACGGCCAGAAGCCAGCCCTCGGCCAGGTGCAGTTCCGGCGTCGCTTCCTTGGTGAAGGGCAGATACCAGGTCGGGCCGCCCGCGGCGGGCGCGATCTCCAGCATGTCGTCGGCGCCGAAGTTCTGGACCGATTTCACCGTGCCCATGACGGCGCCCGCCGTGTCGCGGACCTGAACGCCCAGCAGATCGGCGAGGTAGAACTCGTCTTCATCCGGCTCGGGGAACCGGTCGCGGGGGACGTGCAGCTTCAGGCCGCGCAGCGCGTCGGCCTGTTCCTTGGTCGTGATCTCCTTGGCCCGACCGACGACGCCGTTCTTGTCGGGCCGCGTCGAGGTCAGGGTCAGGGCCACGGTCCCATCGGCGCGCAGCAGAGGGCCATAGGCGGTCAGGGCCAAGGGATCGGCGGTGAAGGCGGTCACCCGCACCTCGCCCCGCACCCCGAAGCCGCCGCCGACCTGGCCGACGAGGATCAATCTGCTGTCCGTGGTCATGTGTGTTCTTAACCCATGAAAAAGGCGGCGTCGAAAGACGCCGCCCTTATCATCGTCAAACCGAAAGGCTTAGCCTTCGGCCTTTTCCTCGGTCGCTTCAGCAGCCGGGGCTTCCTCTGCGGCGGCGTCAGCGGCCGGAGCCTCTTCGGCAGGCGCTTCTTCAGCAGCGGGAGCGTTCTTGGCGGCTTCGGCGGCGGCGGCGGCCTCTTCCTTGGCGCGGGCGGCGGCTTCAGCGGCCTCGACCTTGGCGGCGGCTTCGGCTTCCAGGCGGTCGGCTTCGCGCTGGGCGCGCTCGGCGGCGCGCTCTTGCGCCTTCTTGCCCGGAGCGCCCTTGTTCGGGTTGTTCGACTGCGTCCACTTGACCTTCTGGCCCAGGGTCTCGTCCTGCGACAGGAAGCGGGCGACGCGGTCCGTCGGCTGGGCGCCCTTGCCGAGCCATTCGGCGATGCGCTCGACCTTCAGGGCGACGCGCGGTTGGGCGCCGTCCTTGGGCAGCATCGGGTTGTAGCTGCCGACCTTCTCGATGAACTTGCCGTCGCGCGGCGAGTGCGAGTCGGCGATGACGATGTGGTAGTAGGGGCGCTTCTTGGCGCCGCCGCGGGCCAGACGAATCTTCAGCATTTCAGGTCTCTTTCTAGGAAGTCGTTATTTCTTGGGAGGGAAGCCCGGCAGGCCAGGAAGACCTCCCGGAAGTTGTCCGCCGCCCAGTCCGGCGAGCCGGTCCTGGATGGCTTTCAGATCGTCGGCGGAGGGTTCGGCCATCTTGCCGCCGCCCAATGCCTTGAGACGGGCCATGTCGGGGCCGCCGCCCATTCCGGGCATGCCGCCGCCGCCGCCGAGGCCACCCAGCATGGCGGCCATCTGCTGCATCTTCTTGGGTCCGCCGCGCGCCATCGACTTGACCACATCGGCCATCTGGCGGTGCTGTTTCAGAACCCGGTTCACGTCCTGCACATCGACGCCGGCACCGGCGGCGATGCGCTTCTTGCGCGAGGCGTTCAGCAGATCGGGCTTCTTGCGCTCAGCCTTGGTCATCGAGGAGATGATGGCTTCCTGACGCAGGATCATGCGGTCGTCGATGCCGCTCTCGGCCATCTGCCCCTTCATCTTGGCCACGCCGGGCAGCATGCCCATGATGCCCTGAAGCCCGCCCATCCGCTTCATCTGCTGAAGCTGGCCGGCAAGGTCATCCAGATCGAACTGACCCTTGGCCAGTTTGCGGGCCATCTTCTCGGCCTTGGCCTGGTCCAGATCCTGGCTGGCCTTTTCGACCAGGGCGACGATATCGCCCTGGCCCAGGATGCGGCCGGCGACGCGACGGGCGTCGAACACGTCCAGCGCATCGACCTTCTCGCCGGCGCCCAGATATTTGATCGGCAGGCCGGTGACGGCGCGCATCGACAGCATGGCGCCGCCGCGACCGTCGCCGTCGGCGCGGGTCAGGACCAGGCCGGTCAGGGGCAGGCGCTCGTGGAAGGCCTTGGCGGTGCGCACCGCGTCCTGGCCGGTCAGGCTGTCGGCGACCAGCAGGGTCTCGACGGGCTTGGCGATGTCGGCGACCTCGGCGACCTCGTTCATCAGCCCCTCGTCTAGGGTGATGCGGCCGGCGGTGTCGAGGATCAGGACGTCGAAGCCCTGAAGCTTGGCCGATTGCAGCGCCCGGCGCGTGATCTGGACGGCGCTTTCGCCCGCCACGATCGGCAGGGTGGCGACCTCGATCTGCTTGCCCAGGGTGGCCAGCTGTTCCATCGCGGCCGGACGACGCGTGTCCAGCGAGGCCATCATGACCTTCTTGCGATCGAACTTGGTCAGGCGCAGCGCCAGCTTGGCCGAGGTCGTGGTCTTGCCCGAGCCCTGCAGGCCGGCCATCAGCACCACGGCGGGCGGATTGGCGTTGGTGTTCAGCGGGACAGGCTCTTCGCCGCCCAGCATCTCGATCAGGCCGTCATAGACGATCTTGACCACCTGATCGGCCGGCTTGACCGAACGGATGACCTCTTCGCCGGTCGCGCGCTCGGTGGCGAAGGCGATGAATTCCTTGACGACCGGCAGGGCGACGTCGGCCTCGAGCAGGGCCACGCGCACTTCGCGCATCGCCTCGGCGACATCCTTTTCGGACAGGGCGCCGCGCCCGGTGATCCGGTCGAAGACGCCTGTCAGCCGCTCGTTCAGAGCCTCGAACATTCACTACCTCGTGTGGCGCAGGTGAAACGGCTCCATACGACAACGGCCCCCGGCGACGATCACGTCGGCGGAGGGTTCTCGCCGGGCTCGTCTCATCTAAATGAGGGTCGTCCCGGTGGAGACGCAGGTTCACTTGCGTCGGAAGCGGCGGCTTATGGCGGAAAAACCTTACAAAGGCAACCGGAGCGATCCGGTCACGCTATAAGAGCCAATATCGGCGCAGGGATTTAGCGGATTGTCATCATCGTGCTAAGAGCCGCGCCCTTTATAGGGGCGGCGTTGTCGCCAGGGTTTCAGACTTCGGGAGAAGCACAGATGAGCAAGGTGCTGGTTATCGGCGCAGGCGGCGTCAGTTCGGTGGCCGTCCACAAGATGGCGATGAACGCGGACATCTTCTCGCATATTACCCTGGCGAGCCGCACCAAGTCCAAGTGCGACGCGATCGCCCAGTCCGTGAAGTCGCGCTTCGGCGTCGACATCGACACGGCGGCCATCGACGCCGACGACGTGGCGGCAACTACGGCGCTGATCCAGAAGGTCCAGCCCGAACTGGTCGTGAACCTGGCCCTGCCCTATCAGGACCTGTCGATCATGGACGCCTGCCTGGCCGCCGGCGTCGACTATCTGGACACCGCCAACTACGAGCCGCGCGACGAGGCCAAGTTCGAATACAAGTGGCAGTGGGCCTATCAGGACCGCTTCAAGGACGCCGGTCTGATGGCGCTGCTGGGTTCGGGCTTTGACCCCGGCGTGACCTCGGTCTTCACCACCTACATCAAGAAGCATCTGCTGGATTCCATCGAGACGCTGGACATCCTGGACTGCAACGGCGGCGATACCGGCCTGCCCTTCGCGACCAACTTCAACCCCGAGATCAACCTGCGTGAAGTAACCGCGAACTCGCGTCACTGGGAGAACGGCCAGTGGGTCGAAGGCCCGGCGCTGAGCCACAAACAGACCTTCGACTTCGAGGGCGTGGGTCCCAAGAACATGTACCTCATGTACCATGAGGAGCTGGAATCGCTGGCGAAGTTCTATCCCGAGATCAAGCGCATCCGCTTCTGGATGACCTTCGGCGACAGCTATCTGAAGCACCTCGAAGTGCTGGAAAACATCGGCATGACCTCGATCGAGCCGATGCAGTTTCAGGGCCGAGAGATCATTCCGATCGAGTTCCTGAAGGCCCTGCTGCCCGAGCCGGCCTCGCTGGGTCCGATCACCAAGGGCAAGACCAACATCGGCGTCATCGCCACCGGCCTGAAGGACGGGGTCAAGAAGACGGTCTACGTCAACAATATCTGCGACCACGAAGAGGCCTATGCCGAGACCGGCAACCAGGCGGTCAGCTACACCACCGGCGTTCCGGCCATGATCGGCGCGGCCCTGATGGTGACCGGCCAGTGGAAGGGCGATGGCGTGTTCAACATGGAGCAGCTGAACCCCGATCCCTTCATGGACATGCTGAACAAGCACGGCCTGCCGTGGAAGGTTCAGGACCTGGACGCCCCTCTGGACTTCTGATCGGACCGACTGAATGCAGACCCAGGCCGGCGATCCGGGCGCCTTTGCGCATTTCGACCTGAACCGCGTCGCCTCGCCCGCCTTCGTGGTGGACGAGGCGGCCATCCGTCGCAATTTGTCCGTGCTGAAAGGCGTGCGTGATGGGGCGGAGGCGCGCGTGCTTCTGGCGCTGAAGGCGTTTTCGATGTGGGCGCTGGCCGATGTGGTCGGCGAATACCTCGATGGGGTCTGCGCCTCGGGCCTGTGGGAGGCGCGGCTGGCGCGCGAGTTCTACAAGGGCGAGCTGACCACCTATTCGCCGGCCTATACGGCGCAAGACCTGCCCGAAATCCTGCGTCTGTCGGACCACGTCATCTTCAACAACCCGGCCCAGATCGCCCGTTTCGCCGACCTGATCGCAAAGGCGCGGGCTGAAGGGCAGATGTTCGAGATCGGCCTGCGGCTGAACCCCGAACATTCCGAAGGCGAGGTCGCCAAATACGACCCGGCCCAGCCCTGCTCGCGCCTGGGCTTTCCGGTTTCGCAACTGACGGCCGACCATCTGATCGGCGTGGATGGTCTGCACATCCATGCGCTGTGCGAGCAGGACTTCCAGCCGCTGTCGCGCATCTGGGCGGCGGTGGAGCCCAAGCTGGCGCCGCTGCTGGGCGGGATCAAATGGTTGAACCTGGGCGGGGGGCACCACATCACCCGCGCCGACTATCAGACCGAGGATCTGATCGCCTTCGTGCGCGATCTGCAGGCCCGGCATGGGGTTCAGGTCTATCTGGAGCCGGGCGAGGCCGTGGCGCTGGACGCCGGCATATTGATCGGCGAGGTGCTGGACGTCTTCGACAACGGCATGCCCATCGGCATCACCGATATCTCCGCCACCTGCCATATGCCGGATGTGATCGAGGCGCCCTATCGCCCCGCGCTTCTGAAAGAGCCCGAACATGGGGTGACGGTGCGGCTGGGCGGGCCGTCGTGCCTGGCAGGCGACATCATCGGCGACTACGTCTTCGCCGAACGGCCGACGCCCGGAACGCGGATCGCGTTTCTGGACCAGGCCCACTATTCGATGGTGAAGACCAATACCTTTAATGGCGTGCCGCTGCCGTCCATCGTGCTGTGGAACTCCCAGACGGATGCGCTGAGAACGGTGCGCGACTTCGACTATTCGGCCTTCCGCGACCGCCTGTCCTGATCGCAAAGAAAAGGGCGGCTCGCGCCGCCCTTCCCTGACCTATTCTTCTTTCGGTTCGTCCGCCGTCGGTTCGGCGTCGGGCTTGGGCGTCGCGCCCGGCTCGGTGACGACGATGCCTTCGGGCGGGGCCGACAGTTTCGACAGGTCGCCGCCGGCGCGCAGAACGTCCAGCGCGCGCTGAAGCTGATAGTCCTTGTCCTTGTCGAACTTTTCGCCCGGGGCTTCGCGCGGGGTGTGCGGACCCTTGCGCTCGGCGCCGATGGAGGCGTCCAGGGCCGTGGCGTAGGCGGCCTCGGAATAGATGAAGCTGGAGCGCGAGACGATGCGGGCCTCGGCCTCGTTGCGGGCGACTTCCAGGTCCGGCTCAATGCCGATCTTCTGGATCGAGGCGCCCGAAGGGGTGTAGTAGCGCGCGGTCGTGATCGACAAGGCGCCGTCCTGGCCCTGACGCAGCGGGATCACGGTCTGGACCGAACCCTTGCCGAAGCTGGTCAGGCCCACGATGGTCGCGCGCTGATGATCCTTCAGGGCGCCGGCGACAATTTCCGACGCCGAGGCCGAGCCGTAGTTGACCAGCACGACCAGCGGCAGGCCGCCGGTGACGTCGCCGGGCTTGGCGGAATAGCGCTGGATCTGCTCGGGCTTGCGGCCCCGCTGGCTGACGATCTCGCCGCGTTCCAGGAAGGCGTCAGAGACGTCGATGGCGGCGTTCAGCAGGCCGCCGCCGTTGTTGCGCAGGTCCAGGACATAGCCCTTCACGCCCGGCTTCTCAGCCTTGATCTTGGCAATGGCTTCGTTCAGCTCGCGGCCGGTGTTCTCGTTGAAGGTCGAGACGCGCAGATAACCGAAGTCGCCCTCGACCCGGCCGGTGACCGACTGAACCTTGATGACCTCGCGGGTCAGGGTCACTTCCAGCGGGTCTGAACCGTCGCGCAGGAAGGTCACTTTGACGCTGGTGCCCACGGCGCCGCGCAGTTTCTCGGACACCTGGCTGACCGTCAGTCCCGCCGCGTTCTGGCCCTCGATCGAAGAGATCACGTCGCCCGCCTGGACCCCGGCCTTGGCGGCGGGGCTGTCGTCCATCGGCGAGATGACCTTCACCATGCCGCCGTCGGCGCTGATGGTCAGGCCGACGCCCGAATACTGACCTTCGGTGCGCTCGCGCAGGTCATCGTAGTTGGAGGGCGGCAGATAGTTGGAGTGCGGGTCCAGCGCCGTCATCATGCCGGCCAGCGCGGCCTCGATCAGCTTCTTGTTGTCGACCGGGACGACGTAAGCCTGCTCGACGATGCCCACCACGTCGCCGAACAGCTCCAGCATGCGGAAGGTTTCGTTTCGCGGGGTCTGGCTGCTGACAGCAGCGGCGGATCCGCCGAGCACCAGAGCGGCGCAGCCGACGAGGAGCAGTTTACGCATTCGGTCTCTTTCGGTCGGGCCGATCACTGTGGGCGCCCGTGGGAAGGTTAAGGCCCCGCAGTCACGACCAAATCGTGGCGACGCGGCGTCCCGCCGATAAAATCAGCGTCAGACGAGAATGCAAAGGACTATTGCGGGTTCAACGCAACCACGGTCCCGGATCGATCGGCCGTTCGTCGCGACGCAGTTCGAAATAGACATCGCCGTCCGGGCCGCTGCGCCCCAGGGTCTGGCCGTCCGAGACCCGGGCGTCCGGACCGACATCGACGCTTTCCAGGCCGGCGATGACGGCGCGCCAGCCGGGGCCGAGATCCAGCACCACGACATTGCCCCACCCCGTCAGCGGCCCGGCGTAGGCGACCTTGGCGTCGGCGGGCGCGGTAACGGCCGCGCGGTCAGCCCGCCAGCGCCAGCCGGAGGTTCCGGCGCCCCAAGTCTGGCTGGGCGTGCCGGCGACGGGCGAACTGAGGCGACCGCGTCCGGCCGGAAGGCGAGCGGTCGGCGTGTCTTCGGTCTGGTTGGTCGGGACCGCGCCGCCCAGTTCGCGGATGCGGCGTTCCAGCACGGCGGCGGCGCGTTCGGCGGCGCGGGCCTCAGCGTTCAGAACGGCGGTCAGGGCGGTCTTGCGCGCCGTCAGCCCCTCGATCTCGCCGCGCCGGTCGCCCTGCTCGCTCTCGGTCGTCAGCAGTCGCTCCGAGGATAGGACGGCGAGGCGGCGGATGCGCATGATCTCGGCCTGACGGGCGGCCAGCACCTTGGCGCGGCCTTCTAGATCCGGCGTCATGGCCTTGAGCAGGATGGAGGCGCGCACCGTGTCGATGGCCTTGTCGGCGGGCACCAGCAAGGGCGGCGGCGGCCGGCGGCTCATCATCTGCAGCGCGCTGAGCAGACGGCCCTGGGCGCCGCGCTCGCGCGCCAGGTCCGTGACCAGTTCGGCCTCGCGTTCGGTCAGTTGCTGCAGGCGGGCGCGCTGATCGTCGATCTGACGGTCGCCGGTCTGTTCGTCGGCCCGCAGCGAGGCCAGGCGGCGCTCCAACTGAGCCAGTTCGGTCTTGGCGGCGTCGGCGTCAGCGCGCAGACGACGGGCGCGCACCGTCTCGTCGCGGTATTCGGCCTGGATGCGCGACAGTTCGCTCTCGGGCGCCTGGTTGCTCATCGCCGGGGCGGCGCAGACGAAACCCGTCAGCAGGGCCAGCGATAAGGGTATGGCGCGACGCATGTCAGTCGCGATGATAGGGCGATCCGGCCAGGATGGTCACGGCCCGATACAACTGTTCGGCCAGCATGGCGCGCGCCAGGGCGTGGGGCCAGGTCTGGGGACCGAAGGCCAGGGTCGAGGACGCGGCGTCGCGCACGCTGGCGTCCAGCCCGTCCGCCCCGCCGATGGCGAAGACCAGACGACGCTCGCCCTGGTCCCGCAATTTGGCGATGTGGTCAGCGAAGGCGCGCGAGGAATAGGTCTTGCCGCGCTCGTCGCAGGCGATCAGGTGCGCGCCCTCTGCGGCAGCCAAGATCAGCTCAGCCTCCGGCGCCTTGCCGGGTCTGCGAGCTTCCAGATCGATCAGTTCGAGGGGACCGAGGCCAAGCGCGCGTCCCGACAGGGTGGCGCGCTTGGCATAGTCGTCGGCGAGCGTCGCTTCAGGCCCCCGGCCCGGTCGGCCGATGGCGACGATGCTCAGCTTCATGGTGTCAGTCGCGGACCATGCGGTGGGCGGAATCGACCGCCCAGATCTTTTCGATGTTGTAGAAGGTGCGCACTTCCGGGCGGAACAGGTGCACGATCACATCTCCGGCGTCGATCAGTACCCAGTCGCAGTGCGGCAGGCCCTCGACCTTGGCCTTGCCCAGCCCCTGTTCCTTGAGCGTGCGCAGCAGGTGGTCGGCGATGGCGCCGACGTGACGGTGCGAACGACCGGACGCCACGATCATGGTGTCGGCCATGGCGCTTTTGCCCTTCAGGTCGATCAGGACCATGTCCTGGGCCTTGTCCTCGTCGAGGCGGCTCAGCAGGGCTTCTTCCAGCGGCGTGGAGCCGACGGGGCGGGGAGCGGAATCGTCGAAGCCGCGCGGGGAGGCGTCGGATTCAAAGCCGTCTTCGGAATGGAGAGGTTCGATAGGGTCCATCTCGTGCGCCGTATTCGAGACGGCGGCGTCTTGCGTATCATACGCGGGCGAGGGGGTCAGCGGAGGGCTCCGGGAGCGTTGACTAAAGAAGCCCTCTAGCACGGATGGGCCGCAACGTGAACCGCCGCCCGAATCATCCGGCGATCACGAGGTCGCGCGCACGCCTGCGCCGGTCCTGATCGCCGTGGACGACAGGGGGTTGAGCGGCGCCGTCAGATAGGTCCAGGCGGGCGCCTGAAGCGTCGGCAGAAGCCCCGCCTGCTGGGCCGGAATGCGGAAACCGGCGAAGCGGGCGGCGGCCGGCGCCGTGCGGCTGTCCAGCAGCGAACCCGGCCGGGCGATGACCGCCACCGGCATCAGCCGCATAATGTCGGTCCAGCCGCGCCAGCGGTGGAAGCTGGCCAGATTGTCCGACCCCATCAGCCAGACGAAATGCACGCCCGGATGCCGCGCGACCAGAAGGCGCAAGGTATCGACGGTCCAGGCGACGCCGGCCCGGCTCTCGAAATCCGAGACGATCATCGACGGTCCGCGCGCATGCTGGCGCGCCGAGGCCATGCGGTCTTCCAACGGCGCGCTGTGGCGGGCATCTTTCAAAGGGTTCTGCGGCGAGACCAGCCAGACGACGCGGTCGAGATCCAGACGCCGCATGGCGGTTTCGGCGACATGGGCGTGGCCGTCGTGGGCGGGATTGAAGGAGCCGCCGAACAGGCCGACCTTCATGCCTGGAGCAAGGATCAAACCGTCGCGCAGCGCCCCGGAGCGGGGGCCGGCGCCTTTGGGCGCGGGACCGGCGTGGAAGAAGGACAAGCGGCGTCTCGGGCGGCGGGCGTTATGCTCAGCGGCGCCCTTATAGCGCGCGCCCATGCTCCGCCTACAGAATTCGTTCTCAGACGGCGGCGTCGAACAGGGCGTCGCGCGCCACGTCGGCATGGGTCATGGGGAATAGGTGCCCGCCGCCGAACACGACCTCGACCGAAACATTGGCCAGCCCTGGGGGCTGAACCGGCACATGGGTCAGGGCGCCGTGTTCGGCCTTCAGGATGCGGACCGGGCCGGGATAGCGTTTCATGGCCCGCCACGGATCGTGCGCCTGGGCCGCGTAGTTGGCCGCTTCCCAAGCCGGCGCGGCGGTCAGGCTGAACCCGCCGTCGCCCTCGTTCAGGCCTTCGGAAAGATAGTCGGCCAGGACCATGTCGGGCCAACCCTTGAAGGCGCCGCGCCCGCGATAGGCGGCCATGGCCTGTTCGCGGCTGTCGAACTGGCTGCGACGGCGCAGGGTGGCCTTGGCGATGGGGATGGCCTTCATCAGTTTGTGGGCGAAGGGCAGGTTGAAGGCGAAGACAGCGGATCGTTTCCAGATCACCGGATCGAAAAGCACCAGGCTGGACACCCGATCCGGCCGAACGGCAGCCGCCAGAAGCGAGGCCGTGCCGCCCATCGAATGGCCGGCCATGACCACGGGCGGGCCGTCGATGGCCTCCAGCAGCGCCAGCAGGTCGTCGCGGTGGTCCAGCCAGCTGGTCTTGGGTCGCGCGAAGGTCGGCAGCGCAGACCGGCCATGGCCGCGCAGATCCGGCGCCCAGATCCGCAAGGACGACGACAGCGGCGACAACAGGCTGCGATAGGTGGCGGCGTTGAAGCCGTTGGCGTGAGAGAAGATCAGGTCGACAGGCCGGTTCGGATCGCCGAAATCCAGCACGGCCATCTCGCCGGCGCCCCAGCGATTGTCGATCGGCACGGACAGGCGACGCGGTGGGGACATCAACGCCGCATCCATGGTCATGCGACGTCGCGACAGGCGGCGCAGCGACCGTGCGCCTCGATCGTCGTGCGGGCGATGGCGTAGCCGGCGGCTGAGGCGGCGGCGTTCATGGCGCTCTGGTCCGGGCCGCTGACCTCGCGCGTCGCGCCGCAGCAGTCGCAGATCAAGAAGGCGGCCGCGTGGGCGGCCTCGCCATCGTCGGTGCAGGCGACATAGGCGCTGATGGAGGCGATGCGGTGGACCATGCCCAGCCGTTCCAGAAACTCCAGCGCGCGGTAGACGGTCGGCGGCTTGGCGGCCTGGCCGTCTTCGCCGAAACGCGCGATCAGGTCGTAGGCCTTCACCGGCTCGCCGCTTTCCAGCAGCAGCGCCAGGACGCGACGACGCTGGGCGGTCATCCTCTCGCCTTGCTGGACCGCGCGCGCCTCGGCCGCCGCCAGGGCGCGGTCCAAGGCCCCGCCGTTCAGGCCGGAGTGGTCATGATCATGATCGCAGGCGGAACCCATACGCCACAGCTAATGGCTGGCGACCCCCACTGCAACCGACGCATCGCGGGTTTGCCGGTTGCGCGGCGTTGGGCTAGAAGGCGCGCCTCCGATCTTTAAC